>Ga0207648_10000556_pt1 | contig 41762 bp, 48 predicted proteins | sample KBSMisM32_FD_184310 | JGI IMG/M metagenome (GOLD analysis project Ga0207648, IMG submission 184310) | Miscanthus rhizosphere microbial communities from Kellogg Biological Station, Michigan, USA - KBS Miscanthus M3-2 (SPAdes) (version 2) | ecosystem: Host-associated > Plants > Roots >... | reverse complement strand
CCCGCCGGCCGCCCGGCCTGCTCTGCGCGTCAGCCAAAGCGCAGGGCGATCACGCCACCGACGATCACCAGCGCGCCTGACAGGCGTTGCGCGCCGAGCCGCTCCTTCAGCAGCCAGGCGCCGAGCAACGTGGCGAACAGCACCGAGGTCTCGCGCAGCGCCGACACCGCGGCCACCGGGGCCCGGGTCATCGCCCACAGCGCGATCGCGTACGAGCCGATCGACGCCGCGCCGCCGAGCGCGGCCAGCGGCCAGCGCCGCCGCGCGTACTCGACGATCGCGCGGCGCCCGGCGGCGTCGCGCTTGAGCACGACCAGCGCAGGATAAGGAGCGCCGTCGAGCACGAACAGCAGCAGCACATAGCTCATCGCGAGCCCGCCCTCACGCACCGCGGTGCGCACGCCGCTGCCGTCGATGAAGGTGTAGGTCATGATCACCACCGCATTGGCCAGCGCGAAGCTGAGTGCGCGCCGGTGGTGCAGCGCCTCGCCGGGATGGGCCAGGCCGACCAGCGCGACGCCGAGCGTCACGGCCACCACGCCGGCCCACGCCAGCGGCGACAGCGACTCGCCGAGCACCAGCGAGCTGCCCAGCGCCACCAGCAGCGGCGCGCTGCCGCGCATGATCGGATACGTCATCCCGAGGTCGCCGTGCTTGTAGGCGCCGGCCAGCGTCACGTAGTAGGCGATGTGCACCACCAGCGAGGCACCGATGAACGGCCATGCCGCGGTCGGCGGCGCGCCCACCACCAGCAGCGGCGGCAGCGCCACCAGAGCGCCGAGGAAGTGCACCAACGCGGTGTCGAGCTCCTTGTCGCCGCTGCTCTTGACCAGCGCATTCCAGCCGGCGTGCAGCACGGCGCCGCACAACACGGCCAAGACGATCGGCCAGGTGAGCGTCATCGACGCCACGCGCTGGCGCACCCGCCGCGCGCGCTCATTCGAGCTTCTGCAGGTCCGACTCCGTCGCGGTCAGCACCGAGGCGCGGATGCGGGTGGCCGACAGCGCGCCGGCCGACTCGAGGATCGGGTAGGCGATCGAGCAGATGTGGGAGTTGATGCGCTTCAAGTCGCTGATCAGGTCGAGGTGCAGCGAACTGGTTTCGATGCTTTGCGTGGTGTTGTCCTGCAGGCGCGCGATGTGGGTGGCGGCGTACTCGTGCTGCAGATCGCGGAAACGCGCCTTCTCCTCCAGCAGCTTGCGCGCGTCGCGCACATGGCCGTCGAGGAACACGCTCATCGCCAGCCGCAGGTTGGCCACCAGCCGTTCGTGCAGGTGGCAGACCTCGCCCATGCCGGCGTCCGACAGACGCCGGTTGGGCCGGATCTTCTTGTCCTCGATGTCTTGCAGCACGCGCTCGATGATGTCGCCGATCTGCTCCATGTTGATGGTGAACGACACCACGTCGGTCCAACGCCGGCTCTCGCGCTCCGACAGCGCCGTGCGCGAGATCTGCGTCAGGTACAGCTTGATCGACGTGTAGAGCTGATCGACCGTGTCGTCCATCTGGCGCAGCTGCTCGGCCAGTGCGAGGTCGTTGCTGCGCAGCACGGGCACGATCCCACGCAGCATCGTCTCCACCACGTCGGCCTGGTGCAGAGCCTCGCGTGCCGCGCAGCTGATGGCCAGGCTCGGCGTGGCGAGCGCCGACGGATCCAGGTGCTGCGGTCGCTGCGACGCGCTGGCGCGCGGCTCGCGCAACATCCGCAGCAGCTGGCGCGACGCGGTGCCGGTCAGCCCGACGAACACCAACGCCAGCGCGACGTTGAACGCCAGGTGGAACAGCACCACCTGCTGGTGCACCTCGCCGGTGACCTGCTGCAGCCACACATGGGCGATCGGCAGCAGCGGGATCGCACACAGTGCGCCCACCAGCTTGAACATCAAGTTGCCGATCGGCAACCGCCGCTCGGTCATCGAGCCCCGCCCGGTCAGCAACACGGCGAGCAGGCCGCTGCCCAGGTTGGCGCCCAGCACCAGGCCGAGCGCGACAGTCACCGGCACGATGCCCGACACCGCCAGCGTGGCCACCAGCAACACGATGGCCAGGCTCGAATACGAGAGCACCGTCAGCACGGCGCCCACCAGCATGTCGAGCAGCACGTCCTGCGGCAGCGCGGCCAGCAGCGCATGCACCGCCGGCGCTTCGGTGAGCGGCCGCGTCGCGGCGACGATCAGCTGCAGCGACAGCAGGATCAGCCCGAGCCCAATCGCCACCCAGCCGAGCTGGCCGACGGTGGATTTCTCACGCGCGACGAAGCACACCACGCCGCCGAAGATCAGCAGCGGCGACAGCCACGACAGGTCGAACGAGAACACCACGGTCATCAGCGCGGTGCCGACGTCGGCGCCCAGCATCACGGCCAGCGCCGCCGGCAAGGTGACCAACGAGCGGCCGAGGAACGACAGCACGATCAGGCAGGTGGCCGTGCTGCTCTGGATCAGGCTGGTGACGCCGATGCCCGCCAGCAGCGCCTGCGCGCGCGAGGCCATCCCCACCGCCAGCACGTGACGCAGGTTCTCGCCGAACACGCGCAGGATGCCGGTGCGCACGATTTGCGTGCCCCACACCAACAGGGCGATCGCGGCCAGCAAATTGAGCAGGTGAACCATGAATCGGATGCGCGCAGCGAACGAAAAGCGTCGGGCATCGTCGCGACGCGCCCAGTCGACGCACGCGCTCGCCCGCTGCGATGGCGATTGTGCGCGTCACTCGTCTTGCGACGGCCGCGCACAACGACAACTGTGTCGCATCGCGGCGCCCCTTGACGAGGCACAGGCACTGCCTTGGCGCGATTGAAGCGTCGGTTTTGCCAATTGTCAACAATCGGCAAAATACCGTTGACATCGAAATCGCGCCCGCGCTAGCGTGCGCCACCTGCGGCGGGCGTCGAAGGACATCGGGTTGTCATGCCTTGCATGACAGGCTCGGGCCCGTAACCTGCTTGGTCGCACACCGTCACCGTTCGAGGAGAGATCCATGCGCATCCCGGGCACCGCCCCCCTGCTGGCCGCGATGGCCGCCCTCGCCTTCGCCGGCGCGGCGTCGGCGCAGAAGACCACGCTGCTCGTCTACACCGCGCTCGAGACCGACCAGCTCAAGGCCTACCAGGAGGGGTTCAACAAGGTCGAGCCCAACATCGAGCTCAAATGGGTGCGCGACTCCACCGGCGTGATCACCGCCAAACTGCTGGCCGAGAAGGCCAACCCGCAAGCCGACGTCGTGATGGGCGTGGCCGCCTCCAGCCTGGCGCTGCTCGACAAGAACGGCATGCTCGAGCCCTACAAGCCGCTCAACGCCGACGCCCTGATGAGCCAGTACATCGACAAGAAGAACCCGCCGGCGTGGTTCGGCATGGACGTGTGGGGTGCCACGGTGTGCTTCAACACCGTCGAGGCCCAGAAAAGGAACATCCCGAAGCCCGAGACCTGGAAGGACCTCACCAAGGCGGCCTACAAAGGCCAGATCGTGATGCCCAACCCCGCGAGCTCGGGCACCGGCTACTTCGACGTCACGGCGTGGCTCAGCCTGTGGGGTGACAAGGACGGCAAGGGCGACGGCTGGAAGTACATGGACGCGCTGCACGACAACATCGCGATGTACACCCACTCGGGCAGCAAGCCGTGCAACATGGCCGCGGCCGGCGAATTCGTGCTCGGCATCAGCTTCGAATACCGCGCCAACACCAACAAGGCCAAGGGTGCGCCGATCGACCTGGTGTTCCCGAAGGAGGGTCTGGGCTGGGATCTCGAGGCGTTCGGGATCCACAAGGGCACCAAGAAGCTCGACGCCGCCAAGAAGCTGGCCGACTGGGCTTCGAGCAAGGACGCGATGCTGCTGTATGGCAAGAACTTCGCGATCACCGCGCAGCCCGGCGTGGCGTCGCCGCTGCCCAACGTGCCCAAGGACTACGAGGCGCGGCTGGTGAAGATGGACTTCTCCTGGGCGGCCGAGAACCGCGAGCGCATCCTCGACGAGTGGAACAAGCGCTACAACAGCAAGAGCGAAAAACGGTGACCCACCCGCGCAGCGGCCCGGCGGCCGCGGCCCCCTCCAGGGGGCACCACCAGCGGCCCGGCTCAGCCGGATCCGCGGTGTCCGCTTGAATGGCGCGCCCGCACGCGCGGCTCGCCAATCGAACGTGAGCGACGCGACGTATCTGCGGCTGGCCGGCATCCGCAAGGACTTCGGCGCCTTCACCGCGCTGTCGCACATCGACCTGGACATCGCCAACGGCGAGTTCGTCTGCTTCCTCGGGCCCTCGGGCTGCGGCAAGACGACACTGCTGCGCATCATCGCCGGCCTCGAGGTGCAGACCGCCGGCCGCATCGAGCTGGCCGGACGCGACATCTCGGCGCTGCCGCCGGCCAAGCGCGACTACGGCATCGTGTTCCAGTCGTATGCGCTGTTTCCCAACCTGACGGTGGCCGACAACGTCGCCTACGGACTCACCAACCGCAAGGTGCCCAAGGCGCAGGCGCGCGAGCGCGTGGCCGAGCTGCTGAGCCTGGTGGGATTGCCCGGCAGCGAGGCCAAGTATCCGGCGCAGTTGTCGGGCGGCCAGCAGCAGCGCATCGCGCTGGCACGCGCGCTGGCCACCGCGCCGCGCCTGCTGCTGCTCGACGAGCCGCTGTCGGCGTTGGACGCGATCGTGCGCGTCAAGCTCCGCCAGGAGATCCGCTCGCTGCAACGCCAGCTCGGCGTGACGACCATCATGGTGACGCACGACCAGGAGGAGGCCTTCGCGGTGGCTGACCGCATCGTCGTGATGAATCAGGGCGCGATCGAGCAGGTGGGCGACGCGATGCAGGTGTACCGCGAGCCGCGCTCGCTGTTCGTGGCCGATTTCGTCGGGCGCATCAACGTGCTGGCCGCCACCGCGGTCGACGGCGGCCGGCTGCGGGTGGGCAGCCATGAATTCCACTGCCCGCACGCCTTTCGGGGCGGCAGCGAGCTGCGCGTGTACCTGCGCCCCGAGGACGTGCTGGCGCGCCCGATTCCCGCCGGTGACCCCAACGTGTTCGAGGCGCTGATCGAGAAGATCGAGTTCATGGGGCCGTACTGCCTGGTGCGCGTCGACAGCCCGGTGCTGGGCCAGCACAAGCTCACCGTTTACCTGTCGCTCAACTACCTGGCCGAGGCGCAGCTCGAGGTCGGCAGCCGCCTGCCGCTGCGCCTGGTGCCAGAGCGCATGCGCATCTTCGAGTGACTGTCGTGACGTCATGAGCGCGCTCCTGCATGCCAGCGCACCGGTGCGCCAGCGGGTGCACTGGAACGAGCGCATCGCGCACGCCGCGCTGATCGCGGTGGCGCTGGCGATGCTGGCGTTTCTCGCCGGGCCGCTGGCGGCGATCCTGCAGCAGTCGCTGCAGGATGCGCAGGGCCGCTTCGCCGGCCTGGCGAATTTCGTCGCCTACGCCAAGACCCCGGCGCTGCTGGATTCGCTGTGGAACAGCGTGTGGGTGTCGCTGGTCGTCACGCTGGTCACGATCCCGGCCGCGTTCGGCTTCGCCTACGCGCTGACGCGCAGTCGCATGCGCTGGAAGGCGCTGGCGCGCACGATCACCCTGGTGCCGTTGCTCGCGCCCTCGCTGCTGGCGGCGATCTCGCTGATCTACTGGTTCGGCAACCAGGGGCTGCTGAAAGCATGGCTGGGGCGTCTGGGCATCGACCAGATCTACGGCGCGCCGGGCATCGTGGTGGCCGAGATCTTCTCGACCTTCCCGCACGCGCTGATGATCCTGATCACCGCGTTGGCCGCCGCCGACGCGCGGCTGTACGAAGCGGCCGACTCGATGGGCACGAGCGCGGCGCGCAAGTTCTTCACGATCACGCTCCCGGGGGCGAAGTACGGCCTCATCTCGGCTGCGTTGGTGACCTTCACCCTGGTCATCACCGACTTCGGCATCCCGAAGGTGATCGGCGGCAGCTTCAATGTGCTGGCCACCGACATCTTCAAGCTGGTGATCGGTCAGCAGGACTTTTCGAAAGGCGCCGTCGTCGCGCTGCTGCTGCTCGCGCCCGCGGTGCTGACGTTCGCGGCCGACCATTGGGTCAGCAAGCGGCAGACCGCCATGCTGACCGCGCGCGCGGTGCCGTACGCGCCCAAGCGCGCGCCCTGGTTCGACGCCGCGATGTCGGCCTACTGCGTGATCGTGTGTGCGCTGATTCTGGCGATGCTCGGCATGGCGGTGTTCGCGTCGTTCGCCAGTTTCTGGCCCTACAACCTAGCGCCCAGCCTGCGCCACTACGCGATGGGGCTGTTCGATGCCGAGGTCGGCGACGCATTCGTCAACAGCCTCGCGATGTCGGCCGGCACCGCGCTGTGCGGTGCCGCGCTGGTGTTCGTCGCCGCTTACATGCTCGAGAAGACGCAAGGGCTCAAGCCGCTGCGCAGCCTGGTGAGGCTGCTCGCGATGCTGCCGATGGCGGTGCCCGGACTGGTGCTCGGCCTGGGCTACATCTTTTTCTTCAATGCGCCGGCCAACCCGCTGAACCCGCTGTACCACACGCTGACGCTGATGACGATCTGCACGATCGTCCATTTCTACACCACCGGCCACCTCACCGCGGTGACTGCGCTCAAGAGCCTGGACGCCGAGTTCGAATCGGTGTCGGCGTCGCTCAAGGTGCCGTTCTACAAGACGTTCTGGCGCGTCACGCTGCCGATCTGCACACCGGCGCTGGTGGACATCGCGCGCTACTTCTTCATCAACGCGATGACGACGATCTCTGCGGTGGTGTTCCTCTACGCGCCCGAGACCAAGGTGGCGTCGATCGCGATCCTCAACCTAGACGAGGCCGGCGAGATCGGAGCCGCCGCCGCGATGGCGGTGCTGATCGCGGTGGCCAACACGGTGGCCACCTTCGGCTTCATGGCGCTGTCGTGGTGGATCGACAGGCGCACGCAGGCCTGGAAGCAGCGCTGAGCCGTGAGACGACCGAACGATTGACGAGAATCCGAGCGGAGACACCCATGGACCGCGACCGCATCCTGCTCACCCCCGGCCCCCTGACGACGACGTTGCGCACCAAGCTCGCGATGCTGAAGGACTGGGGCTCGTGGGACGCCGACTTCAACGCCGTCACCGCCGAGCTGCGCCAGCGGCTGCTCGAGATCGTGCACGGGCACGGCACGCACGTGCTGGTGCCGCTGCAGGGCAGTGGCACCTTCAGCGTCGAGGCGGCGGTGGCGACGCTGGTGCCGAAGAATGGCCACGTGCTGGTGCCCGACAACGGCGCGTACTGCAAGCGCGCGGCCAAGCTCACGCAGATGATGGGCCGCAAGGCCACCGTGATGCCGTTCGCCGAAGATGCGCCGGTGTCGGCCGCCGCGGTCGACGAGCGGCTCAAGGCCGACCCGTCGGTGACGCACGTGGTGCTGGTGCATTGCGAAACCGGCACCGGCGTCGAGAACCCGCTGGCCGACATCGCCGCCGTGTGCGAGCGCCATGGCAAGGGGCTGATCGTCGACGCGATGTCGAGCTTCGGCGCATTGCCGATCGATTCGCGCACCCTGCGCTTCGACGCGCTGGTCGCCGCCAGCGGCAAGTGCCTCGAAGGCGTGCCCGGCATGGGCTTCGTGTTCATCCGCAAGGCGGTGCTCGACGCTTCAGCCGGCAACAGCCAGAGCCTGGCCATGGACCTGCACGATCAGCACGTCTACATGGAGAAGACGGGCCAGTGGCGCTTCACGCCGCCCACCCACGTGGTGGTGGCGCTGGCCGAGGCGGTGACCCAGTTCGTCGAGGAAGGCGGTCAGCGCGCGCGCCTGAATCGCTACAGCGACAACTGCCGGACGCTGGTCGACGGCATGAAGGCACTCCACTTCAAGCCGTTCCTGAAGGCCGAGATCCAGGCACCGATCATCGTGACCTTCCACGCGCCGGCGCACGCAGGCTACGAGTTCAGGCGTTTCTACGAGGCCACCAAGCAACGCGGCTTCATCCTCTACCCGGGCAAGCTGACGCAGCTGGAGACATTCCGTGTCGGCTGCATCGGCGCGATCGGCCGCAACGAGATGCAGCAGGCGGTCAACGCGGTGGCGGACACCTTGCGCGAGATGGGCATCCCCAACGGCGCCCCGGCGCCATAAACCGCACCACAATCCGTCATGGCCACCGCAAGAGAACATTCGGCGCTCGCTGCGCTGCGCAAGTCGGGCGCCCAGAAGGTCAAGGTCGCCTGCAGCGACATCGACGGCATCCTGCGCGGCAAGTACCTGCACATCGACAAATTCCTCGGCGCCGCCGAGCCGCACCCCAAGGGCGGCTTCGGCTTCTGCGACGTGGTGTTCGGCTGGGACTCGGGCGACCAGTGCTACGACAACGCGCAGGTCACCGGCTGGCAGCACGGTTTCCCGGATGCGCTGGCGCGGCTGGACCTCGACACCGCGCGCCACGTGCCGTGGGACAACCAAGTGCCCTTCTTCCTCGGCGAATTCGTCAACGCGGACGGCTCGCCGTACCCGGTGTGTCCACGCCAGACCCTGAAGCGCGTGCTCCAGCGCGCCAAGAAGCTCGGCTTCGACGTGATGGCCGGCATGGAGTTCGAATGGTTCAACTTCGCCGAGACGCCGGCGAGCTGGTCGGCCAAGCAAGGCCTCAACCCGACGCCGTTGACGCCGGGCATGTTCGGCTATTCGCTGCTGCGCATGGCCGACAACCGCGAGTTCTTCAACGCGCTGATGGACGAGATGGCGGCGTTCAGGGTGCCGATCGAGGGCCTGCACACCGAGACCGGCCCCGGCGTCTACGAAGCGGCGATCGCCTTCAGCAGCGCGCTGGAGCAGGCCGACCGCGCGATCCTGTTCAAGACCGGCGCCAAGGAGATCGGCAAGCGCTACGGGGTGATGCCGAGCTTCATGGCCAAGTGGAGCCCAAAATTCCCCGGCTGCTCGGGGCACATCCACCAGAGCCTGTCCGACGGCAAGAGCAACCTGTTCTTCGACGCCAGGAGCAAGCGCTCGATGAGCAAGCTGTTCGAGAGCTACCTCGCAGGCCAGGTGGCCTGCCTGATGGACTTCGCACCGATGTTCTGGCCCACCATCAACAGCTACAAGCGGCTGGTCGACGGCTTCTGGGCCCCCGTCAAGCCGACCTGGGGACTCGACAACCGCACCGCGAGCTTTCGCGTGATCGCCGGCAGCCCGAAGAGCACGCGGCTCGAAACGCGCTGCCCGGGTGCCGACGTCAACCCGTATATCGCAATGGCTGCAGTCATCGCGGCAGGCATGCATGGCGTTGAAAAGGGCTTGAAGATCACCGCGCCGCCGATCACCGGCACCAACCAAGGCGCCGAGAACGTCCCGCGTGCGCCGCGCTCGCTGCTGCGCACCACGCACACGTTCAAGGAGTCGGCGATTGCGCGCGACTGGTTCGGCGACACCTTCGTCGACCACTTCGCGGCCACCCGTCACTGGGAGCACCGCCAGTGGCAGGATGCGGTGACCGACTGGGAGCTCAAGCGCTACTTCGAGATCATCTGACGCCATGGGTCAACCCCCACGCTCGCTGCGTACGCTGTCCCTCGCACGGGCGCGTCACTGCCTTCGGGCGGCCGTACGCCACTGACATGACCATCACCAAGTTCGCCTTCCCCACCACCATCCACTTCGGCGCCGGCGCCCGCAAACTGGCCGGCACGCACCTGCTCGAGCTCGGCCTGAAGCGCCCGCTGATCATCACCGACCGTGCGCTGGCGTCGCTGCCGGTGCTGGCCGAGTTCAAGTCGCACCTGCGCGAGCTGAACGTCGCGGTGTTCGATGGCATCCACGGCAACCCGACCTGCGCGATGGTGATGGCCGGCGCGGCTGCGTTCGAGGCGCACGGCGCCGACAGCGTCATCGGCTTCGGTGGCGGCGCGGCCCTCGACGTGGCCAAAGTGGTCGGCGTGATGGCCACGCACCCGGGCGACGTGCTCGAATACGTGTGGGACCATCCGCAGGTGCGGCCGATCGAGCGCGAGCTGCCGCACTTCATCGCATTGCCGACTACTGCGGGTACCGGCTCAGAGGTGGGCCGCTCGGCGGTGGTGTCGGAGAACGACACGCACCACAAGCGCACGGTGTTCAGCCCGAAGATTCTCGCCAAGGCGGTGTTCGCCGACCCCGAGCTGACGCTCGCGCTGCCCGCGCCGATCACCGCGGCCACCGGTATGGACGCGCTGACCCACAACATCGAGAGCTACCTGTCGCCGGCCTACCACCCGCTGTGCGACGGCATCGCGCTCGAAGGCCTGCGCATCGGCGCACGCGCGCTGGCTCAGGCGGTCAACCAGCCCGCCACCCTCAGCGCGCGCGCCGACATGATGATGTGCTCGATGATGGGCGCGATTGCGTTCCAGAAAGACCTCGGGTCGGTGCATGCGTGCGCGCACGCGCTCGGCGCGGTGTGCGACCTGCACCACGGCCTGGCCAACGCCCTGATGATCGACACGGTGCTCGACTGGAACCGCGAGGCGGTGCCCGAGAAGTTCGCCGAGCTCTCGCATGCCGCCGACGTGGCGCCCGACGGCGACGGGGCGGCGTTCATCCATTGGCTGCGCGCGCTGAAGTCGCAGATCGGCATCACCGGTGGGCTGGCGGCGCGCGGGGTCACGCGCGCCCACCTGCCTCACTTGGTGCCGTTGGCCGCGCAGGATTTCACCGCGCAGACCAACCCGCGGCCCACGGTCGAGGCAGACTACGAACGGTTCTTTCTCGCTGCCATGTAGGGATGAGGCCCCCACGCTCACTTCGTCCGCTGCCCCCCGTCGGGGCGTCAGCGCCCTTCGGGCGGCCTGGCGCGCGCTGTGTCTGAGCGCCTGAAGATCGCCGTGTCGGCGTGCTTCTTCCACGCCGACGCCGCACGCCCGATCTTCACCGGCAAGACGCTGCAATACATCGAGCAGTCGGTGGCGCACTGGGTGGCGGCCAGCGGCGACGCGCTGCCGGTGATGGTGCCCTCGCCGCTCGGCGACACGTCGCGCGGCCGCGTCGGGTTCGACGATTACGCAGCCTGGCTCGACGGGCTGGTGCTGATGGGCGGCTCCGACATGTGGCCGGGTCACTACGGCGAGGAGCCGCTGAAGCCGCAATGGACGGGCGATCGCGTGCGCGACGAGTACGAGACCGCGCTGGCGCGCGCCTTCATCGCGCGCGGCAAGCCGGTGTTCGGTGTGTGCCGCGGACTGCAGGTGCTCAACGTCGCGTTCGGCGGTTCGCTGCTGCAGGACATCGGCACCTTGAAGCCGGCTTCGCTGGCGCATCGCAGCGCCGAGCGATACGACCAGCACTTCCATGCGGTCGATCTGGTGCCCGGTACGCGGCTGGCGCAGCTGTATCCCGGTCGCTCGCGATTCACAGTCAACAGCGTGCACCACCAGGGCATCAACCGGCTCGCCACCGATTTCGTCGTCGAAGCGGTGTGCCCCGACGACGAGGTGGTCGAGGCGGTGCGCTGGCGCGGCCCGAGCTTCGTGGCCGCGGTGCAGTGGCATCCGGAGTTCCACAAGCCCGCCGAACAAGGCGTGATCGACGACGCGCCGATCCTGCAGGATTTTCTCGACGCCGCGCAGGCCGCGCGCCAGGTGCCGGCATGAGTTTCGGCGAACGACCCCTGCTGATCGGCATCTCGGCGCGCATCTACACGCCTGGCACCGCCGGCATCAACGTCAGCGGCATCTGGACCAAGAACCTGCACTACCTCGAGCAGTCGGTCGCGCACTGGGTGCTGTCGGGCCATGCGATGGCCGTGATGATCCCGGCGGTGACGAAGGACAGCATCGTCACGCGCAGCGACCTCGATCTCGACGACTATGCCGACACGCTCGACGGCCTGATGCTGCAAGGCGGCAACGACGTCGCCCCCGAGACCTACGGCGAGATGCCGCTGCATCCCGAATGGGCCGGCGACCGCGTGCGCGACCGCTACGAGATCGAGCTGATCGACGCCTTCGTGCGCGCCGGCAAGCCGGTGTTCGGCATCTGCCGCGGCTTGCAATTGCTCAACGTGATGTTCGGCGGCACCCTGCTGCAGGACATCGCCACCCAGCGTCCGAACTCACGCGCGCACCGCGACGGCTCGACGTTCGAGCGCCACTTCCACGCCATCGAACTGGTGCGCGGCTCGGGGCTGGCACAGCTGTATCCGGGCGTGCAGCACGGCATCGTCAACTCGATCCATCACCAGGCGATCAAGGACCTGGCGCCCGGTTTCATCGTCGAAGCCTGCTGCCCCGACGACGGCATGATCGAAGCGGTGCGTCGCACCGGCCCGTCGTACGTGGCTGCGGTGCAGTGGCACCCGGAGTTCCACGTTCCCGGCGATCCCGACAACTTCAACGACGCGCCGCTGCTGCGCGACTTCCTGCGCGCGGCTCGCGAGACGCGTGCGCTCCACGACGCCTGAACCCCATGCCCACGCTGACGATCCACAACCCGGCCACTGGCCAGGTCATCGACGAACGCCCGGCCGACGATGCCGCGTCGGTGGCCACCAAGGCCGCTGCGGCCCGCGCGGCGCAGCCCGCCTGGGCCGCGACGCCGCTGCGCGAGCGGCTCGCGGCGATCCAGCGCTTTCGCGGCGCACTCCTGGCCGAGCTCGACGCGCTGGCCAGCACGCTGACGTGCGAGGTCGGCAAGCCCATCACGCAATCGCGCAACGAGATCAACGGTCTGCTGCCGCGCATCGACTTCTTCCTCGCGCAGACCGAACCTGCGATCGCCGACGAGGCGGTGCACGACGAGAGTGGCATGCGCGAGCGCATCGGCCACGTGCCGCTCGGCGTGGTGGGCAACATCTCGGCCTGGAACTATCCCTACTTCGTCGGCTGCAACGTCGTCGTGCCGGCGCTGCTGACCGGCAACGCGGTGCTCTACAAGCCGTCGGAGTTCGCCACGCTGAGCGGCCAGCACATTGCGCGCCTGCTGCACGCCGCCGGCGTGCCGGCAGCGGTGATGCAGACCCTGGTGGGCGGCGGCGAGGTCGGCGCGGCGCTGCTGCAGCAGCGGCTCGACGGCCTGTTCTTCACCGGCAGCCACGCCACCGGCGTGAAGATCGCGCAGGCGCTGGCACCGCGGCTGGTGAAGCTGCAGCTCGAGCTCGGCGGCAAGGATCCAACCTACGTGCGCGCCGATGCCGACCCCAAGGTCGCTGCCGAAAGCCTGGCCGACGGCGCGATGTACAACACCGGACAGAGTTGCTGCTCGGTCGAGCGCATCTATGTGCACGAGTCCCTGCACGATGCCTTCGTCGAGCAGTTCCTGGCCACGGTGAAGGGCTTCAAGTCCGGTGACCCGATGGACAGCGCCACCTACATCGGCGCGATCACGCGCGCGCCGCAGCTCGCGGTGCTCGATGCCCAGGTGGCCGACGCGAAGGCCAAGGGCGCCACGCTGCGCGTCGGCGGCCATCGGCTGCCGGGGCCGGGCAACTGGTTCGCGCCGACGGTGTTCACGGAGGTCGACCACACGATGGAGCTGATGCGCGAAGAAAGCTTCGGCCCGATCATCGGCATCCAGAAGGTGCGCAGCGACGACGCGGCCGTCGCGCTGATGAACGACACGCGCTACGGCCTCACCGCCGGTGTCTACAGCAAGGACGAAGCGGCGGCGCGCGCATTGCTGGCACGCGTGAACGCCGGCAGCGTGTACTGGAACTGTTGCGACCGCGTCAGCCCGCGGCTGCCGTGGTCCGGGTACGGCGATTCGGGCATCGGCTTGACGCTGTCGACACACGGCATCCAGACCTTCACGCGCCCCAAGGCCTGGCACCTTCGCACGCCATAAGCCGTGCCGCGCCCGCTGCCACTGACGCTGTTCGACCTCGACCACACGCTGCTCGACGGCGACAGCGACGTCCTGTGGTGCGATTTCCTGATGCAGCGCGGTGCGCTCGAGCGAACTGTGTTCGAGCCGGGCAACCTCCGCATGGCGCGCGAGTACCAGGCCGGCAGCGTGAGCGCGCAGGCGTTCTGCGAGTTCTACGTCGGCACGCTGGCTGGCCGTTCGCGCGTGCAGTGGGAGCCGTGGCGGCGCGAGTTCCTCGACACCGTGGTGGCGCCGCGCATCGGCCCGCGTGCCCACGAGCTGGTCGAGCGCCATCGCAGCGACGGCGACCTGGTGGTATTGACCACCGCGACCAACCGCTTCATCACCGAGCTGACTGCTGCGCACCTGGGGCTGCCGCACCTGATCGCCACCGAGTGCGAGCTCGACGCGGCCGGCTGCTTCACCGGCCGCATCGCCGGCACGCTGAACATGCGCGACGGCAAGGTGACGCGGCTGCACGAGTGGCTGGCCGCGCAGCGCATCGATCTGCGCGACTGCGAGACCACGTTCTACAGCGACTCGATCAACGACCTGCCGCTGCTGTCGTTGGTGCGCCGGCCGGTGGCGGTGAACCCCGACATGCGGCTCGCGGCAGTGGCCGCCGAGCGCGGCTGGCCGGTGCTGACGCTGCGCGATCTGGCGGGCTGACGCGCTATTGCTCGCGGACGAAAGGCGGCGGCGCGGCGCCGAGCGCCTCGATCGGCTCGTCGGCGAAGAACACCTGCACCTTGTACGCCGAGGCCGGCTGCCAGCGTGGCTGCGCCACCAGCCACTTGGTGACGAACTCGGTCACCGTCGTGCGCGCCGCCTCGCGCTGGAACTGGATGTAGCTCGGCAATGCGGCCTTGGCCGCCAGCGAGGTGCTGATCGAGCGCTGCAGCCGGTCGAGCTCGCCCGGGCCGGTGAACAGCGACCAGGTGCCCGACACATAGCGCTCGAGCGTCGCAGTGTCGATCGCCACCGGCAGTGTCGGCTTGACGCGCGGCGCGATCACGATGAAGGTCTTGTCGCGCAGCGTCACCTTCCACTCGGGCGCCAGCTCGACGTGGTAGCTGTAGACCGCGCGCACGCGGATCTGGCTGGTGGTCTGCCCCACCGGCACGCCGAGCACCGTGTGATCGGATGTGGCCTGGAAGAACTCGGGCGCTTTGATGGTGCTGACCGCCAGCAAGCCACCCTTGGTGCGGATCACCTCGAACTGGTCGACCGCGGCCGACTGCGTCGCGGTGCGATGGTGGCTGCCGTCATCGCGCAGCAGCAGGTACAGGTTGGCCAGCAGGCTGACCACCACCAGCAGCGCGAACACGAGGCGGATCATCGTCGCCGCATTCTGGCAGCGCCTATCATCGCTCGCCATGCCACGCATCACGCCCCCGAAGCCGAGCGAGAGCGACGTCAACGCGTCGCCACAACGCGAGGCGTGGCAGCGCGAGCACCTCGACGCGCCGACGCGCGCGCTGCTGGCGCGCGACAGTGCCGCGTTCCTGCATCAGTCGGTGTCGACCCCGTGCCTGGATGCGATCGCGAAGGCCGAAGGCATCTGGATCGAAGACGTCGCCGGCCGGCGCTACATGGACTTCCACGGCAACAACGTGCACCACGTCGGCTACGCACACCCCGACGTGCTGGCCGCGATCAAGGCCCAGCTCGACGCACTGAGCTTTGCACCGCGGCGCTTCGCCAGTGCACGTGCGGTCGAACTCGCCGAAGTGCTGGGCGCGCGCTTCCAGGCGCTCACCGGCCACGCCGCTAAGCTGCTGTTCACCACCGGCGGGTCGGATGCGGTGGAGGTCGCGATCAAGCTGGCACGCGCCGCCACCGGCCGCTTCAAGACGCTGAGCTTCTGGGATTCGTTTCACGGCGCAGGTTTCGGCGCCTCGAGCGTCGGCGGCGAGGCGCTGTTTCGCGGGGGTCCGATCGGGCCGCTGCTGCCCGGCAGCGAGCACGTGGCACCGTTCGGCTGCTACCGCTGTCCTTACGGGCACCCGGTCGATGACGCCGGGCAGCCTCGGCTCGACGTGTGCCGACTCGCGTGCGCGAGCATGGTGCGCTACGTGCTCGAGCGCGAAGGCGACGTGGCCGCGCTGATCGCCGAGCCTGCGCGGGCGGTGCCGTTCATTCCACCGCCGGGCTACTGGCGCGCGGTGCGCGACGCCTGCAACGACCACGGCACGCTGTTGATCTTCGACGAGATCCCCACCGGCCTGGGCAAGACCGGGCGCTTCTTCGCCGCCGAGCACGACGGCGTGGCGCCTGACATCGTGGTGCTCGGCAAGGCATTGGGCGGCGGCGTGCTGCCGATTGCCGCCTGCATCGCGCGCGCGGAGCTCGATGTGGCCGGTGACTATGCCTTTGGCCACTACACGCACGAGAAGAACCCGGTGAGCGCGGCCGCCGCGCTGGCCACGCTCCAGGTGATCGAACGCGACGGTTTGGTCGAGCACGCGGCGAGCGTCGGCACGCATGCGCTGCAGCGGCTGCGCGAGATGCAGCGCCGCCATCCATTGATCGGCGACGTGCGCGGGCGCGGGCTGCTGCTCGGGATCGAGCTCGTGCGCGACCGCGACAGCAAGGTGCCAGCTGCGCATGCCGCCGAGCGCGTGATGTACCGCGCCTTGTCGCGCGGGCTCTCCTTCAAGACCACGATGGGCCACGTGCTGACTCTGACGCCGCCGCTGGTCACCACGCGTGCCCAGGTGGACGCCGCGCTCGACATCCTGGACACCTGCCTCGCCGACGAGCACTGACGTCGGCCGTCAGCGCGCAGGGGCGTGCTGCCAGAACCCGCCCGCCAGCAGGCCTTTTTCAGGGCCTCGGGTGGGCCTCAATGAAAATGTGCACACTGCCCATACAATGCATCGCAAAACCGGAGGCGTCATGTTCACGACACGCTCGACTCATCGTGCCGCAGTCTGCGCGGCGCTGTTGTCGCTGCTCATGGCCTGCGGCGGGGGCGGCTCGGGCGGCAGCACCCAGAGCGCGGGCGTCGGCACATTGCGCGTCGCGCTGACCGACGCGCCGTCGTGCGGCTATGACGCCGTGCACGTCACGATCGACAAGATCCGGGTGCATCAGAGCGCGAGCGCCGGTGACAACGATGCCGGCTGGAACGACCTCCCGGTCGCGCCGTCACGCCGCATCAATCTGCTGGACCTGTCCAACGGCGTGCTCGAGGAGCTCGGCCAGACGCAACTGCCGGCCGGGCACTACACGCAGATGCGGCTGCTGCTGGCGGCCAACGGCGCGAGCGCACCGTTCGCCAACGCGGTGCAACCGAGCGGCGGCGACGAAGTGGAGCTCACGACCCCGAGCGCTCAGCAATCGGGCCTCAAGCTGAACCTCGACCTCGACGTCGGCGCCAACCAGATCGCCGACGTGGTGCTCGACTTCGACGCCTGCAAGTCGGTGGTGCGGCGCGGCAACTCCGGGCACTACAACCTGAAGCCCGTGATCGCCGTGATCCCGCGCGTCATCAGCGTCGGCACCATCGAGGGCTTCGTCGATCCGTCGCTCGCCGCCGCCGCGCGCGTATCCGCACAGAGCGCCGGCAACCCGGTGAAGGCCACGGCGCCCGATGCCGTGACCGGCAAGTTCGTGCTGTACCCGGTGCCGGTCGGCACATATGCACTGGTGCTGACTCACCCCACCCGCGTGACCGCCGCCGTGCTGGGCGTGCCGGTGGTCGCCAGCGCCGCGCCCACCGTGGTGGGTGCCGCCTCGGCGCCGCTGCTGCCGCCGAGCGCTGCGTCGGCACCGCGCGCGGTGACCGGCACCGTCAGCACGACGCCGCAAGCGTCGGCTTCGGTGCGTGCGATGCAGTCGATCGCGTCGACGCCGGTGGAAGTCGCGTTCACGAACGCGGACGACATCAACGGGGCCTTCGCACTCACGCTACCGGTGTCGGCACCGGTGTGGGTCAACTACGCCCCGACTCCCACGCCGTTTGCATTCACCGTCGATGCCGCTGCAGCAGGGCTCTATACGCTGCAGGCCGCCTCGGGGAGCGTGACCAAGAGCCAGCTGATCGACACCAAGGCGGTGGTGCCGCCGCTGCTGTTCACGTTTCCGTAGTCGCGCTTTGCCGCACGTGATCGCGCGGCTCGGCGCAGTCACATGCGCCGGCCGCCGGCTCCGAACACGGCCATGTCGATGTAGCGCGAGCCGACGAACGGCGACTGCGCGTAGTTGACCATGAAGCCGCCGAGGTCGAACTGCTTGATGCTGGCCAGGCCCTGGCGCAACTGCTCGCGCGACAGGTCCTTGCCGGCGCGGCGCAGGCCTTCGAGCATCACCTGCGCGTTGATCCAGCCTTCGAAGCTGCTGCCGCCGATGCGCTCGCCCTGATCGATCGCCTGCATCTCGGCCTGGTAGGTGCGCACCACCTGCAACGACTCCTTCTTGGCGTACGGAATCACCGCCGCCTGCGCGTAGCCGTTGAGCATCTCGCCGAGCTTGTTCATCTCGGAGGTCACCACCGCCACCGAGACGCCCGCCAGCGGCAGCCCCGGCTTGGCCTTGCGAAACGGCATCATGAAGGCGGTGTTGGCGGTGCCGGTGGTGGCCAGGAACACCGCACCCGGGTTGGCGGCAATCACTTTCTGCACCACCGCTTCGGCGTCCTTGCCGCTGACTTCGAGCGGGAAGTTGCCGATGCTCTTGATCTGCTGCTCCTTGAAGGCCTCGTTGGCGTAGCCGAGCACTTCCTTACCGTACGCGTTGTCGAGGTAAACGACGGCGATGTCCTTCAGACCCATCGTGTTCATCTGCTGCACCAGGCGCCGCGTCTCGTCGCGGTAGCTGGCGCGCACGTGGAACGTGTAGCGGAATTTCTCCTGGCGCAGCGAGTCGGCGCCGGTGATCGGGCCCACCACCGGCACACCGTTCTGCTCGGTGATCGGCAGCATCGCCGCATGGTTGGGCGTGCCCTGTCCGGACAGGAACGCGAGCGCCGAACCGCTCGCGATCACCTCCTTGGCGTTCTCGGCGGTGCGCGCTGCGACGTAACCGTCGTCCATCGTCAGCAGCTTGATCTCGCGCCCCTGGATGCCGCCGCTGCGGTTGGCACTGCGAAACGCGGCCTGCAGTCCCGCCGCGATGTCGGTGGCCGAGCCGGCGAGGATGCCGGTGAGCGCCAGCGAGCTGGCCAGCGTCACGTGTTTGGCCGACAGCGCGCTCTCGGACGCTGCGACCGCGCGTGAATTGAGCAACGGCAGCCCGAGCAGGGCCGCCGATGAGATGGCATTGCCGAGAAAGTCGCGTCGCTTCATGAGAGGCCTCCATACCGGTTTGACGAAACCACCGTTCGCACTCAGCAGGTGTTGTCGGCTCTGCCGGTGAAACGTTTTCTGTCTGAAGCCGATCATGCAGCGGACGCCCAGTGCCCGGGTGCCTCAATCGCGGGGACGGCTCGCGGTGCCGCGACAACTCCGTCACACCCGACACACGCCGGTGCGACAAAGCGTGGCATCCGCAACAGCTTCGCGACGGCGCCTCGAATCGATACCTGATGTTCGAAACCGACAGACGCAATGTTCGAAAAGGGCTGTTGCCCGGCGGCAGGTCTGTCTGCGGCGCGCACACCGGTGCCGGCAGCGCCGTGCCGCCGCGCCGCGCCCCTTGCGCGGGCTCAGGCCGGGTCGCGCCAGCCGAATTGCGCCGGATCGTAGAAGAACTCTTCCTGCGCGATGCGCTCGCCATCCCAGCGCTGGTAGGCAAGTTCTTCGAGTTCGCGCACGCGCCCGTCGTGCCCTTCGAAGCGGAAGATCCAGCGCACCACGACGACATCGCCGTCGACCAGCACTGGCCGCACGCAGCGCGAATGCACCGAGCGCACGCGCCCCAGCACCGCGCGCTCGTGCGCCACCAGCGCGTCACGCCCCGTGCGCGGCGGTTGCAGGTTCTCGCGCATCGAAGCACCCTCGGTGTAGAAGTCTTCGATCGCCTCGGCGTGGGCGTTGCTTTCGACGCGCGCGATGAAGCGCTCCAGGGTCTGATCGGAAGGCATCGCGCAACGATACACGTCTGCACGCGACGCGCCACAGGCCCGAATCAGCCCCCGCGATCCCAGTGGTCGTGCCGCTCGCGGCGCTCGTGGCGGAAATTGGTCACCTCGAGCCGCACCCCGTCGGGGTCGGTGAAGAAGGTCGCGATGTAGTCCGGTGCGTACTCGGCGTGCACGCGTGCTTCGCTGGCGTCGATGCCGGCGCTGCGCAGTTGGCGCGCCACCTCGTGCACGTCGGCGATCGACTCCACGCGCAGGCAGAAGTGGTGCAGCCCCGCTGCGTAAGGATCGTGCAGCGACGCCGCGCGTGCCGGCCGCAGCACGTAGCCGAAGTGGCGGTTGTAGTACTGAACATGCGGCTCACCGGACAGTGCGAAGGCGTTCTTGCGAAACTTCAGCACACCGATGAACACCTTGTCGTAGAACACCTGCGAGCGCTCGAGGTTCGACACGCTGACGTAGATGTGATCGATGCCGATGATTTCGGGCATGGTCACCTCGCTGCCAGCGCGGTGTCGGCGCGCACCGCCGCTCGCAACGCCGCGCGCGCGAGCAGCCGGGTCGAGTCGAGCGTCGGCAGGCTCGCATTGCGATCGTCGATCACCAGCGGCAGCTCGGTGCAGCCGAGCACCACCGCGTCGCAGCCGCGCTCGCGCAGCGAGTCGATCACGCGCAGCAATTCGGCCACCGATTCCGGCTTGAACACGCCGTAGACCAGCTCATCCATGATGATGCGATGCACGGCATCGCGTTGCTCCGGCGTCGGCCGCGCGCACGCGGCCGGGTACACCGCGCTGTCCACCAGCCAGCGCGTGCCGGTGAGCCCGATGTGCCGATGCCCGCGCGCGGCGGCCTCGGCCAGCACCACCTCGGCGATGTGCAGCCACGGCCGCGGCGTGCTCGGCAGCACATGCGCCATCGCCTGGTGGATCGTGTTGTCGGGACAGATCAGCAGTGCGGCGCCGACGGCGGCCAGCTTGCGCGCCGAATCGAGCATCAGGTCGGCCACACCGACCCAGTCGTCGCGCTCGATGCAGGCCACGTAGTCGGCCAGCGAATGCGAATGCATCGCCACTTCGGGATGGGCGTGCGGGCCAAGCCACTGTGCGCCTTCGGCGCAAATGGTGCGGTAGCACAGCGACGCACCCTCGGCCGAGCAGGCGACGATGCCAATCGGGTGGGGTCGAGGGCCGGTGGACATGGGTCGATCCGAGGTCACCTGTTCGCGATGGTAGCGGTTGCGGCCGCGGCGCATCGGGGCGGGGTCGCGCCGCTCAGGGCCGGGCCTACGGTGCCGCGGGTGCGCACCGCGACGATCAGGCAGCCGCGGTCAGCTCGTAGCCGACCTTCGGAAAGTGCACGCGCACGCGGCCGAGCCCGCCGGCTTCACGCGTCAAGGTCACGTGGCGATCCGACAGCGCGCTGACGACCCCGTCGATCGGGTCGCGGCCATAGTCGTCGGCGCTCAGCACCATCGTCTGGCCGATGCGCTCATCGTCAACCCGAGGCCAGTTGGGAGTCCAGGGCGCATCCGATTGCGCCGCCCTCACCGCTTGCAGCGCTTCGTCGGCGGTCATGGGTTCGCAGTGGCCATGGCCGATCGCGGCCATTCGGTCGGCCCACTCGCGCAGTGCGGGAAAGCGCTGCAGCAGCGCATCGCGCTGCGGTGGCTGGCGCAGCCACCACAGCGTGTGATAAGCGCTGAAGTCCGCCGCGCACGGCTGGCCGCCGCACAGATGGCGGCCGCCGGCCGCGCGCAGCAGGTCGTCGAGCACCGTCAGGTACGCCACCACGTGGTCGCGCGCACTGGCGCGCACGCTCCCCGAGCGTCGCGTGTCGACTGCGGGGGCCATGAACGGCGCACGGTCGCGCAGAAAATCGCCGGGCTGAATACCGAGCTCGAGCAACGGCTGCACGTCCTCGCGCGTTTCGAAGCGCACCGGCCCCATCATCACGAACGCCCGCGGCTCGGCCCAGTTGGCGATCAGCGTCGACAGCGCACGCGCCTCGGGTGGAAACAGCGGTGGCAGAGGCTGCACCGAGTCGAGCACCTCGGCGATCAGGCGCGTGTCGCAGAAGAAATCGGCGCCGTATTGCAGCACGGGGATGCGTCGAAATCCGCCCAACACCGGCTGCAGGCTCGGGCGCGTCGGCAATGGCGACACCTCGACCGAGCGCCAGCTGGCGCCCTTGAAGCCGAGCATCAGGCGGGCCTTCTCTGCGTACGGCGACAGCCGATAGTGATGCAGGATCCAGCCGGCGCTGCTCATGTGAGATGCGGCGCGACCACCTCGCGCGTCTGCGCGCTGGGCACCACCGGGATGAATTCGAACGTGACGCCGGCGCCCCGCCACTGCAGCACCCATTGCTGCAGCAGCTTCGGATCGTCGCACTCCATCAGTTGGAAGCAGCGCGCGAAGTTGGGCTCGACCCAGCTGTCGATGTAGCGCAGCCCCTCGGGCAGCATGCGTCCGCCGTTGCGCACGCGCTCGTACACCGGGACCATGTCGTGGTCGCGGAAGCGTTCGATCACCATGAACAGCATGCGCGCCCCGTCAGTCCTCGATGCCGGCGGCGGTGGTCGCATCGGCTTGCACCCCGAAGCGCAACGCCGAGCGCTCGCGCGCCTTGGTGGCCTCGACCTCGCGGTTGCGCGGCGGCGCCTGCGTGACCATCGAGCGGATCAGCGCGCGCGCGGCGTCGGCCACTCTCTCCACCGCGGCATCGAACGCCTGTTCGTTGGCCTTCGACGGCACGGTGAAGCCGCTCAGCTTGCGCACGAACTGCAGCGACGCGTCGCGGATTTCGAGCTCGGTGGCCGGTGGCTCGAAGTTGAACAAGGTCCTGATGTTCCTGCACATGACTACCCCTTCAATTCCACCTCGGCTTCGATCTCCACCGGGATGTCGAACGGCAGCTCGGCCATGCCGACCGCACTGCGCGCATGAGCGCCCGCCTCCGGGCCGTACAGCTCGAGGATCAGATCGGAAAAGCCGTTGATCACCGCAGGCTGACGGTTGAAGCCCGGCGCTGAATTGACCATGCCGAACACGCGATGCCATTGGCGCACGCGATCGAGGTCACCCAGCGTGCGCTTCAGGCTGCCGAGGATGCTCAGGCCGACGGTTCGCGCCTGTGCGTACCCCTGCTCCACGGTCAGCTCGCGCCCCACCTTGCCGAGCGGCGCGGCGATCGAGCCGTCAGTGCTTTGTGGTCCGTGGCCCGAGATGAAGGCGCGCGTGCCGGACACGCGCACGAACTGGAACGGCAATTTGACGCCCGCGGGCACCTGCAGGGCAGCGGGCAGCTGCAGGCCGAGCGCGGCGAGTTTGGATTCGATGGTCGACATGGATGTTCCGAAACGAAGTCAGACAAGGTTGCGTCGCACGACGATCGTGCCATCGTCGCGCTCGCCGTGCACGTGAAAGCCCGCATCGACGAACAGCGACAATGGCCCGAGGTGCTGTTGGGCATCGCTGCGCGCATCGCGTTGCGGAAAGCCCTGCGCAATGCGCAGGCCCTGCTGGCGAAACGTACCGAGCGCGGCGCTCAGCAGGGCACGCGCCACCCCTTGCCGCCGCGCGGACGGGGCCACCACGAAGCAGCCGATCTGGCCGATCTGCGCGTCCTCGTCGGTCCGTTCATCGGCGTAGGCTGGCAGCATGGTGAGCGGCGCGGCATTGCACCAGCCCACCACGCGGCCGTCGCGGTAGGCGAGCAGGCCCGGCATGCGTGCCGCCTCGATGCGTTGGCACGCAGCCGCCCGGTTCTGCTGGGCGGTGCAGAGGGCCCAGTCGACGCGGCCGTGATCGGTGTGCAGGTATTGGCAGTAGCACGACTGCCAGCGCCGGTTGTCGACGAAGGCGTCGTGGTCGAAGAACGCGAGAAAGTCCGCCAGCCGCTGCGGCGCCAGCGGCTGTACCTCGATCGCTGCCACGCTCATCGGCTGGCAGCCGGCGGCGTTGCGCGCAGGAACGACTGCTGCTCCGCCGACCCAGGCAACTCGGGCACGGCATCGAGCCATGGCAACGCTGAGCGGCACCAGATCTGCGCCACCGGCTTCAAGGCGTGACGCTGGCGGACACACCCGGTGCGGATGATGACCTGCGTGGCGTTCTCCGGTGCGGTGGCGAACAGCGGCGTGCCGCACTCGGGGCAGAACGCCTGCACGCGGCGGGCACCGCTTTGCGCCACCTTGACGTAGCGCCTGGGCTCGCCAAGCAGATGAAACTGGTCGATGGCGGCCGGCACGACGACGCGAAACGGTGAGCCCGAGAAGATCTGGCAGTCGGTGCAGTGGCACACCATCACGTGCGCCGGGTCGACCTCGGCGGTGAACGAAATCTGGCCGCAGTGGCAGGCTCCGTCGATCTGCATGGAAGTGTCTCGCCGCGGCACCCCACAGCGCCGGTGCGGCAAGCATGACAGGCGCAGGTTGATCGAGCAAATCGCTGGGCGCGGCTCGCGTTCAGGCGTGCTCGAGCGCTTGCTGCATCGCCGCCAACCCCTGCTCGATCATGCCCGCGATCGCCGGCGCCATCTCGTGCGGCAGCAGGTCGGCGATCCACACCACCCGACTAAATTGGCCCTCGGCAAACACCTGCGCGCTGGCGTTGTGGTGCGTCAGGCGACCGCCCACCGCAGTCCACGCAATGCGCCGTTGCTCGTCGCTGACATCGACGATGACTTCGCGCGCCACGATGCCGTTGGCAAAGGTGACGACGCGCGCATCGCCATCGAGGCGGCAATCGGTGACGAAGCCTGGTACGAGCCGGGTGTGCAGCGCGCCGACGTCGCGCAGCGCGTCCCACACACGCTCAGCGGTCGCAGCAATCGAGATCTCGCGCCGGATCGAAGCCATGATGCGTTGTGCCCATGCGGGTGGCCACACGAGAGCGCAGCCGTGTGGCTACTCTAGGTTCGGACCGGGACGTCCGCCGGCCGCATTCGGACCTGTTCATCCCGGACGACGTTCGAAGGCGAGTCTCACGCCCAATCCCACCAGCACCGCGCCGCTGGCGCGGTGCAGCCACGCCAGCACCGCGGGTCGCGCACGCAACCACGCCGACAACACTCCCGCGCTCAAGCCGACCGGCGCCTTGACGACGAACGTGAGGCCGGCGAACACCAGGCCGAGCACGAACACCGACAGCGTGGGGTGCGTCGCCTGCGGCGCCACGAACTGCGGCAGGAAGGCGAAATAGAAAATCGCGATCTTGGGATTGGACAGATTCGACAAGGCACCATCCAGGAAGAGGCGCTTCAGGGAGCGCACGCCGGCGCTGGCCAGCGACAGCTGGCGCACGCGGGTGCACAGCAACTGCACGCCCAGGAACAGCAGGTACGCGGCGCCGACCAGCTTGAGCGCGACGAACAGCCACTCCGACGCGCGCAGCAGCGCGCCAAGGCCGAGTGTGGCCAGCACCGTGTGGCCGACCAGGCCGATGCTCACACCGGCCGCAGTGGCGATACCGGCGCCCGCGCCCTGCGCGATCGAGCGCGACATCACGAGGATCATGTCCTGCCCCGGCGTCGCGATCAGCAGCAGCGACGCGACAATGAACAGCGTCCACGAGACGTCGATCATCGCCATCAACCGAGCTTGGGCTCGAACAGCTCCACCGGGTTGCCCGACGGATCCTCCACCAGCAGCTGTCGGCCACCCGGGCCTTGCACCGGGTCGCTGCGAAAGCGCGCATCGATGGCGCGCAGCGGCACCACCGCTTCATCGAGGTTATTGACCTCGATCACCAGGCGATTCCAGCCGCCGGGTTGCGGCACCGATCCGTCCGCGAGAGTGCGCGCCGCCGATGTGCCGGGGCCGCTCAGCCACAACACGAGGTCACCGCGCGCCAGCATCACGAACGGCGGACCCCAGCGCTCGCCGAGCGTGAAGCCCAGCGCCTGATAGAACGGCAGCGCGGCGTCCACGTCGCGCACCAGATAACGAACGATGGCCATCGGGGCCCCCGGGAGAAGACGTTGCGCGCCAGTCTAGCCAAACTCGGCGTCGCGACGCACGCGTGGGGTCGCGCGCGCCCGATCACCCCAGCGACAGCACCAGCTGGGGGCGCACGCGCTGCGGCTCCCCGGCGATCGGCGCGCTCAGCTGCCCCACCCGATGCGCGCCGTGCGCGAGGTAGAACGCCTCGGCATGCGGGTCGGCGTCGATGCGCAGCGCCTGCGCGCCAGCTGCTCGCGCGTGCTGCTGCGCGTGCAGCAGCAGCGCGCGGCCCGCGCCCCGGTGCATCGCCTGCGGAAGCACCCACAAGTGCTCGAGGTCGGCATTCGGTGGCTGCAGCTGCCACTGCGCGAAACCGATGACCGCGCCGCCGAGCTCGGCCACGACCGTGGGCCACTCGAGCAACGACTTGCTGCTCACGGTCAGGCTGGCGTGCCACGCCGACAGCTCGGCACTGCCGTAGCCCCAGTGCGCCTTGGCCTGACGGGCGATCTCCGACAGCCAAAGGTGTTCGCCCGGGTGCGCAGCGCGGAGGTGCATCGGTCGCCGCGCGATGCTGCGCTACACCTGTGTCGAATAGCCGCCGTCGACCGCGATCGCGGTGCCCGTGATGAAGGACGATGCGGCGCTCGCAAGGAACACCGCGATGCCCTCGAAATCATCGATCACGCCCCAGCGACCGGACGGCGAACGCGCCAGCACGCGCTCGTTCAAGCCGGGCACCTGCTGGCGCGCCTGGCGCGTGAGGTCGGTGTCGATCCAGCCCGGCAGGATCGCGTTGACCTGGATGTTGTCGGCCGCCCATCCCACTGCCAACGACTTGGTCAATTGCACGATGCCGCCCTTGCTCGCGCCATAGGCTGGCGCGAATGACGCGCCGAAGATCGACAGCATCGAACCGATGTTGATGATCTTGCCGCCGCCGGCGCGCTTGAACTGCGGGTAGGCGGCCTGCGAGCAGACGAACGCGCTCGTCAGGTTGGTGTCGATCACCTGCTGCCACTGCTGCAGCGGCAACTCGTGCGCCGGCTTGCGGATGTTGATGCCGGCGTTGTTCACCAGGATGTCCAGGCGCCCGCACTGCTGCACCGTCGCGCCGACCAGCGCCTCGACCGATCGCTCGTTGGTCACGTCGACGTCCAGCGCCAACGCGTCGGAGCCGAGCGCTTGCAGCTCACGCACCGCCGCGCTCGACTTTTCGCGGTTGCGCGCCGCCACGACGACCCGCGCGCCCGCCTTGGCCAGACCCTTGGCCATGCCCAGCCCAATGCCACCGTTGCCGCCGGTGACGATCGCCACACGCCCCTTCAAATCAAACATTCGCCCTCCCGATCCATGCCACGGTCAAGGCGGCCAGCGCGGTGACCGCGGCCGCGCCGACACCGATTGCGAGCCACCCCCAGCGCCGCCGATTCGACTCGAGCCGCTCGATCAGCTGCGTGTTCTGCTCGGCCAGCGCCTTGATCAGTTCCGACGATGCCAACATCTGCGCCTGCAAGTCGGCGATCGCGGACTCCAACGCGCGGGCACGCGATTCGAGCCCGGTCAGCGCCGACGCATTGGACGTGCCGGCCGCCGTGGTATTCGCGGGCGCCGCCGCGGCAGCCTGTGGCTTCTTGCCCACCGACTGCCACAGCTTGCGCGCGCCATCGGCCACCTTGGGTGCGTTCTTGATCACGTCCGACCATGGCACGTTCTGCAGCACGGTCAGCCAGGGCACGGGCATCGCTTGCGTTCTTGCGGTGGCAGTGACGTCATGCGGTGCCGAACGACGTGTCGCTCTGGGCGCGCGCATCGCCGACGAACAGGCGCAGCATCGTGCTCGTGCCGTCGCTCTCCCAGACGCGGGTCTGGATCACGAACTGGCGCCCGGCGAAGCGCACCACGTCGCCCACCGCCGGCGCGACGCCGTGGCCCTGCCAGAACGAGGGCACCGCGATCCCTTCGCGCCGGATCCAAGCTTGGTCATCGGCGCTGAAGACCAGGCTGACCTGCAAGCCCTGCTGTGACATCGTCAAGCCTCCATGCTGCGCATGATCGCTCAATCGCCGCTACCGGCGCACGTAGGCGCCGCCTGCTCGCGCAGCAGGCGCGCTGTGTCCTTGCCGGCATCGAAAGCGGCGCGCCGCCGCTGCAGTTCATCGGCCGACAGGCGCTGCACGTTGCAGTAGTCGAGCTTCCAGTCGGGGTCGTCGCTCCAGCGCAGCGGCGATTGCACTGTGGTGCGCGCTGCCGGCGCCGACTCGAGCAGACGCAGCGCGAGTTCGAGCGTGAACGCCTGCGACGGCAGATCGCGCGGCCGCCCCGCCGCGTTGCCGAGCGGGAAGTCGGAGAACAGCAGGCGCGGCACGCCGACATGTTCGACGATGTCCTTGGCGCAGCCCATCACGACGGTCGCGATGCCGGCCGCCTCCAACTGGCGCGCGGCCAGGCTGACGCTCTGGTGGCACACCGGACAGTTGGCCACCAGCAGCACCGCATCGACGCCATCGGCGCGGCAACGCACCACCAGTTCGGGCGCATCGGTCTGCAGCGTCGCGCGCTGGCTGCGGTTGGTGGGCACGCCATGGAAGCGCGGCGCCAGCGCGCCGATGCGGCCGTCTGCCGCGCTGCGGCGCAGCTGCGCCAGCGGAAAGTAGCTGCCGATGTCTTCGGCGGTGGTGTGCGCACGATCGATCGCGACGTGCGAGATGCGCAGATCGGGCTCGTTCGCGGTCTCGCCCGAATAGACGGTGTAGAACTTGGCCGCCGCGTTGTATGGCGCACCCGGCCCCTGGTCGCCGCACTCGGCACGGTAGGGCGCCGCGGTGGTGACGATGGCCACGCGGCACGTTGCCAGCGGCCGGGGCAGCCGGTGGAACGGCACCTCGGCGTAGTGCGCCCAGCGATACGGTTCGCCATAGCCGAGCGCCTGGTAGTACTCGCGCGTGCGCTGCATGTAGGCCACCGGCACGTCATGCGCCACTGCAAAGCCGCTGTCGTCCGCTGACCGGGAACTCATGCGGCGCATTGTCGAGCAATGGGCCAGGCGCATCGGCCGCAGGGCTGCCCAGTGCGTTCAGGCCTCCGGAGGCAGCACCGCCATCGTGATGCGCGACACGCAGGTGAGCTGGCCCTTCTCGTTGCGGATCTCGATCTGCCAAACCTGCGTGGTGCGGCCGGCGTGCAGGGGTCGCGCTGCACCGGTCACCCAACCCTCATGCACGCTGCGCACATGATTGGCGTTGATTTCGAGCCCGACCGCGCGATGCCCGGGTGGCGAGGAGAATGCGGCACCGCACGAGCCGAGCGATTCGGCCAGCAGCACGGAGATGCCCCCGTGCAGGATCCCCATCGGCTGGCGCGTGCGCGCGTCCACCGGCGCGCGCGCACGGATGAAATCGTCGCCCACCTCGAGGAATTCGATCCCCAGGTGCGCCACCGTCGTGCCGACGTGGACCTCGTTGAGCAGTTGCACCGAGACCGGGCGCTTCCAGATCGCTGTCATGGCAGGTCGATGTGGCGATGCGCGCAGTGTGACAGACGCGTCTCATCCAGCAGTGGGCACGCTCTGGCAGCACCGCGAATGGGTCGTCAGGCGGCAAGCAACCGAGCCATGCGAGTCAACTGGCTGGGCACGGGTCCGCAAGAATCTACAGGCATCTACAGGCCCAGCGCCTGGTGCGCCAGCCGCTTGAATTCGAACGAGAACGGGTGCCAAAACGCCATCTGCCGCTGCGCCATTAGCACCGCGGACAGGTTGGCCTGCGGCGCGATCCACCAGTGCGTGCCAGCGATGCCACCCCATTGCAGCTCGCCGGTCGAAGCTGGCGGGTCGATCGGCAAGGGGTTCAACGTCACCGCACCGGCCAATCCGAACCCTTTGCCAGCCACCTCGCCCGCGTTCGGAAAACCGACCCACACGCCGCGCGGCAATTGGTTGGTCATCATCTGCACGATGGTGTCGCCACGCAGCAGCGTCGGCCCGTCAGGCAGCAGGCTGCGCACCAGCGCCACCATGTCAGCCAGCGTCGAGACCAGTCCTCCCCCGCCCGACAGCTTGGGAAACGGCTTCAGGTAGGCAGCGGGGTAAGGTGCCAGGTCGGTTCGCGTGAGGCCCGGCTTCATCGGGTCCTTGAAGTCGGCGCCGGCGTAATAGGCGACCAGCCGGTGATGCTGCTCGGGCGGCAACGTGAACATCGTGTCCACCATGCCGAGCGGCTCGAAGACGCGCTGGCGAAAGGCCGCATCCAGTTGCTGGCCCGACACCACCTCGATGAGGCGGCCCAGCACGTCGGTGGCCACTGAGTACTCCCACGCCGTGCCCGGCTCGAAGGACAACGGCAGCTCCGCGAGGGCCTGCATCATTTCGGGCAGCGTCTTGCCCGGGTGCATCACCTGTCGCTCGGTGTACGCCTTGAACATCAGCGTGCCGGGGTCGAGCAGCCCGTAGCTCAACCCAGCGCTGTGGCTCATCAAGTGGCGGATTGAGATTGGCCCGCGCGCCGGCTCGGTGTCCTCCAGCGTCGTGGCGCCCGGCTTGAGCACGCGCCGCTGGCCGAGCTCAGGGATGTAGCGCTCGATCGGATCGTCGAGCGCGATCCGGCCCTCCTCGAGCAGCTGCAGCACCGTGATCGACGTCACCAGTTTGGTGTTGGAGAACACGCGGAACACGTGATCGGTGCGCAGTGCGACCTCACGTTCGCGATCGGCCCAGCCGAAACAACCGATGTCGATGACGTCGCGACCATGCAAGATCGCGTAGGAGAGGCCGGGCAGGATCTGCCGGTCGACGTAGCGCTGCATTGCAGCACGCAGCGCCGCGAAATCGTGGCGCGTGGGCGTCACCGCCAGTCCGTCCATCTCCGCCTCCCGGTCGCGAACCGCGGCGGATCATCGCACGCGAGTCCGCCGCGTCGGTCTCGCCGTGACGGACTGCGCGCGCCCGACGGCCGCGCGGCGGTCCCGTATCAAGTTTCGTCGTCAGCAACCGAATGTAGTCCGTCGCGACCGAACCCCTGAGTTCGGCGCGCCAGTCGATCCGCCATCCACCACCGGAGAACCCCTTGTCCGTCGTCTACCTGATTGCCTTGATCGCCGTGTGCATGACTTTGCTGGCTGCCGCCGCTGAAGCCGTCTGGTCGGTCTCGTGCAAACCCGTCTGGAACCAATCGCGTCACGAGCTGCGCACGGTGCAGACGCAGGAGCGGCGCACCCAAGACCTGCCGTTCGTCGGCGCCGAACGCCGCCGCGCCACCGCGCTGGATCCAGACACGACGCTGGACGAGATCGCCGCCTGAACGCAAGCGGCGCGCGGCATGGTGTGCCGTGGCTGCCGAGAAAATCAGCAGCCAAGCCATCCTTGGCCTCGAGCCACCGGCGCCTCTGCGGGCGCCCGAGCAATTGGCTTGGATATTGCATCCGTGGCGGTCCTGGACAACACTGCGCTTCCCATCAGGCGCGCCGCGGACGACCCATGCGCTCTGTCGAGTTCCACACCTATTTGCTGCCGAGCGACGGGCCAGGCGGCGACATGCAGCCCTCTCGCCTGAAGCTAACCTCTTGGCAGGCCATCGCTTATCCGGGTGCCCGATGCGTCGAAGGCTCGCGCGAGGTGCGCATGTGCCCGGAGTCGCCGGCCGAGCGCGCCTTGTTGGGCGTGCCCGGCCTCGACGACGACTCGAGCCAGCCACGGCAGTAAACCTTGCCGTCACAACGGGCGCATTGCGGCAAAAGATGCCGCCGGCGACATGGGCGCACTGCCTGACGCGCGGGCTGGCGTAGGGTGCGCGTCAGTCAATGGCGCCCAGTAGGCGCGCCTGCTTCATGCGCTCGGGGCTCAGGCTCTCGGTCGACACGATGACCAGCGTGTCGGCGCCGGACGTCTTGGGCCTTGCGACTCCAGGGTGCCGGTGACCGATTCCGGAAACGTGTACATCCCGCCGGTGATCGGGTCGACTGCAAGCAGCCCGATCAACCCGCCGAACAGGATGTTGCCGACGTACCACCCGCTGAGCGTGCTGGTGATCGTCACGTCCCGGTCGGCATAGCCGGGCTTTGTCAGCACGACCTTGTAGGTCTCGGCCTTGAAGTAGCCCGCGCCGCGCTTGAGCGTCAGCGTGACCGGCGCGGTACCGGAGTGGATCGTTTCGCCTGCGCGGTTGCTCACCGAGACGGCAGCACCGTCCGGCTCGCTCCTGATCGTGACGGGCTGCGTCTGTCCATTGAAGATGCTTGCGCAGCCGGACACGCCGAGCACGAGCGCGCCTGCACTCAGGCTGTGCCTCATTCCCTCTCTCCCGCTGATCGTGTTGTGGCCGCTCAGAGCCTAGGCGACACCGCAGCGCAGCAACAACAGCGCGATCCCTGAGCACGTCTACCGTAGGTGCCGCGCGCGGTGATGCGATCACCGGATGATGGTGCCTGCGCCCAATGCCTAACTCCGCAACCAGGCATCCACACCTGGGCATGCGCCAGCGAAAACGCCCCTTGCGGGGCGCTTCGGTTGGCGGAGACGGTGGGATTCGAACCCACGATGCAGGTTTTGCCCGCATACTCCCTTAGCAGGGGAGCACCTTCGGCCACTCGGTCACGTCTCCAGGCCAGGTGGGCGGATTCTACGCCCGCCCTGGCGTCAGCCGGTCAGGCGTGCTGCGCCTGCTCGAGATCGAATGCCTTGTGCAGCGCGCGCACCGCGAGCTCCATGTACTTCTCGTCGATCACCACCGAGGTCTTGATTTCGCTGGTGGTGATCATCTGGATGTTGATGCCCTCCTCGGCCAGCGTGCGGAACATCTTGGCCGCCACGCCGACGTGGCTCTTCATGCCGATGCCGACGATCGACACCTTGCAGATGCGTGCGTCGCCGCTCACGTCGCCGGCGCCGAGTGCCGGACCGACTTTGCTCTTCAGCAGGTCGATCGTGCGCGCGTAGTCGTTGCGGTGCACGGTGAACGAAAAGTCGGTCTTGCCGTCGTGGCTGACGTTCTGCACGATCACGTCGACATCGATGTTGGCATCGGCCACCGAGCTCAGGATCTGGTACGCGATGCCCGGCTTGTCGGGCACACGCATGATCGTGACCTTGGCCTCGTCGCGGTTGAATGCGATGCCCGAGACAATGGCTTGTTCCATTTTTTCGTCTTCCTCGAAGGTGATCAGCGTGCCCGAAGCCGCTTCTTCGGCGAGCGCAATGTCCCACGGCGTGAAGCTCGAGAGCACACGCAGCGGCACGCGGTACTTGCCGGCGAACTCCACCGAGCGAATCTGCAGCACCTTGGAGCCCAGGCTCGCCATCTCGAGCATCTCCTCGAAGCTGATGACGGGCAGTCGACGCGCCTCGGGCACCACGCGCGGGTCCGTGGTGTAGACGCCGTCGACGTCGGTGTAGATCAGACATTCCGCCGCTTTCATCGCGGCCGCGACCGCGACAGCCGACGTGTCGGAGCCGCCGCGGCCGAGTGTCGTGATGTGGCCATCGCCGTCGATGCCTTGGAAGCCGGTGATGATGACCACCTTGCCGGCGGCCAGGTCGGCGCGCACCCGGGCATCGTCGATGCGCTCGATGCGTGCCTTGGTGTAGGCGCTGTCGGTCTGAATCGGCACTTGCCAGCCGGTGTAGCTCACGGCCTGCAACCCTTCGGCCTGCAGCGCCAACGACAGCAAGCCGACCGACACCTGCTCGCCGGTGGCCGCGATCATGTCGAGCTCGCGCATCGTCTGCGGGCTTTCCTTGGCAGGCGACACTTCCTTGGCCAACGCCAGCAGGCGATTGGTCTCGCCGCTCATCGCCGACGGCACCACGACCAGCTGGTGCCCCGCATGCACCCATTTCGCCACGCGCTTGGCCACGTTGCGGATGCGCTCGGTCGAGCCCATCGAAGTGCCGCCGTACTTGTGGACGATCAGTGCCATGGCTGTTGCTGAAGGCGGGGCGCCGCGTCGCGCGCCGTGGCCGGTGAGCCGACCGGTTGAAAGAGCCGGCGATTTTAGCCGTTGGGGTGCAGCCGCCCCGCGTGGGGCGCGGCAGCGTCGGGGTGCCAACGCAACGAGAGCATCACTCGACGGCCCGGGTCACTGGAGCGCACCCGCGCGTCGAGCCCGAGCCCCGGCGCGAACACCAGCTGTTCACCGGCGAACAGCAACGGTCCCTCGCGCTCGGCGGGCGGTACGCCCGCGGCCTGGTATTGCTTCTTCAGGCTGCGCGGCGTGCTGCGCGGCTGCGCCTGCCATTGCTCGCCGCCCCGCCGCGCCGCCACACGGCAAGCCTTCAGCAGCGCAGCGGGCACGCCGTCGCGGCTCACCCGCTGGACCTCCAGCGTGCCGCACCAGCGCGGCATCGCGTGCCGGCCAGGGCGCGACAGATCGACGGTTTGGTCATCGGGCGGCGCCTCGAGTGGGCTCGGCGCCGACCGCTGCAGCGACAGACGGCCGCGGTACAACGCCAACTGGCTGGCAGCGTCCACCGGCCACCGCGCGTGGGTTGCCGCGGGCAGTTCGTCCAACAAGCGCGCGATCAAGGTCTCGGGCGCGCCCCGGCCCAGCTCGGCGTGCAACCAGGCGCGCAGCGCGTTGGCGCGCCGTGCGCGGCTGAGGGCGCGCCAGTGCGCCACGGCGAGGCCGCCCGATTTCTCGACCAGCGCGGCCAGGTCACCCAACGCCACCTCGTCGAGCAGCTCCTGCGTCTCATGCGCCCGGCGCGCCAGCGTGGCAAGCGTGGCCTCGGCGTCTCCGAACGCCTGCGTCAGTGCGTCCCACACCTGCTCGCGCACGCGGCCGCGTGCGAAGCGCGCATCGCGATTCGACGCGTCGTCGACGTAGCGCAGCCGATGTCGGCGCACGTAGGCCTCGATGGCCTCGCGCGGCCGGTCGAGCCACGGCCGCAACCACAACACCCCTTCGCGCCGCACGGCACGCGGCATCGCGGCGAGACCCGCCGGCCCGGCGCCGCGCAAAGCCTGCAGCAGCACGGTTTCGGCCTGGTCACGGCGATGGTGGGCCAGCAGGACGGCGTCCGCGCCTTCGGCCCGCGCCATCTGCGCCAGCGCATTGCGCCGCTCGCGGCGCGCCCACGCCTCCACGCTGTCGCCACGCGCCGGCTGGCCCTGCAATCGAGTGGACACCAGGCGCACCGGCAGACCACCCTTGCGCCAGCGGGCGACCTCGCGGCCCGCGAAGGCGAGCCAGGCATCCGCCTCGGGCATCAGGCCGTGGTGCACGTGCAGCGCCACCACGTCGAGGCCGATCTTGTGCGCGGCGCACGCCGTGGCGTGCAGCAACGCCGTTGAATCGCGGCCGGCACTGTAGGCCACCGCAACGCGCGGCGGCGTCGCCCCTGGCCCAGCCTGAGAGCGCTCAGCGCTCCTTGGTGTCGGTGTAGCGGCCGTAGGCCATCAGCCGCTCGTAGCGGCGTTTTAGCAGCGCCTTGGTGTCGAGGTCGGCCACCTGCCGCAGCGCATCGGCCAGCGCGCGCTTCAACTGCGCGCTCATGTGCTTGGCGTCGCGGTGCGCACCACCGACCGGCTCGTTGACGATCTTGTCGATGATGCCCAACGCCTTCAGCCGGTGCGCGGTGATGCCCAGCGCCTCGGCCGCGTCGGAGGCACGCTCGGCGCTCTTCCACAGGATCGACGCACAACCTTCGGGCGAGATCACCGAATAGATCGAGAACTGCAGCATCAGCACCTGGTCGGCCACGCTGATCGCCAGTGCACCGCCGGAGCCGCCCTCGCCAATGATGGTGGTGATGATCGGCACCTGCAGCTGGCTCATCTCGTAGATGTTGCGGCCGATCGCCTCCGACTGGCCGCGCTCCTCGGCACCGATGCCGGGATAGGCGCCGGGCGTGTCGACGAACGTGAAGATCGGAAGGCCGAACTTCTCGGCGGTCTTCATGAGCCGCAGTGCCTTGCGGTAGCCCTCGGGCCGCGGCATGCCGAAGTTGCGCAGGCCGCGCTCTTTGGTATCGCGCCCCTTCTGATGGCCAACGATCATGCACGCCTGGCCGTTGAAGCGCGCCAGGCCGCCGACGACCGACGCATCGTCGGCGAATGCGCGGTCGCCGTGAAGCTCACCGAAGTCGGTGAAGATCTCGCTCGCGTAGTCGAGCGTGTAGGGTCGCTGCGGATGACGCGCAATCTGGGTCACCTGCCAGGGCGTCAGGCTGGCGTAGATGTCCTTCGTGAGCTGCAGGCTCTTCTTGTCGAGGCGGTCGATCTCCTCCGAGATGTCGACCGCCGATTCGTCCTGGACGAAGCGCAACTCTTCGATCTTGGTCTCGAGCTCGGCGATCGGCTGCTCGAACTCCAGAAAGTGTCGTTTGCTCATCGAGGAGGTGTGGGCTCGTTGGCGCGCGGCTCGCGCGGGGCTGCCGGCACACGCGCCGCTTCGCCCGACGATGGGCGACGCTCACGGCGAGACGCGGTGGTGTGGGCCATCAATAGTCCACGGGCAGCGGGTCGAGGCTGCGCCAAATGTACCACGTGGCCACCGAGCGAAACGGCGTCCACGCCTCGCCCACTTCGCGCGCTTCGGCACGCGAAACCGGCTCGCCGCTGAAATAGTTGACGCTGATGCCCTTGAGCAGGCCGAGGTCGTCGAGCGGCAGCACGTCGGGGCGCATCAGGTGGAAGATCAAGAACATCTCGGCCGTCCAGCGGCCGATGCCGCGAATGGCCACCAACTCGTCGATGATGGCCTCGTCCTCCATCACCTGCCACTGCCTGGGGTGCACGCGGCCGTCCTCGAAGTGACGCGCCAGGTCCATCAGGTACTCGCACTTGCGCACCGACAGCCCGGCGGTGCGCAGCGCGGCGTTGTCCACGTTCAACACCGCGGCGGGCGCCACGCGCGTCGACGGTTCGCCGATGCCCTCCACGAACTTGCCCCATACCGATTGCGCCGCTTTCACCGAGATCTGCTGCCCGACGATCGAGCGCGCCAGTGTGGTGAATGCGTCGCCTCGGCTTTGCAGCCGCGCCTCGCCGAACTTGGGAATCAGCTTGCGCATCACGCGGTCGCGCCGACCGAGGTGCCGGCACGCGTCGTCCCAGTACTCGGGCACGGCGGCGGCAGCGGCTCGGGCCATCGCGTTGCGCCCCGCGTCTGCGTCAGGCCTTGACCCAGGTGGTGCCCTGGGCCGAGTCCTTCAGCACGATGCCCTGCGCGAGCAGCTCGTCGCGGATGCGGTCGGCTCGCGCGAAGTCGCGCGCCGCCTTGGCCTTCGCGCGCTCGGCGATGCGCGCCTGTATGGTCGCGTCGTCGAGCGCCGCTCCGCCTTGCAGATAGGCAGGCGGCTCCTGCTGCAGAAAGCCGAGCGTTGCCGCCAGCTGCTTGATCAACGCGGTGAGCGCGCCATGCCGTGTTCGGTTGGCCGCGCCGGCGAGCTCGAACAGCACCGCCAGCGCTGCCGGCGTGTTGAAGTCGTCGTTCATCGCGGCGCGAAAAGCCGCGGCCTGCGGATGCGACCAGTCCAGCAGCGTGTCGTCGGGGGGCACCGCCTGCAGCGCCGTGTACAGCCGCGTCAGTGCCGCACGCGCGTCGTCGAGGTGCGCGTCGCTGAAGTTGAAGGGGCTTCGGTAGTGGGTGCGCAGCATGAAGAAGCGCAGCGTTTCGCCGTCATAGCGCTTGAGCACGTCGCGGATCGTGAAGAAGTTGCCGAGCGACTTCGACATCTTCTCGTTGTCCACCGTGAGAAATCCGTTGTGCAGCCAGTAGCGCACGAACGGCTTGCCCAGCGCCCCTTCGCTCTGCGCGATCTCGTTCTCATGGTGCGGGAACTGCAGGTCCATGCCGCCGCCGTGGATGTCGAACGTCTCGCCCAGCAGCGCGCAACTCATCGCCGAGCACTCGATGTGCCAGCCCGGACGACCCGGGCCGTACGAGCTCGCGAACTGCGCGTCCGCCGGTTCGGTGGGTTTGGCCGCCTTCCACAGCACGAAGTCGAGCGGGTCGTCCTTGCCCTCGCCGACCGCCACGCGTTCGCCCGCGCGCAGCTCGTCGATCGACTTGCCCGAGAGCTTGCCGTAGCCCGGAAACTTGCGCACCGCGTAGTTGACGTCGCCGCCGGCGACGCGGTAGGCCAGACCCTTGCGCTCCAGCGTGCCGATCAGCGACAACATCTGCGGCACGTAGTCGGTGGCGCGCGGCTCGTGCGTCGGTGCGGCGGCGCCGATGGCTCCGAGGTCGACGCGCATCGCCTCGATCATCTCGTCGGTGAGGGCGCGGATCGTGATGCCGCGCTCGAGCGCCCGCTTGATGATCTTGTCTTCGATGTCGGTGATGTTGCGCACGTAGGTGACCCGATAGCCGAGTGCGAGCAGCCAGCGGTAGACGACGTCGAACGCCATCATCATGCGTGCATGCCCCACGTGGCACAGGTCGTAAATCGTCATGCCGCACACGTACATGCGCACATGGCCCGGCTCGAGCGGCACGAAGGGTTCGACGCGGCGCGTCAGTGTGTTGTAGACGTTCAGGCTCATGGGCCCCGGTCAGCGGACGCGCTCTCGATACAATCGAATCCAGTATAGCGGCGCCACGGTGCCGCAATTGCATCCAAACCCCGTGCAACTGCTTTGGCGCTACCTTCCCGCCGTCGTGCTGCTGATCGCTGCCGCCGCGGCCGGTGCGCAGCAGCAGGAGGTGCGCGAGATCGACAAGCTGTTTCGCGGCGGCGACAGCGCGCTGGCGATGCAGCGTGTCGACAAGGCGATCGCCGACAAGCCGCGCGATGCCGGCCTGCGGTTTCAGCGTGCGGTGATGCTGACAGAGCTGAAACGCACCGACGAGGCGATCGATGCACTGAACCGGCTGATCGAGGATTTTCCCGATCTGCCCGAGCCGTACAACAACCTCGCGGTGCTGATGGCGGCGCAGGGCCGCATCGACGGCGCACGCGAGTTGCTCGAGACGGCACTGCGTCACGACCCCGCCTACGCGGTGGCACACGAGAACCTGGGCGACGTCTACATCCGGCTGGCGCAACGCGAGTTCGATCGCGCCAGCGCGGCCGGCCGCGACGACCCCACACTGCAGCGCAAGCTCAAGGCGACGCGCGAGCTGGCCGCGACCAGCTCGCCCGCCAAATGACCCGCCGCTTCCTTCCGACACGACGAGAAACCCGACGATGACTCACCACAAGACCCGCTGGCTGATCGCGCTGCTGTTGACGGCGCTGGCGACCCCTGCCGTCTGGGCGCAGAAGGTCAAGCTCGCCACCAGCATGGGCGACATCGTGCTGCAGCTCGACGCCGAGAAGGCACCCAAGACGGTGGCCAACTTCGTGCAGTACGTGAAGGACGGCCACTACGACGGCCTGGTGTTCCACCGCGTGATCAGCACCTTCATGATCCAAGGCGGCGGCTACGACGCCGACATGAAGGAAAAGCCCACACGGGCGCCGATCCCGCTGGAGAGCCGCAACGGCCTGTCGAACCAGCGTGGCACGATCGCGATGGCGCGCACCAACGTGCCCGATTCGGCGACCTCGCAGTTCTTCATCAGCGTGGTTGACAACCAGCGCCTGGACGCTGCCAACGCGCCCGACGGCAACGGCTACGCCGTGTTCGGCAAGGTGGTGTCGGGCATCGAGGTGGTCGACAAGATCCGCGACGTGCCGGTGGGCAGCAAGGCCGGCCATCAGAACGTCCCTCAACAACCGGTGGTGATCCGCAAGGCCACCTTGGAGAGCAGCAAATGACCAAGACCGTCGAGATGACCACAAGCGAGGGCACGATCCGCATCGAGCTCGACGACGTCAAGGCACCCAAAAGCACGGAGAACTTCCTCGCCTACGTGCGCGCTGGCCACTACGACGGCACCGTGTTCCACCGCGTGATCAAGGGCTTCATGGTGCAAGGCGGCGGCTTCGAAGCCGGCATGAAGCAGAGGACCACCCGCGAGCCCATCGCCAACGAGGCCAACAACGGGCTGACCAACACCAAGTACACGCTGGCGATGGCGCGCACGTCTGCGCCGCATTCGGCGAGCGCCCAGTTCTTCATCAACACGGTCGACAACGACTTCCTCAATTTTCGCTCGGAGACGCCGCAGGGCTGGGGCTACGCGGTGTTCGGCCGCGTGGTGTCGGGCAACGACGTGGTCGACAAGATCGAGGGCGTGGCCACCGGGCGACGCGGCATGCACGACGACGTGCCGCTGCAGGACGTGGTGATACTCAAGGCCGTCGAAGTCTAGGTTCGGGCCGGGCCATGGCGGTTGCACACGCGCCGCTCGCGCTGCATCGCTTCGACGCGCCACCCGAATGGCGCACGATCGAGTTGCTGTCCGACGTGCACTTGCAGCCCGAGGCGCCGCGCACGTTCGACGCCTGGCGCACGCAGATGCTCGGCAGCGATGCCGACGCGATCCTGATCCTGGGCGACCTGTTCGAAGCCTGGGTGGGCGACGATTCGCGCGACGATGCGTTCGAGCGCCGCGTCGGCGACGTACTGCGCGAGGCGAGCGCACGCAAGGCTCTGGCGTTCATGCCAGGCAACCGCGACTTCATGCTCGGCGACACGATGCTCGCGCATTGCGGCATGCGCGCGTTGCCCGACGCCACCGTGCTGCACGCGTTCGGCCGCCGCACCGTGCTCAGCCACGGCGACGCGCTGTGCCTCGAAGACGCGGAGTACCAGAAGTTTCGAGCGATGGTGCACAGCCCGGCTTGGCGCGCCGCCGTGATGCTGCTGCCGCTGTCGGAACGGCGCGAGCGTGCGCGTTCGATGCGCGACGCGAGCACCGCACACCAGGCGCAGCGTTCAGCGGCGCTGTGGGCCGACGTCGATCCTGCCGCGGCGCTGCAGCTGCTCGATGCAGCCGGCAGCGACACGCTGATCCACGGTCACACCCATCGACCGGGGCGGGTGACGCTGTCGCCCAGTGCGCTGCGCCACGTGCTGTCCGACTGGGACTTCGACGGCTCCGCGCCGCGCGGCAACGTGATCCGGCTCACCCCGCAAGGGCTGGAGACAATCCCCGCGATCGCACTCAGCGCGGAGCGACGGTGATCTCGGGCTGGCTCGGGCGCCTGCGTGCGCGACGAGAGCAACGCATCGTGCAGCGCCGCGCGATCTCCGACGCGCTCTGGCTCGACACACTGGCCTCGCTGCCCTTCCTGGCGCGCTGGAGCGTGCGCGACCTGAGCGAGCTGCGCCGACTGGCGAGCCTGTTCCTCGACTCCAAGGAGTTCAGCGGCGCCGGCGGCCTGGAGGTGACCGACGCGATGGCTGTGCACATCGCGGTACAGGCCTGCCTGCCTGTGTTGCACATCGGGCTGAAGCCTTACGCCGGCTTTGTCGGCATCGTCGTGCACGCCGACGAGGTGGTGGCGGCACGCGAGGTGGTCGACGACGACGGCGTGGTGCACGAATACGACGAGGTGCTGTCGGGCGAAGCGATGGGCGGCGGCCCGCTGATGCTGTCGTGGACCGACGTGCGCGAGGCGGGCGTCTCGGCCGACTGGGCCTACAACGTGGTGATCCACGAGTTCGCGCACGTGCTCGACATGGCCGATGGCGAGGCCGACGGCGTGCCGCCGCTGGCCGGCAGCGCCGAGCGGCAGCGCTGGGTCGCGGTGCTCGAGGCGGAGTTCGAGGCGTTCTGCAGCTGGGTCGACGACGGCGCCGACACCGTGCTCGATCCCTACGGGGCCAACGGCATCGACGAGTTCTTCGCGGTGGCGGTCGAGGCGTTCTTCGTCGCGTCGGAGGCGATGCGCGAGGAGCACCCCCAGCTGTACGAGCTGTTCGCCGCGTACTTCCAGCAAGACCCCGCGGTCGCGAGCTGACGCGCCAACGAAAACGGGCCGCATCGCGGCCCGCTTCGATCGCGGCCCGTTCAGACCTGGGTCGTCTCGGTCTTCGGCTTGTCGCTCTTGCGCGGCGGCTGGATGTCGAGCAACACCTCGCCCTTGTCATCGACGTCCACCGTCAGACGGCCCCCGTCGACCAGACGGCCGAACAACAGCTCGTCGGCCAGCGCGCGGCGGATCGTGTCCTGGATCAGC
>Ga0207648_10000555_pt1 | contig 41800 bp, 44 predicted proteins | sample KBSMisM32_FD_184310 | JGI IMG/M metagenome (GOLD analysis project Ga0207648, IMG submission 184310) | Miscanthus rhizosphere microbial communities from Kellogg Biological Station, Michigan, USA - KBS Miscanthus M3-2 (SPAdes) (version 2) | ecosystem: Host-associated > Plants > Roots >... | reverse complement strand
CTCTGACCAGGGTGGCAGGTGCAGGATTCGAACCTGCGTAGGCGTTAGCCGACGGATTTACAGTCCGCTCCCATTGGCCGCTCGGGCAACCTGCCTGGGTGCTGCACCACGCCGTGACCCGGTTTGGTGCGACTAGCAGGGTACAACGAGTATGGGCGCAAGACGAAAACGCACCAGACCATCCAGGAGGGACGGATCCAATGGCGGATTCATCGTTCGACGTCGTCAGCAAGGTTGACCGCCAGGAAGTCGACAACGCGCTGAACCAGGCGGCCAAGGAACTGGCCACCCGCTTCGACTTCCGGGGCACCGACACATCCATCGCATGGCAGGGCGAGGAGACCATCACCATCACCTCCTCCACCGAGGAGCGCGCCAAGGCCGCCGTCGACGTGTTCAAGGAGAAGTTGATCCGCCGCGACATCTCGATGAAGGCCTTCGACGCCGGCGAGCCGCAGGCCAGCGGCAAAACCTACAAGGTCAGCGGCGCCATCAAGCAGGGCATCAGCAGCGAGAACGCCAAGAAGATCACCAAGCTCATCCGGGACGAGGGCCCCAAGGGCGTGAAGGCCCAGATCCAGGGCGACGAGATCCGCGTCTCCTCCAAGAAGCGCGACGACCTTCAAGCCGTCATCGCGATGCTGAAGCAGGCCGACCTCGACGTCGCCCTGCAGTTCGTCAACTATCGCTGAGCCGGCCCCGTGATGGCGATCGGTCCCGACCCAAGATCGTCGTGCGTAATCGACTACTCGTGCCATCCCACGGACCTAATCTGGTCGGCATGGCACCTGCGCAGCGCGAACCCAAAGTCGTCGTCCTCGGTGGAGGCTCCTGGGGCACCACCGTGGCGTCCATCTGTGCGCGCCGCGGCCCGACGCTGCAGTGGGTGCGCTCGGAGGACACCGCCAACGACATCAACGAGAACCATCGCAACACCAGGTACCTCGGTAACGAGGTCGAGCTGGCGCTCACACTCGAGGCCACGACCGATTTCTCCGAAGCAGCCAACTGCGCCGATGTCGTCGTCATGGGCGTGCCGTCGCACGGCTTCCGCTCGGTACTGACCGAGCTGGCCAAGGAGCTGCGGCCATGGGTGCCGGTGGTGTCGTTGGTGAAGGGCCTCGAACAGGGCACCAACTACCGGATGAGCCAGATCGTCGACGAGGTATTGCCGGGGCATCCCGCGGGAATCCTGGCCGGACCGAACATCGCCCGTGAGGTGGCCGACGGTTATGCGGCCGCGGCGGTGCTGGCGATGCCGGACCAGCATCTGGCAGCCCGGCTCGCAGAGCTGTTCCGCACCAAGCGTTTTCGTACCTACACCACCGATGACGTGACCGGCGTCGAGATGGCGGGCGCGTTGAAGAACGTCTACGCGATCGCGGTCGGGATGGGCTACTCGCTCGGCATCGGGGAGAACACGCGCGCGATGGTGATCGCCCGCGCTGTGCGAGAAATGTCGAAGCTCGGAGAAGCGGTGGGCGGACACCGCGACACTTTCGCTGGATTGGCGGGGATGGGTGATCTGATCGTCACCTGCACCAGCCAGCGCAGCCGCAACCGTCACGTCGGCGAGCAACTTGGCGCCGGTAAGTCGATCGACGAGATCATCGCGTCGATGAACCAGGTCGCCGAGGGCGTGAAGGCATCCAGCGTCATCATGGAATTCGCCGACAAGTACGGCATCAACATGCCGATCGCGCGCGAGGTCGATGGCGTCATCAACCACGGCAGCACCGTCGAAGACGCCTACCAAGGGCTGGTCGCCGAGACGCCGGGCCACGAGGTGCACGGCTCAGGCTTCTAAGCAGTCACAGAGGGGGGCGTTTGTTCTGACGCTGCCCAGCGCGTGGTCAGTTCGCGAACGGGTTCGTCCCGTCGGGACGGTAAAGCAGCGGCGGCGTTTCGTTGAGAATGGAGCTGCCTCCCGGGCCGACCACAAATCCGGACTGGCTGCGGCTGTCGACGCAGGTCGTCGTCGCGCCGTCGTTGCCGCAGCTGACGGTCTGGTAGCTGATCCGCGATCCGGCCGGCAATGGCTTGGCCGCATCCGGTGGCCCGAACACCGGACCTGCCGTATTGGCGAAGGCGGGGACCCCGCCCATCACGCCGCTGACGAGATTCGCACCCTCCGGCGCACCCGGAAGCGGACCGTTGCAGCCATATCCGCCCGAGCGCTGCAGCACGCACGTCAAGCCACCCGAGCTGAAGGCGTACCACGCACCGTCGGACACCGCGTAGTCGGACAGCTTCACCGGCGTCAACGCGTTGACATTCGGTGGCGGAGGCGGCTGCGGTGCAGGCACCGGCGGCGGCTCAGCCAATGCAACCCCAGGCACGCCAGCGATGGCGGCTGCCCCAAAAACGCCGGTCAGAACTCTCCTCAGCACTGCCATAGCCTATGTGTCGCAGAAACGACCAGCAGTGTTTCTATCCGAATGTGTAGCTGCCATCGGGGCTGAGCACGAAACCCGACCGATCGGCGCTGTTCAGGCAGGTCGTGACGTATCCGTCGGTCCCACAGCTGATCGTCCGGAAGCTGAGCCGGGTATTGGGCGGCAGCGCCTTCGCGTCCTCAACCATGCCGTACAGCGGCCTGACGGCGTTCGCGAATCCGGGCTTCCCCGACGCGCCAGCGCTGACCAAATTCGCACCGCCCGGCGCCGCCGGGAGCGGTCCGCTGCAGCCATAGCCGCCCGACTGCTTGTCCAATACGCAGATGACCCCGTCCAGCACGCCGAACGCGTACCACGCGCTGTCCATGACCGCGTAATCCGAGGGCCTGGCCGACGGGAAGGCATTGATGTCCGGCGCCGGTGGCGGGTCAGCCGCCGCAACCCCCGGGACGCCGATCACGGTCGCCCCCACCACGCCGATCAGAACTCTGTTCAGCACCCACGACACCCTATGCCGTTGGCCTGATCACGCAGGCAGGGGCCGCGCTGCTGCACCGGGACGTGCCCGAAGCCGGGAGGGCGGTCGACCGGTTGGCGGTGACGCGTCGCTACATGTTGATGTTGCTTGCGGCAAGGCTGGCACCGAGTTGCTGAAGATACGTGATGGCCGGTGCGATGTCGTAGGTGTAGTGCGCGGCATTGGATCCGGCCGCCGCGAAAAGGCCGCCGTTCACGATGGCCTCGGTGATCGCCAGCGCCTGTGCAAACCCACGCGGGCCCACCAACTTCAGCACGTCGCGGACGATTGCGAAGACGTCGGGTGCGGTGGCTTGTTGGACAATGTTGTAGATCTGGGTCTCGATGGCTCCCGCTGGTGCTTCTTTTGTGGCTGGGGTCGGCCCGACGGGGCAATCGGTGTAGATATCGCGGTTATTGGTGCCGGCCAGCGTGTTGACGAAGTCATACCAGAATGCCGGGGTTTGCGCTGGCGTCAGGTCGTCAGGTCCAGCGATGCCGCCAGTCACCACACGGTCTAATTTCTTAGGCGTCGGCCACCCTGCGAACACGTTGCCGTTGGCGACACCCGGTGCGCGGCAAGGGTTTCCCCAGGTAATCGCGGCGATGACATCGTTGACGCGGTTGTGGCATGCGCCGTTGGGGTTCAGGATCACATCGCGCCAGAAGTGGCTTGCGCAGATCGCGCCTTGGCTATAGCCGATCAGGACAACGGGCCCGCTGGTATGCACTTGGGTCAGCAACCGCTGACCCTCCGCAACGCCGGCAGCGACGCTGGGTCCCATCGGATACGCTGCAGCGGGCCAGTTTCCAACGGGCTGCCAGTAGAACACGGTGGGGTGGGCGTTCTGTGCCGCCGAGGCGACCTGTGCCGGGAAACCAGTCCACATATCAACGCCCGTCCCTTGCCACGTCAAAATGGTTACGGTCATGGGGATCACTTTCCTTCCGTTATCACGTCGGCCGATTTCGCAGAAACATTCGGGTAAACAGACGTAGGACAGCTGAGCCAGCCCGCCTGGGGATCCACGCGACCACAGTCCAGTTGGGTGCTTAGCGAGGCTGATAGGACCGATCGTTGTTGTCGGAGCGACCACCTACCGTGAAGCCCCCCGAGCACTCCTCGGCCTGCGGATGCAGGCGGTGGCGCCGCGGCAGATTCTTTGTGAGCTGCAACGGTTGGCATCGGCTCGGCACCAGCCGACACCTCGGAGCGGTCAATGGTGGTTCTCGCGTGCGTCGAGCAGCGCCATAGTTACCACTTCCCGCCGGTGATGAAGCTACCTCGTGAGAAACGACCATAGCTCGGAGGCGACGATAAGACCCGAGTACTGCATAACTCTACTGCGGATTCTTCTGCGCTTCGGCGTGAATTGGGTTGGGAAACGGTGCTTAAGGTCGTGGCGGGGTTTCTCACCGATGATGCAACTGCTCCCAAGGCCACTGGCGTTTGGCAATCGTTGGAACCAACCGGCCATCGGTGCCGGGCATTACCACACGACGAACGCATATCGTATTGGCAAGAGCCCACAGGCAATTGGCAGTTATCTCACATGACCTCTCCAGTACCTTGCGGTGCTAAGGTCAGACACGGCGCGCTTCCGGACACCTCCATGTCCCATCAATCGATCGTGCTTGGCGGCCACACCGAGTGGCTGTATTTCTCAGCTTTCTCTAAATATGTTGCAGCCCAATATATTATGAGTAGCGATAAGCGGCCGGCCATCGCGTCGATCAAGTCAGGCTCGGCTGATCGACGAGCTCGAAACCTCCGACCTGCGACCGCTTCTGCGCTCCGCGAGATCAGCGCGAATACGAGACCGCCTGATCCTCCGTCGTCGACGCCCGATTCGCTGGACTTCTATTCGCCCTTCGAGCGCCGCACGTCCTCTGACAGCGGCGACGACTGGTAGCGATCAGTACTGGCCGGGCCCGCGGCCCGCCATCTCCTCGAGCCTGCGGATTCGGTCCTCGATCGGCGGGTGCGTCGAGAACAGCTTGCCGATGCGCTCACCGCTGCGGAACGGGTTCGCGATCATCAGATGGGCCTGATCGGCCAGCTGCGGCTCCGGCGGCAACGGCGCCTGCTGCACGCCCGCGCTGATCTTGCGCAGCGCGCTCGCCAACGCCAGCGGGTCACCCGACAGCTCCGCACCCGACTGGTCGGCCTGGTACTCCCGCGACCGCGAAACCGCCAGCCGGATGACCGTCGCTGCGATCGGACCGAGCAGCGAAACCAGCAGAATGGCAAAGGGATTCGTGCCACCCTCGCGGTTCCCGCCGAACATGCTTGCGAAGAATGCGAGGTTGGCCAGTGCGGTGATCACCGAGGCCATCGCGCCCGCGACACACGAGATCAGGATGTCCCGGTTGTACACATGCGACAGCTCGTGGCCCAGCACCGCCCGCAGTTCCCGCTCATTGAGGATCTGCAGGATGCCCGTCGTACAGCACACCGCGGCATTCCGCGGGTTGCGACCCGTCGCAAACGCGTTCGGAGCGGCGGTGTCGCTGATGTACAGCCGCGGCATCGGCTGTCGCGCCGTCGTGGCCAGCTCTCGGACGATGCGATACATCACCGGCGCCTGCATCTCGTTCACCGGCTGCGCATGCATCGCCCGCAGTGCCAGCTTGTCGCTGTTGAAGTACACGTAGACGTTCATGCCGACGGCGAACAGAACGGCCAGGAACATTATGTTCCTGCCGAACAGGGCACCTATGAACACGATCAGCGCCGAGAACCCCACCAGCAGCAGAAAAGTCTTGGCGGTGTTGGCGTGCGGGTGCCAGGTCATCAGCTTCTTCCTCCTACGAAGTCTTCGCTGATTTAACGCTCAACCAGCCTCCGCGGGTTCCTAACGCGTCATCCGTGCCTGTTCACCGTGTAGTCCACCAGCGTGGCCAGCGCTTGGCGCCCCGGGCTCTCAGGGAGGTTGGCCAGCTCGTCGCGGGCGTCCTTGGCGTACCGGGCCACGGTGTCTTTGGCCTTCGCAATGCCCGCCGACCTGCGCAGCAGCTGCAACGCCTCGGCCAGGTCTTCGTCGTTTTCGACCGGTCCCGCCAGCAGCTCGCGCAGCCGGTCCGCGTCGGGGCCGGTGCCGCGCAGCGCGTACAGCACGGGCAGCGTGTGCACGCCCTCGCGCAGGTCAGTGCCCGGCAGCTTGCCCGACTCGTCGGGGTCGCTGTCGATGTCGATGATGTCGTCGGAGATCTGGAACGCCGTGCCGACGATGCCGCCGAGCCGGCTCAGCCGCTCGATCTGCTCCTCGTCGGCGCCGGAGAACGTCGCCCCGAACCGGCCCGAGGCCGCGATGAGACAGGCCGTCTTCTCGTACACCACCTTCAGGTAATGCTCGACTTCGTCGACTCCCTCGACAACGCCGCGCGTCTCCCGCATCTGACCCGTCACCAGTAGCGCGAACGTATCGGCGATGACCCGCACGGCCTCCGGGCCCAGCCTGCTGACGAGGCGTGAGGCCGTCGCGAACAGGTAGTCCCCGGCCAGGATCGCAATATTGTTGCTCCAGCGGGCGTTCGCGCTGGGAGCGCCGCGGCGCACTTGCGCCTCGTCCATCACATCGTCGTGGTACAGCGTCGCCAGGTGCACCAGCTCGATGACGGCGCCCGCGACCGTGACCTGCCACGCATCGGGGTCAGGCCCCAGCCGCGCCGTCAGCACCGTGAACAGCGGGCGGAACCGCTTGCCACCTGCCTGGAACAGATGCTGGACGGCGTCCGACATCAGCTCGTCGGCTTTGCCCAACTCAGTGGCCATCAGATCTTCGATGCGGGCCACTCCGTCGCGCACTTCCTGCGCGAACACGGGGTCACCGAAGTCCACCCCCGCCACCACACTCGCTGGTGTCCTCACCCTGCCAACATACTGGGAGCTATGGATACGCGGGCCGACGTGGTCGTGGTGGGGGCCGGACCCGCCGGCTCGGCAGCGGCCGCGTGGGCGTGTCGTGCCGGACGCGACGTGCTGGTCATCGACTCCGCGCAGTTCCCCCGCGACAAGGCCTGCGGCGATGGCCTGACCCCGCGAGCGGTCTTGGAGTTGCAGCGGCTCGGCCTCGGCGCGTGGCTCGAGGGCCGTGTGCAGCACCGCGGGTTGCGGCTGGTCGGGTTCGGCGGCGACGTCGAAGTCGAATGGCCTGGTCCGTCGTTTCCGTCGGTCAGCAGCGCGGTGCCGCGCACCGAGCTCGACGATCGCATCCGGATGGTGGCCGCCGACGAGGGCGCCAAGATGTTGCTCGGTGTGAAAGCCATTGATGTTCACCATGATTCGGACGGTCGTGTGTCGTCGCTGGTGCTGGACTCCGGTGCGGAGATCGGCTGCACGTCGCTGATCGTCGCCGACGGCGCCCGCTCGCCGTTGGGCCGGGTGTTGGGCCGGCAGTGGCATCAGGAGACGGTCTACGGCGTGGCGATTCGCGGGTACATCGCCACGCCCCGCAGCAGCGAGCCGTGGATCACGTCGCACCTGGAGCTGCGGTCGCCGGAGGGTCGCGTGCTGCCCGGCTATGGCTGGATCTTCCCGCTGGGCAACGGCGAGGTGAACATCGGCGTCGGTGCGCTCGCGACGTCCAAACGGCCTGCCGATGCGGCGTTGAGACCGCTGATGTCGTACTACACGTCGCTGCGCCGCGAGGAGTGGGGCTTTTGCGGCGAGCCGCGCGCCGGGCTGTCGGCATTGCTGCCGATGGGTGGTGCGGTATCCGGGGTGGCCGGGCCGAACTGGATGCTGATCGGCGATGCCGCGGCCTGCGTCAACCCGCTGAACGGCGAGGGCATCGACTACGGGCTGGAGACGGGCAGGCTGGCCGCCGAGATGCTGCGTGCCGGCGATCTGTCGTCGGCGTGGCCCGAGGTCCTCTCCGCCCACTACGCGCGCGCGTTCTCGGCCGCGCGGCGGCTGGGGTTACTGCTGACGATCCCGCGGTTCCTGCCGTCGACGGGCCCTATTGCGATGCGGTCGGCGTTCCTGATGAACATCGCGGTGCGCGTGATGGGCAACCTCGTCACCGAGGAGGACGCCGACTGGATCGCACGGGTGTGGCGAGGTGCGGGCTTGGCGTCGCGTCGGTTCGATGAGCGGCCGCCGTTCGGCTGACCATTTGGACTTGAAAGTCCAGAGCCGGAGGTCAACCATGTCGCCAGTGATCACTAGACGCGATTTCACCCGCACCGTTGGCTTCGTCGTCGCCGCGACCTCCGTGGCCAGCTGCACGTCACCCACGCCACCGGCCGCACAGGCGTCGCCACATACGTCGTTCGCATCGCTCAAACAGGTCGATGCCGGGGTGTTGAACGTCGGGTATGCCGAGGACGGGCCGCCCGACGGCCCGCCGGTGATCCTGCTTCACGGCTGGCCGTACGACGTCCACAGCTATGTCGACGTCGCACCGATCCTGGCGGCGAAGGGTTACCGCGTGCTCATCCCCTATCTGCGAGGTTACGGGAGTACCCGATTCCGTTCGGCGAACACCGTGCGGAACGGTCAACAGGCCGCACTGGCACAGGACATCGTCGCGTTCATGGACGCCATGAAGATCGACCGGGCGGTGCTCGCCGGGTACGACTGGGGCGCACGGACCGCAGGCATTCTCGCCGCGGCTTGGCCGCAGAGGGTCAAGGCGCTGGTGTCGGTGAGTGGCTACCTAATCGTCAATCTCGTTGCCAATCAACAGCCTTTATCCCCACAGGCCGAGCACGGCTGGTGGTACCAGTACTACTTCGCGACCGATCGCGGGGTTCGCGGCTACCGCCAGAACACGCACGACTTCAACAAGCTCATCTGGCAAGAGGCCTCGCCGACGTGGAAGTTCGACGACGCCACCTACGACCGCACGGCCGCAGCGTTCGACAATCCCGACCATGTCGACATCGTGATCCACAACTACCGGTGGCGGCTCGGCCTCGCACAGGGTGAACCTCAGTACGACGACCTTGACCGCAAGCTGGCCGCAAGCCCGCCGATAGCCGTGCCGACCATCACCATCGGTAGCGACTTCGACGGCCCCAACAAGGATGGTGCGGCCTACCGCAAGATGTTCACCGGCCCCTACTCGCACCGGATCCTCGACGGCATCGGACACAACGTGCCGCAAGAGGCGCCGCAGGCCTTCGCGGATGCGGTCGTCGCCGCCGACAACCAGTAACGCGGCATGGGTGATCTGTGCACCGTCGGTTACGAGCGACGCACGGTCGACGAACTGATCACCACGCTGACCCGGGCCGCCGTGGAAGTCCTTGTTGACGTTAGGCTTACGCCGTTGTCGCGTAAACCAGGCTTGTCCAAGAACCGCATCGCGACGCGCTTGTATGCAGCGGGCATCGATTATCTGCATCTGCCACAACTCGGCAACCCGCGCGACAACCGGGATGGCTTTCGTCGCGGCGACGATGCCGCCGTCGCGAAGTATCGAGATGTGCTAAGAACGCCGGAAGGCCAAGCGGCGCTTGACGAATTGCTTCGACTGGCTACACATCGGCGAGTGGCGGTGATGTGCTTCGAGCGGGAGGCGGCCGAGTGCCATCGATCGATGGTTGCCGACGCGCTGGTTGAGGCCCGGGCGACGTTGCGAATCGTCCACCTGTGAGCGACAACGCAATTAGAACTTCAGGCGCCTTCGCGTCGGCGTACCCTGGTTTCACACGGGTCGTCGGAAGGATCCACGATGACCAGAAGCAAGTTGATAGTTCCGGCGCTTGCCGCGATCGCAGGCGCGACAGTCCTCTACGGCCCGGCCACAGCGCACGCGGATCCCATCGGTCCCTGCGCTGACGTGCCGTACGTGGGTGTCTGCGTCCCGCCGAGCCAGCAGCCGACTCCGCCCCAGCAGAGCCACGACGAGAATTCGGTCATCCCTGACATCACCAGCGGAATCCACGTCGTCAACTAGGACAGCGGCGCCAACCCGGACCGCACCAGGTTCACAGCGGCCGCGGTGATCTCACCAAGATCACCCGTGCAGCGGTTGCGGCCCCAATTCTCCACTGCCACAACAAGAGCCGCGGCCAAGGCGGCACCGGCGACCTCGGCCACGAGGTCGAGGTCGGGCGTGTCACTGTATCGACTCTTGATGAACTCGGTGATGACGCCCGAAAACGAAGACTGCACGACCCGCAGATGGCCGGCGATGCGGTCGGCGCTGATCAACTCCGTTCGGGCGGTCGCCGCCTGGCGCACCACCTCGAGGTCATGGGGGAAGCGCGCAACGCTCGCCAGCACCGCTTCGAACAGCGACTCCGACGCCGGCCGCTGTGCCAGCGCCTGGGACAGCCATTCGACCTGAGTCTCGTAGTCCTGGAACAGCACGGCTTCCTTGGTCGGGAAGTGCCGGAAGAAGGTGCGCTCGGTGACCCCGGCCTCCCGCGCAAGCTCCGTCACCGTCACGTTTGCGAAGCCCTTGCTCCCGAAACTCGCGAGCGCCGCTCGCCGGAGCGCTTCATGTGTCGAGCGTCGGCGCTGCTCATGAAGGTTCGGCGTCGAGGTCATTGCCCGGCGATCGTATCTCACCCTTGCCAAATTATGTCAGTACTGACATATTTCTGATCATGAGCGATTACGACGCGATCGTCGTCGGTGCCGGCCACAACGGCCTGACCGCGGCGGCGATTCTGCAGCAAGCCGGCCTCCGCACGGTCTGTCTGGAGGCCAACACGTACACCGGTGGGATGGCGGCCACGGTCGAGCTCATCGATGGCTTCCGCTACGAGATCGCGGGCTCGGTGCAGTTCCCCATGCCGAGCCAGATTGCGAAGGAACTCGGGCTCGACACGCTGCCCACGGTCGACGCAGAAGTGATGTCGGTCAACCTCGGCGACGAAGACGAAGAGCCGATGATCTTCTACCGGGACCCGATGCAGTTCATCACCCACCTCGCCGATAAGCACGGCACCGACGCCGTTGCGGGCATGGCCGGCTTGATCGGCTGGAGCCGAGGACCGGCAAAGGCACTCGGCCGCTTCGATGTCTGCACACCACCCAAGACCATCGACGAGATGTACGCGTGCGCGGCGAACGAGGCGGAGCGCACCGCGATCCACGACGTGATCTTCGGCTCGGCGATGGACGCCATCGACCGCTACCTGCCCGACAAACACAAGCATGCCGTGCTGCGGAGCATGCTCGCCTTCCTCGCGATCAACTCCACCTACCGCGGTCCCTATACGCCCGGCAGCGCAACGTGTTTGGCGTTCGCGCTCGCGGTTCCCGACGACACCGCCGCGATGATGACGAAGCTTGAAGGCGGCATCGGTGCACTGTGCGAGCACCTACACCAACTGTTCGTCTCGGGTGGCGGCGAGGTCAGGTACCGCGCCAAGGTCGAAAAGATTCTGGTGGACGGCGATCGCGTTACGGGCGTGCTTCTGCGCGACGGATCCGCGATCAGCGCTCCGGTAGTCATTTCGAATCTGTCGCCGGACTACACCCTCATCGACATGGTCGGCGCCGAACACCTGCCCGCCGACCTGGTCACACGGCTGGGCGGCCGCGATCACAGGGCGTCGTTCGTGCAGATCCACTTCGCACTCGACAGCCTTCCAGAGTTCGCCGCGCCATACGACTTCCTCAACGAGCCCGGCATGCAGGGTTCCATCGGAATCTTCAATTCGCCTGAAGAACAACAACGTCAGTGGGAGGAGTGCAGGCGCGGCATCGTCCCGGACAATCCGTCGATGGGAATGCAGATTCCGTCCGTGCACGACCCCGGCATGGCGCCCCCCGGCAAGCATGCGGCGAGCGCGTTCGCGTATGCGTTGCCGGTTGAGAACAGCGGGGACACCCGCCAACTCAAGAATGTGATGGCGGAGAAGGTGATTGACAAGATCACCCGGCTGGCTCCGAACTTCCGCGATATCCAGATCCGGCACATCACGTTCGCGCCGTATCACATGCAGACGATGTTCGCCGCGCCGTCAGGTGACTTCTGCCACGGTCTGCTGCATCCGGATCTGATGGGACCCAATCGTCCTGGGCCGAAAGGCTTCCTCGACATGCCGATCCCGATTGACGGGCTGTACCTCGGCGGCGCGGGATGCCATGGCGGCCCGGGGATCACGTTCATTCCCGGCTACAACGCCGGCCACCAGGTGCTCGAGGACGCGGGCGTCAGCCCAGAGACTTCGCGAACCCGCTGACGTCGCGCATGCTCGCGGCGAACACCTCGGGCATGACAGCAGGGAACAGAAGGTCGCCACCATGGCAGGTGCCTGCGACCATCCGCCCCACCGCGGGCACGCCCGCACGCACCAGCCTTCGGTAGTAGACCAATCCCTCGTCACGCAGCGGGTCGAGTTCGTTCACGGAGATGACGTGCGGAGGCAAACCGACCAGCTCCTCGTCGCTCGCCACACCCGCAAAGGCCGCTGCATCCCGCGCGTGCTCACCGGTCGGATCGTAGAGCGTCCCCATCACCGCGAGTTGCTGGCGATTGATGAAGTAGCCGTCGCACTCCCGCAGCGACGGCAGGTTGTCCGGCGCCTCGTTCCAGAGGTTCGAGATGAAAGGACACTGCGCATAGAAGCCCGCGATCTCGTCCAGCCAGCCTTCTCTTTTGGCCTTGTGCGCGACCGTCAGTGTGAGATTGCCACCGCCGGATTCCCCGCTGACGATCAGATGCGACACACCGAGATCGCTGCGGTTGGCCCATACCCATCGCGCGCCGGCCGCACAGTCGTTCAATCCGGCCGGATAGGGATGCGGGCCGAGCTTGCCGCCGGAGTTGCGAAACTCGACCCCGACCACGACAAGTCCTGTGGCAGCAAGATATTCGCGTCCGCGCGCGAACCCGACGTCGGTGGCGCTGCAGATCGCCATGCCTCCGCCGTGCAGGTGCACCACCGCGGGCAATGCGCCGGCCTGGTCGGGCCGGCTGACGTAGAGCGTGACGTCGTTGCCGTCCTCGCTCGTGATGGTGGTGGTCGTGGTCGTGACACCCTCGACGTCCGGTACGGCCTGCCCGAACGACGCGAGCACAGCGCCGACGCCCTCCTCGTTCAGAGCGGCAAAGGCGAGGCGATCCTCCAGCGGTGAATCGACCGACAACGGCGCTTCCGGGAGGATTCCGTCGAGTCCGAATTCCGCGAGCGCCTTGACCATTCGCGGATCCGACCGAGGGTCGGTGCCGAGTGTGCAATCGGGATCTGCGAGACGACCGTGAGCCATGTGGTGACGCTACCTCCGGCCCTCCGCGCTGCGAGGGGCTTTAGCGCAGCGGCTTGGTCGCCGCGTGCAGCGCCACGATGCCGCCAGTGAGGTTGCGCCACCGCACCGCCGACCATCCCGCGTCGGAAATCCGGCGCGCCAGTTCAGCCTGATCGGGCCAGGCCCGGATCGACTCGGCCAGATAGACGTACGCGTCCGGATTCGACGACACCGCGCTCGCGATCCGCGGCAGTGCCTGCATGAGGTATTCCTTGTAGGCCGTCGCGAACACTCGATTCGTCGGCGTCGAGAACTCACACACGACCAGCCGGCCGCCAGGCCGCGTCACTCGCGCCATCTCCCGTAGCCCTGCCGAGTGGTCGACGACGTTGCGCAGCCCGAAGCTGATCGTCACCGCGTCGAACACGCCGTCGGCGAACGGCAGCCGCGTCGCATCGGCCCCGACCTTCGGCACATCGCGCGCGGCCCCGGCCGCCAGCATGCCGACGGAGAAGTCAGCCGCCACACACCACGCCCCCGACGCCGTCAACTCGACCGTCGACACCGCCGTACCCGCCGCGAGGTCGAGCACCTTGTCCCCCGGCCCGATGTGCAGCGCCGAGCGCGTCGCCCGCCGCCAGAACCGGTCCTGGCCGAGCGACAGCACTGCATTGGTCAGGTCGTAGCGACGCGCCACGGCGTCGAACATCGACGCGACCTCGTGCGGGTCCTTGTCCAGCGTCGCGCGGTTCACGCCCAAAAAACTACCTGTGAACATGCTTGATCAGGGAATGGGGAGCGTCATAACGGGCATTAACCGAACGTGAGCGAAAAAGTATGGTTCATCACCGGGACATCGCGCGGGTTCGGCAGGGAGTGGGCGATCGCGGCGCTGGAGCGCGGCGACAAGGTCGCGGCCACCGCGCGCGACACAGCGACGCTCGACGACCTCGCGAAGAAGTACGGCGACGCGCTGCTGCCGATTCAGCTGGACGTGACCGACCGCGACGCGGACTTCGCCGCGGTCAAGCAGGCGCACGACCACTTCGGGCGGCTGGACATCGTCGTCAACAACGCCGGCTACGGGCACTTCGGCTTCATCGAGGAGCTGACGGAGGCAGAGGCGCGCGCACAAATCGAGACCAACGTGTTCGGTGCGTTGTGGGTCACGCAGGCCGCGCTGCCATACCTGCGGGCGCAGCGCAGCGGCCACATCATCCAGGTGTCGTCGATCGGCGGCATCACCGCTTTCCAGAACGTCGGCATCTACCACGCATCGAAGTGGGCGCTCGAGGGCTTCTCGCAGGCGCTCTCGCAAGAGGTCGCACCGTTCGGGATCCACGTGACGCTGATCGAGCCCGGCGGGTTCGCCACGGACTGGGCCGGGTCGTCGTCGAAGCGCTCCGCGCCACTGCCCGACTACAAAGAGGTGCACGAGGAAGCCGAACGGCGCCGCAGCCAGCGCACCTCCAAGCCCGGCGACCCGCAGGCGTCGGCGGGGGCGGTGCTGAAGATCGCCGACGCCGCGGAACCGCCGTTGCGGGTGTTCTTCGGGGAGCTGCCGCTGCAGCTGGCCAAGGCCGACTACGACAGCCGGCTCAAGACGTGGGAAGAGTGGCAGCCGGTTTCCGTCGAGGCGCAGGGCTAAGCGGCGCGCAGTTGCCGCTGGCCGATGACGTCCTCATAGTGGCCGAGAAGCTGGTCGCAGATCGCAGGCCAGGTGCGGCCGAGCACGCTGCGGCGGGCGGCCACCGAGTAGCGCTGACGCTCGGCGATCAGGTGGTCGACGGAGTCAGCCAACTTCGACTCGAACTCGTCGACTTCCAGCAGCAGCCCTGTGCGATAAGGGGCAACCAGGTCCCGCGGTCCTCCCGCATTGGGTGCGATGACTGGCAGGCCCGATGCCATGGCCTCCTGCACCGCCTGGCAGAACGTCTCGTGCTCGCCGGGATGGACGAAGACGTCCATGCTCGCGTATGCCATGGCGAGCTCCTCACCGTACAGTGCACCAGTGAAAACTGCTGACGGCAGCGCGGTTTCGAGCTTCCTGCGGTCGACGCCATCGCCGACGATCACGAGCTGAAGGTCGGCGCGCCCGTTCAGTGACGCCAGCCGCTCGACGTGCTTCTCCGGTGCGAGCCGCCCCACGAATCCGACGATCGGTTTGCCTTCCGAAGACCACCTGCGCCGCAAGCCGTCGTCCCGTGTCGACGGTGCGTAACCGGTGATGTCCACGCCGCGGGCCCACTTGTGCACACGCGGAATGCGGTGCGCTGTCAGGTTTTCCATCGCGGCGGTCGACGGCGCAAGCGTGCGGTCGGCACGGCTGTGCAGGTGCCGTGTCCACGCCCACGCCGCGCGGGCCGTGAAGCCGATGCCGTAGCTTTCCGCGAAACCCGCTACGTCGGTTTGGAATACGGCGACGGTCGGCACGCCGAGGAACCGCGCTGCATGCAGCCCGCCGTAGCCGAGCAGGGCAGGTGATGCCAAATGCACGACATCTGGCTCGAATCCACGTAGCACGCTCACGATCCGGGGGCGTGGCACACCGAGCGGCAACGAGGTGATCTTGGGAAACATGCGAGACGACACCCGGTGAACCCGGATGCCGTCGTGAATCTTGTCGGCCGGTGGCTCGCCGCGCGGGGTGTCGGGCGCGATGATCAGTGCCTCATGACCGGTGCGGCGGAGATGCTCGATCACCCGAAGCACCGAGTTGGTGACGCCGTTGACATTCGGGAGGAACGACTCTGCGACGATTGCAACGCGCACGCCAAAAGCGTCCCATCAACGGCTGTCGTCAAGGTTGCAGCACGGCATACGACACGCAAAAACCTCGTGCCAATGATCGGCCTGTCGGCAAACCGGGATTCGAGTATCGTGCGCACAGAGAAGGGCGGTCGACATGCGGATTTCCCGGACCGTGGTGCTGATCACGGCAGCCACGATGATCGTCGCCGTCGGTTGCACCAAACAGGTCGCAGGCACTGCGGAGTCCGATCCGAACAAGCCACCGCTAACGGTCAGCAAGGACGGCTACGGCATCGTCGCAGGCTTCGACAACGCCCCTACGAAGATCGAGATCTACACCGAACCGCAGTGCAATCACTGTGCGGATCTCCAACACGACTTCGGCGACCAACTCGCCTACTACATCGCCGTCGGGCAACTCGAGGTCACCTACCGGCCAATGACATTCCTGGACGACACGACCGGCGGCTATTCGGGGCAGGTCAGCAATGCGCTGTTCCTGGCCACCCAGAAGACGGGGTCGCCTCAGGTCACGGCGACCGGCACCGAGTTCCAGCACTTTGTCGAGAACGTGTGGGCACACCAACGGCCAGGCGGTAATCCACCCACCGGAGACGAACTGTTGGACTTCGCCAAGAAAGCCGGCATGCCCGACGCAGTCGCGCAGAACATCAAAGGCGGTGGGTCCGCGGTCAACGTCAAGGAAATGGACGACGCGAACTTCGAATTTCTCTACGAGATCGACTCGGTCGAGACGGGCACGCCGACGGTTTACGACCTAGGCAAGGGCGAGAAGCTCGACATCTACGACAACAACTGGCTGACCAAGCTGGTGCAGTCCTGACATTCGCGGAACACATCGCCGCCGTTGGGAACTACGATGCGCTGGTGTACGCGCGAGCCAACCCGCCGAAACATCCGGCGATCTCCGTCGCCGCCGGCGCTGCTGCGGTGGCGGTGGTCGGCACCAAGGCCGCCTACCGAGCTGCCACGGCAGTGCCGATCGTCGGATCCTTCATGCGCCGAGGGGTGGCGCAATTGTCCGACCTTGGCGAAAGATTCGTGGCCCGCAGCATCGACCCCGCCAGGGCGCTCGTGACCGCGATCGCGGTGGAGGTCGTGGAGTCCGTTCTGGATGAGATCGAGCTCACGACGCTGGTTCGCGAGCGGGTGGACATCGACGCGATCGTCGCCGATATCGACATCGACGCGATCGTGAACCGGATCGACCTGATCGGGCTGGCCAACAAGGTGATTGATGGCGTCGACCTGCCGGCGATCATCCGCGAGTCGACGGGTTCCGTCACCGCAGAGGTGATGGATGACGTGCGTAGCCAGGGCGAGCGCGCCGACGATTTCGTCAGCGGAATCGTCGACAGGGTGCTGGGGCGAAGCCGAGATGAGCAGTGACATCGACCGATCCCGCGCCGCATGATGCACGCGTCGCGGGAATCGTCAGCCGAGGCGTGGCAGCAGTCATCGACCTGATGGTCGTCCTGGTCCTGCTGGGCCTGCTCTATGTCGGCCTGATCCTCGTCAGGCTCGCCCAGTCACCCGCCGCCTTTGCGTTCCCAGCCGTCGATGCCGTGTTTTCCACCGCGGTGACATTCGTGGTGGCCGTCCTCTACCTGACGTGCTGCTGGGCGGTCTCCGGGTGCACCGCGGGCGCTGTGACCATGGGGCTTCGGGTCGTCGGGCGAGCGTCGCCGCGCGTTCATCCACTGGTTGCGCTTGCGCGCGCGATCACCTGCGTCGTGTTTCCGATAGGCCTGGTCTGGGTCGCCGTGGACCGGCAACGAAGATCGTTGCAAGACATCGTGTTTCGTACTCAGGTGATTTACTCTCGACCGTCAGGACGGCGAGGCTTTCTTCCGGACGATGAGCACCGGTAGCAGCAGCGTCGCCAACGCCGTCACCAACCAGACCACCAATGTGGCAGCCAGCCACGACCCGATGCCGCGGATCGACAGGCCGTGGGTGAGAGTCGCGGCGAGGATCAACGCAACCAGGGTCGAGACCAGGCCGATCCCGCCCAAGAAGGCGGATGCGTACCTGCTGGCCATCTTGAAGATGAACGGCGACAGGATCGCTTGGGCGATCGAGAACACCACGACGGCAGTGATGAACCCCACCACCGACACCGATACGCCCGGCACCAGCCAGGCGGCCACCAACAGTCCGATCGCCGAGGATCCGAGAAAGACAGCCGCCCGCAACAGAAGCCGCACCATGGAACCGATCCTAGGCCGCGACGGCTACCGTACCCGTCGTTCCACCAAAGCCACGCCTGCCAACGCCCCCATCGCGATCAGCCAGCCGACCACCGCGATCGAGCCGGCCGGGATGATCGCCAGCGACGCGTTACGGTCCTGCACCCGAACCAGATCCGGGTTGTTCCTGTCGTACTCGACGTAGATCCGCATACCGGTGTCGAGTTCGGAGGGGTACAGCACGCCGAGTTCGGGACGGTAGGTGACGCGGTCGGGCGTGACGAATTCGATCGTGGAGCGCCGTGGGCCCGCGCTCAGCACGCTCGCCTCGGCTACGCCCATGTGGCGCTCGATCTGGCGGTCGTTGCGCCACGCCCCGAACACCAAGAGCACCGACTGAAGCGTCACCAAGCATGCGAGGGCTACGATGCCGATGCGAATCCGCCGGAACATCCGTTGCGATCGGGTTTCGTCCGGATCCCGGGACAGACGCGGAATCAGCCAGCGTCGCAACGTATTCAGACGCTGCACCGCTTCGCTCACAGGGCGGCCTTGATCGACGCGTGCAGCGCCCGCAGCGACGACCGGTCGGCCTTCACCTCCAGCACCCGCATCCCCTCGAACGGCTCGTCGAGCGCGCCGACGAGGTCGCCGGCCTCGATCTGCCTGCTCTCGACGTGGTACGCCCGGCACAGCGCGCCGACATCGACGTCGTGTGGCGTGCCGAAGATCCGCGACGACACATCCGAGAACCTCGGGTCGCCCTGCTCGAGGAGTTCGAAGATGCCGCCGCCGTTGTCGTTGGACACCACGATCGTCAGGTTGCGCGGCGTCGGCTCCGTCGGCCCGATCAGCAGGCCCGAGCTGTCATGGACGAACGTCAGGTCACCGATCAACGCGATCGTGCGCCCGTTGTGTGCCAGCGCCGCGCCGATCGCCGTCGACACGGTGCCGTCGATACCTGCCACGCCGCGGTTCGACCGCACCTTGATGCCCTGTGCGTTCAGCCCGACGAGCGCGGCGTCGCGCACCGGATTCGATGCGCCGAGCACCAACTGGTCCCCCGGCCGCATCGCATCGGCCACCGCCGCCGCGACGTGCAAGCCGGTGGTCAGCGGGTGCGCCTTGAGCTGCGTGCGCACCGCCTCGACGGCATGCCGATTCACGTCTGCGCAACGGCCGAGCCACGCGGGATTCGGCTCGCCGGTCGTCACCGCGCGCGTGCCGGTGGCCTGTGAGTTTCCCGAAACGTCCGGCCAGCGCGGGCCTGTCGTCAGCGCATACACCGGGACCGCCGGGTCGGCCAGTAGCGCCGACACCGGCCGGTGCAGCGTCGGGCGGCCGAGCATGATGACCTGCTGCGGGCGGACCAACCGCAGCGCGAACGGGTGCAGCGGGTTCTCGGCAGGCGGCGCGGTCGGCTCGGCGACCGTCGGCAGCATGGCGAGATTGGGGTGCACGCCCGCGCCATGTCCAGCGATGACCACGGTGTCCGGGGTGAGGTCGATGTCCAGCGGCTGGTCGAACGTGACCGGCGGCGTGTAGGTCCACGGCCTGCCACCGGTCCGGCCCTCCGGCGCGTACGGACGCGTTGCCCTGCTGTCTTCGGCGTCGGGCACCAGCGGCTCGCGCAGCGGGATGTCGAACTGCACCGGCCCGGCGTTGGCGGTGCGAGATCCCGTGGCGGCGCCCAGAACTCGGCAAGTCGCGGAGCGCCACTGGGCGTTCAGCGCGTCCATCCGCTCGGGTGCCTCCTCGGCCAGACCCAGGCTGATGTTGGCGCGCACCTGTGTGCCGAAGTAACCCATCTGCTCGAACGTCTGGTTGGCGCCGGTGCCCAGCAGCTCGTAGGGCCGGTTGGCGCTCAGCACGATCAGCGGCACACGTGCGTAGTTGGCCTCCACCACGGCGGGCCCGAGGTTCGCGACCGCAGTGCCCGACGTCATCGCTACACAAACCGGCGCCCGCTCGGCGACCGCGAGCCCGATCGCCAGATAGCCCGCAGTCCGCTCGTCGATGCGGACATGCAACCGGAGGCGGCCTGCCCGGTCGGCATCCTGCAGGGCGAACGCCAGCGGCGCGTTGCGCGAACCGGGGCACAGCACGACGTCCCGCACGCCGCCGCGAATCAACTCGTCGACGACCACGCGGGCCTGCGCAGTCGATGGATTCACCATTACAGACTATCGGCGAAGAATTTCAGGGCCGCGGCGTTGACCGCCACCGGCGCTTCGATGAACCCGAGGTGCCCGGTGTCGGGAATCTCCAGGTAGGAGCCGTTCGGGATGGCGTCGGCGACTTCCTTGCCGAGGTGCGGAGGCATGACGACGTCATCGGCGAACCCGATCACCAGCACGGGCGCCGTAATACTTCGGTAAGCGGGCAGCCGGGTGTCGGTGGGCCCGATCGCGAGCTGCGTCTGAAGTCCCGCCGTCTGTTTGGTAGGCCACATGGTGAACATGTCGATCCAATCGCCGACCTTTGCGTCGTCGTTGAGCGTCTTTGGCGAGAAGCTCTCCAGCAGGCGCATTTTCGCGTCGTAGTTGGCAGGCAGCCGAACACGGGACGAAATGAGCTCCCACTCGGCGGTGCGGAAGAATTCGCGGGTACGGTCCTGGCGGCCGCGGGTGGCCATCAGCACCGCCTCCCTGACGAGTTCCGGCCGCGCGACCATCAACTCCTGGGCGATGTAGGCGCCCATCGAGACGGCCACAATGCGTACCGGCGCTGCGTCGAGCTTCTCGATGAGCGCGGCGGTGTCGGCCACCATCTGCTCGGTGGTGAAGCCGCCGGCGTTGTCGGTCGCGCCGACGCCGCGGTTGTCGAAGGTGATGCAGCGATAGCCGGCCCGCTGGAATTCGGGTACCTGGTGCAGGTGCCAGGTGCGGCCCAAACCCCCGCGACCTGCAATGAACAGCACCGGCTCGCCTTTTCCGCGATCGTCGTAGGCCAGATTCACGCCGACGACGCTACTGGAGAGCGATTTGGGCGCGGTCACGGACGCTCAGCGGGCGTTAGCGCGCCGAAATCGCGGGGCCGCGGAACGGAACGGCTGTCCGTGGCGTCCATCCCATGTGCTCGACGACTACCTCCGCCGCAACGACGGTGTGATCACGCTTGCCCAAGCTCGTCGCCTGGGGTTGAGTCTGAAGGCCGTGCAGCGACGTGTGGCCTCCGGTCACTGGGTTCGATGCAGCCGCGGCGTGTACTTCGTCCACGACCGCCCATTCACCGACGCCGCGCGGATCCGCGCCGTTGTATGGGGCTACGGCGAGCACGCCGCGGCCAGCGGTCTCGCGGCCGCGTGGTGGCACGACCTCACGAGGTTCGCACCTGACATCGTCGAGGTGACAGTGCCACGAAACAGCCACGGCCGCAGCCGCGACGGCTGCCGGGTTCGGCGTCGAGATTTGAACGCCACTGATGTCGTCGTCCACCGTGAGATCCGTGTGACGGCGCTCGCGCTCACGGTGATCGAATCGGCGGTAAAGGGACGCGGTGGCATCAAGCTGATGGACGCCGCATTACAGCGCCACCTCGGTCTGCAGGATCTGTGGCGAGCGCATCTTCGCAACAAGGGCCGGTACGGGTCGCCGCGAGCCCGGCGGCTCTTGAAGGCCGCGTCAGATGGTGCCCGCTCCGAGGCCGAGCGCTTGCTGGTGAGACTCCTGCGCGAAGCGGGTATTACCGGCTGGCGCACCAACTACCCGATCGGCCCATACAAAATCGACGTCGCGTTCACGGCGCCGAAGATAGTCGTCGAGGTCGATGGCTGGGCGTTCCACAGTGATCAGGAGGTCTTCCAGAACGATCGAAAGCGCCAGAACTACCTCACGCTGATGGGTTGGCAGGTGCTGCGGTTCACATGGCTGGACCTCGTCGAGTACCCGCAACGGGTCATCGCCGAGATCCGCTCGGCGATTTGGGCGCGGTCACGGACGCTGAGCGGGCGTTAGCGCGCCGAAATCGCTTCGCGGTCGCGACGCTTGCCGCGGCGCTTGGAGCGCGCACGCTGGATGGCGGCATCCCAGAGCAGCAGCGTGGACGGGAGCAGCTGGCCCTTCTTGACCGACTCCTTGGTCAGCATCGCGGTCGCGGTCGCCTTCGTGGCGGCCGACGCCTTCGACATATGGCCTGAGTCGAAGGGCGGATGAGGGTCGTATTCGATCGTGAGCTGGATGGCTTTGGCTTTCGCCTCACCGACGATCTGCCCCGCCAGCCACAACCCGAGGTCGATGCCCGCCGAGACACCCGCACAGGTCACGATGTGGCCCTCGTGGACGATCCGCTCGTCGCCGACAGGCGTGACACCGAACGGCTTCAGCATCGGCACGCATATCCAGTGCGATGTGGCCCGCTTGCCTTCCAGCAACCCTGCCGCCGCGAGGATCACCGAGCCAGAACACACCGATGCCGTCCATGTCGCGGTCTGGTGCGCCCGTCGCACCCAGTCCAGCAGCTTCTCGTCGCGCGCGTGTTCGAAGGTCGTCATGCCGCCGGGCACCAGAAGGATGTCGGGCGACAGCGTCTCGTCGAACGAATGCGTGGCGCCGACGAGCAGCACCCCGGAGTCGGCGGCGATGGGCCCCGGCTCATGCCAGACGAAGCGCACCTCCGCGTCGGGCAGGTTGCGTAGCACCTCGTATGGGCCGATGAAATCCAGTGCGGTGAAGCCGGGGTACACCACGATCGCGATCTGCGTCATTGCCATCTCCTCTGTTAGGCGAATGTCTTACGGTACTGGTCTGGTGAAATACCAAGTCGTCGAACGAAATTGCGTCTCAATGTCTCGGCCGATCCAAAGCCGCACCGGGCGGCGATCACCGTGACGGTGTCGTCGGTCTCCTCTAGTTGACGTCGGGCGGCTTCGGTGCGGACGCGCTCGACGTATGCGCCGGGCGCCTCGCCGACCTCTTCGGTGAACAGTCGGGTGAAGTGACGCGGGCTCATCGCCGCACGACGCGCCAAGTCCGGGATGCTGTGTGCGGCACCGGGTTCTGTCTCGATGGCCTCCTGCACCTCGCGGATCGGGGTCCGTTTCGCACGCGGCATCCACACCGGCGCCGCGAACTGTGTCTGCCCGCCGGGCCGTCGCAGATACAGCACCAGCCAGCGAGCGACGGTCTGCGCGGCCTCCGTGCCGTAGTCGTCCTCGACCAGTGACAGCGCCAGATCGATGCCGGCGGTGACACCCGCCGCCGTCCAGACCTTCTCCGAACTACGGACGAAGATCGGCTCGGGATCGACCGTGACAGTGGGGAATTCGCGGGCCATCTGGCCGGCGAACGCCCAGTGGGTCGTCGCGATGCAGCCGTCGATCAAACCGGCCTGCGCGGTGAGGAAGGATCCGGTGCAGACGCTGACCACGCGGCGGGCGTGCTCGGCCGCTATCTGGATCCAGCCGATGGTGTCGGCGTTGTGTCGGGCGTCGTCGACCCCGATCCCGCCGGGCAGCACCAGGGTGTCGATCGGTTCGCGCGGATCGGGCAGCGGTTGGGCCACGAGCGCCAGGCCCGTGAGGGTGGTGGCCGGTTCGCCGCCACGGGAGACGACGGTGACTGAGTAGCCCTCGTCAACGCGTCCGTGGCCGGCCAGGTAGATGGTGGCGCCGGTGAACACCTCGGACGGGCCGACCAGGTCGAGTGCCTGGACGCCCGGGTAGCCGAGGACCACCACTGATCGCACGTATCCAGTGTTGGGGACCTCAGTTGTGGCGTCTAGGCCATGACCCCCACAAATTAGGACAAGGCGGACTCGAGTACCCGGCTACCCTATGCCGCACCGCGGCGTCGACGAATGATCGGTCCATGCCCGGATCTGCACCGTCAGCCCTTGAGCACTGCGACGTCTGCATCGTCGGAGCCGGCATCGTGGGGTTGAACGCGCTCTTTGTCGCCAGCCGCTATCTATCGCGCGATCAGAGGATCATCCTGATCGACCGCAGACAACGTGTCGGCGGCATGTGGGTGGACACCTATCCCTACGTGCGGCTGCACCAGCCGTATCCCATGTTCACCGCAGGCAACATCAAATGGACCCTCGGCAAGGACCCCTCGTACCTCGCGACGAAGACCGAGGTGCTCGACCACTTCGCGCATTGTGTTGACGTGATCAAGCAGCGGGTCCCGGTCGACGAATTCTTCGGTTGGGAGATGGAGGCCGACGATGAGATCGATGGAGTCGTGCGGATCCGGTGCAGATCGTCGGATGGCCGGATTCTGGTGGTCGAGACGAAGCGATTGATCAAGGCCTACGGAATCGGCGTTTTACCCAACGACCCGCTCGAGGTTTCCAGCGAGCGTGTCCAGTCGGTGTCTCCGGACTTCTGCGACATGCGCGGGGACGCCATGCGGGACAGCAATAAACCCGTGTGGGTCATCGGTGGCGGTAAGACCGGGATGGACACGGCGCATGCGCTGATCACGGAATATCCGGGCCGTGAAGTGAACCTGGTGGCGGGTTCAGGCACGTTCTTCGCATGCCGTGAGCAGTTCTTCCCCACTGGGGTCCGGCGATGGTGGGACGGCACCCGGTTCGCCAGCCTCGGAGTGGAACTCGCCCGGCGTTTCGACGGCACCAACGAGAAGTTCGTGTGGGATTGGCACCGCGACAACTACGGCACTTGGTTGACCCCCCAGACGGGGAACTTCGTGGGGGGCTTGCTGTCGAGAGCCGAGAACAAGACGATTTCCGACGGCCTCAACGACGTGATCATGGACCACTTCGTGGATGCCGTGGACCGCAACGGCTCGACCGAGATGGTCCTCGGCAGCGGAGCCACCAAGGCGATCCAGCCGGGCAGCTGGATTGTGAACTGCACCGGATACCTCACGCAACGCGAGTACCCTTACGAGCCCTATGTGTCCGACAGCGGAGCCGTGCTGTCGATCCAACCGCGTTCTGCCACACTTCATTTGACGTCATTCGCGGGTTACTTCCTGACGCACCTGCTATTCCTGGGCAAGATAAGGAAAGTCCCGCTGTACGAAGTCGACGTTCCGGAGATATTCGACAAATCACGTACGGTTTTCCCGTACGCGCTTTTCGCGATGGCGCAGTACAACCTCAGCCTGATCGCCGACAACGTCCCGACCAAGACGTTCACCGAATGCGGGCTCGATTTCGACCGTTGGTATCCGTTGCCACGCAGGATGATCGGCGCCGCACGATTCATGCTCACCCATCGCCGCGAACGCGAGAGTCTGCGCCGCACCCTGGACACGGTGCGCGAACGCTTCGACGTTCGGTGCGGACCGCTAATCCACTGAGTCAGAGCTTCCTCAGCCGTCGCATTATCCGGAAGAAGGGCACTGTCGAAGCGAACCCGTTGCGCAACCTCGGCTGCAGGAAGCTGATGTTGCTCGCGACCAGGTGCCGCACGCCGCAGTCCCGCCACTCCGCCGCCTGCTCGATGACCTCATCGGGGGTCCCGGTCAACATCATGGATCGCAGGAAAGCCGGCGTTATCCCCTTGATATGCGATAACACCGTCTGCTCGTCCAAGGTCTGCGGCAGCAGATCCTGGCCACCAATGAATCCGACTCCCAGCGGGTGCTGTGCACCGTGCTGGGCGAAGAACTCATCGGATGCGCTCAGCGCGGCGGTTTTGAGCACATCCGATTCGAGCGCCTCATCGATGTCGTCGCGGCTGAGCCCCGTCAGGATCGGCATCAGAATCGCCGGGACGATCGCCATCGGATCGCGGCCGGCGTCCGACGCGGCCGCCCTGACCGCCTCGAGGCGACGAGCATACTCCTCGGGCCGGTGAGGAAACGCGGGAAAGTAGCCGTCCGCGTATCGTCCCACCACCCGAAGCATGCGCGGTCCGTGCGCGCCGATCCAGATCTGAGGCCACCTGCCCTTGTACGACGGCAGATCGAAGACCGCGTTGCGAAGCGGGAAGAACGGCGAATCCCGATTCACGAGTTCGCCTTTCGAGTCCCACAGGGCCCGAATGGTGGCCATCGCCTGCTCGAATCGGGCGACCGGCTTGGACCACTCGACGCCATAGGGCTCGTTGCCCTCGCGTTCGCCGGGACCGATACCGAGGATGAACCGCCCGCGGGTCAACAGATTCATCGTCGCAGCGGCCTGAGCCGTCACCGCCGGGTTGCGACGCCCGGCGTCGGTGACGCCGATGCCGAGCGGGAGCCTGCTGATCCGGTTGCGCGCGGCTATGTTTCCGAGCATCGCCCACGGTTCCATGGAAGCGTCGACCGATGGTTGGATCCTGGCCGCGCCGCAGTACTTCGATTGCCACAACGACCGCGGAAAGATCGCATTGAGATGGTCGGGCACCCAGAACGAGTCGACACCCATGGCGACGGCGCTGAAATAGTTGAGGCGCGTGAACGTATCGGCGGCGGGGCGGCCCGCGACGATCAAGTCCATCAGGCCAACACGAAATCCGCTCATACCAGCAGTGTCTGGCCATTGTCGGGCGACGGCATAGGGTAGGTAGTTACTCGAATTCTTCGAATTCTTGTCGATAGCAAGCAATGACGCGGTCGATCCACCATTCCCTGCGCTCCGGCTCCGCAGCGAGAGCAGCGAGGCGCGCCGGGTCCGGCGTCACCCGTTTGACGGACAAGTAACCATCGACGGGCGGCGATGGTGCCGCGACGTCCTCGATGAACAACCCGCCGGTGCCAAGCCCGCACGCGTGCGCCAGCTCGGGCAGGGCCGCGGCGGCCAGCAGTCCGTGACCGATCCCGACGGCCGAATCGAGTGCGCTGGACACCACGATCGCAATCTCGATCTGCTCAGCGATGTCGAGCAGTTTGCGAACCCCACCCAGCGGCGCGACCTTCAGCACCGCGATGTCGGCGGCCCCGGCGCGGACGACGTGCAACGGATCGTCGGCCTTGCGGATGCTCTCGTCGGCAGCGATCGGCACGTCGACCCGCCGCCGCACCTCGGCGAGTTCGGGCACCGTCTTGCACGGCTGCTCCATGTACTCGAGCGGGCCGTCGGCCGTCAGCGCATCGGCGGCCGCGACGGCATCCTCGACGCTCCAGCCCCCGTTCGCGTCCACCCGCACCGTCGGCACTGATGCGCGAACTGCGTTGACCCGAGCCACATCATCGGCCAACGACTGCCCGGGCTCCGCGACCTTCACCTTGGCTGTACGCGCCCCGGGAAACCTGGCCAGCAGGTCAGGCACCTCGTCTGCGGCGACGGCGGGCACGGTGGCGTTGATCGGGATGCGATCGCGATACACCTGCGGAGTAGGCTGATAGGCAGCTTCGATACCGGCGGCCAGCCAATGCGCCGCCTCGGCCGGCTCGTACTCGAGAAACGCTCCGAACTCGCCCCACCCGGCCGGCCCGTCGATCAACGCGATCTCGCGAACCGTGATGCCGCGGAAGCGAACTCGCATCGGCAGCGACACGACATATAGTCGGTCGAGCAGGTCGTCGAGCGGCGGGGTCACGGTCTTAGTATTGCCAACCCCTAGACCGTCGCGCGGTCGCGGCCCTCCCAGTACGGCTTGCGCAGATCCTTCTTCAGGATCTTGCCGGTCGGATTGCGCGGCAGCTCGTTCTTGATGTCGACGGTCTTCGGGCACTTGTAGGCGGCCAGATGCTCGCGGCAGAACGCGATCAGCTCCTGCTCGGTGGCGTCACCTTCCAGCGAGACAACGGCTTTCACCACCTCGCCCCACTTCTCGTCAGGCACGCCGATGACCGCGACCTCCGCCACCGCCGGGTGTTCGGCCAGCACCCGCTCGACCTCGATCGAGTAGATGTTCTCCCCGCCGGAAATGATCATGTCCTTCAGCCGGTCCTCGACGAAGATGTAGCCGCCGTCGTCGATGCGGCCGATGTCGCCGGTGCGGAACCAGCCGTCCTCGGTGATCACCTCGGCGGTCGCCTCCGGCTTGTTGTGGTAACCCTTCATCAATTGCGGTGAGCGGAACCACAATTCGCCCTGCTCACCGGTCGGTACGTCCTCGAGCGTGTCAGGGTCGACGACCCGTACCTCCGCGTTCGGCACCAGCGTCCCCGCGCTGGTCAGCCTCTCCGGACGATCCTCGGTGCGGTGGGCGTCCGGAAGCAGATGGCTGATCACACCGCACAATTCGGTCAGTCCGTACGCCTGGATGAAGTCGGTGTTCGGCCATGCCGTCAGTGCCGCGCGCAGCAGCGGCAGCGGCATCGGCGACGCCCCGTACGCGTAGGTCTTCAGCGCGCCGAACAGCTTGACGGCGTCGTCGCCGGATTCCAGCACCTTCGCCAGCACCGCAGGCACGAGGAATGTTCTGTTGGCCCCCTTGAGGATTGCACCTGCCAGCGCCATGCCGTCGACATCGCGTGTCATAACCGTAGGGAAGCCCAAGTGGAGGCCGATCTGCATATAGGACGAGCCACCGACATGGAACAGCGGCATCGACACCATGTTCTTGTCGCCCGGCTCGAACGTGTACAAGGTCTCGCCGTTGAGCGTGTGCGCGATCAAGTTGGCCTGCGTCAGCTCGACGCCCTTGGGACGACCGGTCGTGCCCGACGAGTACATGATGATGCAGACGTCGTCGGATTCGACATCGGCAGGGCGGTCGACCGGGGTGGCGGACGCGAGCAGCGCCTCGTACTCGTCCCCTTCACCGCCCTCCGGGGTGACCTCGATGACGTGCGCGATGTTTGTGAGGTCGCCGCGGATCTTGTCGATCATCGGTTTGAATTCAGCGCCGACGAACAGCACCTTGGCATCAGAGTCGTTGAGCACGTAATCGAGTTCCTCGGCGGCGAGCCGGAAGTTGATGATCGCGGTGGCCGCGCCGAGCGACGCGGCGGCCGTGGTCACCTCGACGCAGGCAGGGTGGTTCTTGTCGAGAAACGCCACGACGTCGCCGCGCTTGATGCCGAACTCCTTCAGCGCGCCCGCAAGGCGGCGGACCCGGTCGTTCCACTCTGCCCAGGTCCATGTTCGGTCGAGGTACGTCATTGCCTCTTCGTCAGGCTTGGTTGCGGCCCAGTGGGCCACTCGTTCGTCGAGAAACCGCGGTTCAGCCAGGTCGGACATGATCAGAAGCGTGCCACGGCTGCGGTCGGCTCAGTCGCCTTTCGCGTAAACCTGCCGACCCGCCAGGAACGTCGCCCGCACTTCGAGATCGGCGATCTCCTCCGGCGGCACGGTGCGCGGATCCGCCGACAGCACCACCATTTCGGCGTAGTGCCGACCTCCAGCGAGCCGACCACGTCGTCGGCTAACAGCAGCCACGCCGCGTCGATGGTCTGCGCACGGATGGCCTGCTCGACCGTCAGCCGCTCCCCGGGGGCCAGCACGCGGCCGCTCGGCCGCAACGGGTGGTCGTCGCGGGGCCAGCGCCGCAGAGCGTCCTCGTACATGTCAATGACCTCGGTGCCGGGCCCGATCCAGCTCTCGATGTCGGCGCGCTCACCGACCGCGATGATCCGGCCATCGGACACGGCCGACGCCTCGGCGGTGGGTTGGAGTTCGTCGACAGTCAGAACGGTTCCCTGAATGACCAGGTCAGCGGCCAGCATGAGGCCATCCTTCCAGCGCCCGAAAAATTCTTTGAAGAAATTTCGCGGCGCGTGTCGATTTCGGCGGGTTGCCGTTCGACGTAGTTGCGAGGGGCACCCGAACAACAAGAATGGACGCGCCCCTTCCCAACTAGAAGGAGACACCACAATGTCGCGCTACATGCTGATCATGCGGTCAACCCCCGAGGCCGAGAAGGCCATGGCGGAGCAGAACATCGACTTCAACGAGATCATCGAGTCGATGGGCCGCTACAACGAGGAGCTCATCAAGGCCGGTGTGATGCTGGCCGGCGAGGGCCTGACCGGGCCCGATGAGGGCTTCGTCGTCGACTTCAACTCGGATCCGCCCGTCGTCAGCGACGGCCCGTATACCGAGGCCAAGGAGCTGTTCAACGGGTTTTGGATCCTCGACGTGTCGTCGAAGGAAGAGGCCAAGCAGTGGGCACAAAAGTGCCCGTTGGGCCCCGGCGTCAAGCTCGAGGTGCGCCGCGTGTCCGACACCGAGGAGTTCGACCTGGACAACCCTTGGATCCAGAAGGAGATCCAGTGGCGGGCCGACCTCGCCCAGAAGGTGGCTGATCAGGCACGCAAGGCCGCTGGCCGCTGAGTTCGAGCGCCGAAACTGTATTCCGGCAGGGAAAGGCCGAGGCCTGCTGGAATACAGTTTCGGCGTTTCCGCATTTCTGTAACACGTTCTAGTCTGGTCTCCATGACGGACCTGCTGCGCCATCCCATCCACTCCGGCCATCTCACCGTCGGGGCTCTCAAGCGGAACAAGGACAAGCCGGTGCTATTCCTCGGCGACACCACCCTGACCGGTGGTGAGCTGGCCGACCGGATCAGCCAGTACATTCAGGCGTTCGAGGCGCTGGGCGCAGGCACCGGCAGCGCCACCGGCCTGCTCTCGCTCAACCGGCCCGAGGTGCTGATGATTCTCGGCGCCGGCCAGACCCAGGGCTACCGGCGTACCGCACTACACCCTCTCGGGTCGCTGGACGACCACGCGTATGTGCTGAACGACTCGGGAGTGACGTCGCTGATCATCGATCCGAACCCGACGTTCGTCGAGCGGGCGGTCGGGCTCCTGGAGAAGGTGCCTGCGCTCAAGCAGGTGCTGACGATCGGCCCGGTGCCCGATGCCCTGTCCGATGTGGCCGTCGACCTCACCGCCGAGGCCGCGAAGTATTCGCCGCAGCCGCTGGTGGCTGCGGACCTTCCGCCGGATCACATCGGCGGCATGGCGTACACCGGCGGGACAACCGGTAAGCCCAAGGGCGTGATCGGCACCGTCCAGTCGATCACCACGATGACGACGATCCAGCTCGCCGAGTGGGAGTGGCCCGAGCATCCGAAGTTTCTGATGTGCACGCCGCTGTCGCATGCGGGTGCCGCCTTCTTCGTCCCGACGATCATCAAGGGCGGCGAACTCGTCGTGCTCACCAAGTTCGATCCCGCTGAGGTGCTGAAAACCATTGAGGAGCAGAAGATCACGGCTACGATGCTGGTGCCGTCGATGATCTACGCGCTGATGGACCATCCGGATTCACACACCCGCGACCTGTCATCGCTGGAAACCGTCTACTACGGCGCTTCGGCAATGAACCCGGTGCGGCTGAAGGAGGCGATCGACCGGTTCGGTCCGATCTTCGCGCAGTACTACGGCCAGTCCGAGGCGCCGATGGTGATCACGTATCTGGCCAAGGGCGACCACGACGAGACGCGGCTGACGTCCTGCGGCAAGCCCACACTGTTCTGTCGGACCGCGCTGCTGAGCGAGGATGGCAAGCCGGTGAAGCAGGGTGAGGTCGGCGAGATCTGCGTTTCCGGTCCGCTTGTGTCGGGCGGCTACTGGAACCGTCCTGACGAGACGTCCAAAACCTTTCATGACGGCTGGATGCACACCGGCGACGTTGCCCGTGAGGACGAGGACGGGTTCTGGTACATCGTCGACCGCACCAAGGACATGATCGTCACCGGCGGCTTCAACGTGTTCCCACGTGAGGTGGAAGACGTTGTCGCCGAGCACCCTTCGGTCGCGCAGGTGTGCGTGATCGGTACGCCGGACGAGAAGTGGGGCGAAGCGGTGACCGCGGTGATCGTGCTGCGTCCCGACGCACCCAGTGACGAGGAAGCCGTCGCGAAGGTGGCCGCTGAGATCCAGGCCTCGGTGAAGGAGCGCAAGGGCTCGGTGCAGTCGCCGAAGCAGGTGATCGTCGTGGAATCGGTGCCGGTGACCGCGCTGGGCAAGCCCGACAAGAAGGCGGTGCGCTCACAGTTCTGGGAGGGCGCCACCCGCGCGGTCGGCTAGCTTCTCGCGCGAGCAAGCCGGCCCAACCGCGACATCGCGTAGGTGATCTTTGTCTCACTCGTGCGAATAGGACTGCAACGCAAGTCGTTTATTCGGCTGTGGCACACGAAGAGACGATCCGGCTCGACCGGGCCTTCTTGCAGAACCTCCATCAGCTCGGCCGGATGCACAGTTCTGGGAGGGCGCAGTCGCGCAGTGGGCTGAGTCTGTACGCGACTGAATAAAGTCGTGGGTGGCGTCCGTTAACACCGCCATGTCAACGTTCGTGTTGATCCACGGGTCGTGGCACGACGGCTCAGCGTGGCGCCAAGTCATGAAACGATTGGGGCACCACGGCCACGAGGCGTTCGGGCCCACTGTGGCGGGGCACGGCAAGGGCGTCTGCAAGAACGTCAGCCATGCCCAATCGACGCAATCAATCGTCGATTTCGTCGTCAGCAGCGGTCTGACCGACATCGTTCTGGTCGGACACAGCTACGGCGGCACGATCATCAGCAAGGTCGCCGAAGTAGTCGCGGATCGCATTCGGCGGCTGGTGTTCTGGAGCGGGTTCGTGCTCAACGATGGGGAAAGCCTCAATGACGCTGTGCCGCCTTATTTTCGTGACCTGTTTCGCGGCCTGGCGGCCGACTCGCCGGACGACAGCGTCATGCTGCCATTCCCGATCTGGCGGGAGGCGTTCCTCAACGACGCGGACTTGGACCTCGCCCGGTCAACCTACGAGAAGTTGTCCCCCACGCCGTATCAGCAGATCCTGGAACCGCTGGATCTCAAGAAGTTCTACACGCTGGACACGCCACGAAGCTATCTGCTTGGCAGCGAGGACATTGCGCTTCCACCGGGCGAATGGGGCTGGCATCCCAGGATGACCAGTCGGCTCGGACTGCACCGGTTCGTCCAGATGCCGGGCGGACACGAGCTTCTTTTCTCGAACCCAAACGGCCTGGCCGACAAGATCATTGAAGCTGGCCGTGACTAGCTAGCGCGCTCCTGGCCTAGTCCGCGCTGCGCGGCCACATCGGCGAGCAGAATGCGCAGCCGCTGGCGCGCGTGATGAAGCCGAGACATCACCGTCCCTATCGGGGTACCCATGATCTCGGCGATCTCCCGGTACCGGTAGCCAACGACGTCTGCGTAGTAGACCACCATCCGGAGAGTCTCCGGTAACGCCTCGACCGCGCCGATGATCTCGTCGTCGGGCAGGCCTTCGAGCGCCTCGATCTCTGCCGAGCGGTCACCCAGTGGCGCGTCCCGTTGCCACGCGGCGTGCTGCCAATCTGCGATGTCGTCGGTGAGTTGCTCCATCGGCCGAGACTGACGCTTGCGGTGGTTGTTGATCCAGGTGTTGTGCATGATCCGCATCAGCCACGCCTTCAAGTGGGTGCCCTCGCGGAACAAGCGAAATTGGCTGTAGGCCCGCACCATGGTGTCCTGCACGAGGTCCTCGGCGTCGCTGCGATTGCGGGTCATCCGCCGGGCACCGCCGTACAGCACGTCCAGCAACGGGACGGCATCGCGCACGAACCGTGCGGTCAACTCCGCGTCGCTCTCATCGGACCCGGTCCGATCTGGGACGGCGTCGAACTCTGACATGTCCCCGAACGTACGTACGTGGGTGGGCACAGTCGCCATCCTCGGCGGATGGGATTAAGGGGTACGGGTAGATGGGATTTACGATTGCCGGAATGGGTCTGGCCGAACCCTTGGAGCGCGAAGCCGAGCTGATGCAGCTCTCGGCGTTGTTAACCGCGGCCCAAGTCGGCCGCGGGCAGGTCTGTGTCATCGAAGGGCCCAGCGGGGTCGGCAAGTCGCGTCTGCTCGACGAGTGCGCCAGTGCCGCCCGAGGGCTCGGACTGTCGGTCTTGCGGGCACGCTGTAGCGAGCTGACCCGCGATCATCCATTCAGCGTCGTCCGTACGCTTCTTGAGCCCACGCTTGTCCGCACGGACGCCGAAACACGCGCCAAACTGATGCACGGCCCGGCCGCAATGGCCGAGCCAGTCTTCGGACCGCGAGAGGCGTTTGATGAATTCGGCGTCATTCATGGTCTCTACTGGTTGACGGTCAACATCGCCGAACAACAGCCGGTTGCGATCCTGGTCGATGACGTGCTGTGGGCCGACGACTTCTCGCTGCGCTACCTGGCCTACCTCGCGGACCGAATCGACGACATTCCAGCGGCGATGGTGGTGGCGATCCGCCACGGGGATCCGGGCGCCAACTCACCGTTGATCGCCCACCTATCGGATGCGGCGGGTGGGCGACCGATCCGTCCCGCCAACCTCAGCGAGCCCGCGGTGCGCGCGCTTCTTACCGACGCACTTCCCGACCGCGACGTCGACGCGGACCTGACGGAAACCGTCCTTGCGGAGACGGGCGGAAACCCGTACCTCGTGGTGGCCGTCGCGGACGCAATCCGTGCCGGCGAGGTCGCGGGGGCGACAACACCGGATTCTGTGCGCCGCCAGATCACGCGCCGGCTGTCCCGACTGCATCCGGCGACGCAAACCCTTGCCAAAGCCGCGTCGGTGCTCGGCGACGAGGCCGCGCTCACCGACGCCGTCCAGCTCGCAGGCCTACGGCCGGACGAGGGTCGGGCAGCTGCCGACGAACTCGTCGCCGCCCACGTCTTAACCAGCACGGACCCGATAATGTTCGCGCATCGAATCGTCCGGATGACCATCCACGACCTGCTGGCGCCGCGCAAGCGGACCGCGTTTCACGCGCATGCGGCGAAGGTGTTGGCCGCCAACCAAACTGACCCCGAGGTCGTCGCCGAACACCTGCTGCTCGCGGGACCGCCCCGAGACGCGTGGTCGGTGTCGGCGCTTCAGGAGGCCGGACGCAGCGCCGCCCGCAAGGGAGCGCCCGCGGCCGCGGTGCGCTACCTGCGCAGTGCCCTCGATGCCGCGGACGCCGCAGATCCGCCGCCCGAGTTGCTCGTCGATCTCTGCCTTGCTGAGGCTTCGGCGGGCGAGGCCACCTCGCTGGCTCGCTTCGAGCAGGCTTTGCAGCATATTCGTGAACCCGGGCGGCGCGCCGATGCGCTCTACTCGCTCGGACAAACCCTGTACCGGTTCGGCCGGTACACGGACGCCGGGACGGTGTTTCGGCGCGGCGCCGCCCTGTTCGAGGACGGCGACCGGCAGGTGCGGCTGCGGTTCGAGGCCGCCGCCTTCGGCGCCGAGTACCACCTGCCGCCCGAACAACACGGCCCGCTGAGCGCCGCCGACGGCACGGGGCCCGGCGACCGCGCGGTCCTCGCCGTTCACTCATTGCGCGAATGCCTGACGTCGCCGCCGGCGAGTATCGGCGCCGATCTGGCGACCCGGGCTCTGCAGGATGGAATGCTGCTCGCCGAGCTCACCTCGCGAAGTCCCGTCGTCAGCCTCGCCGTCCTTGCGCTGCTGCATTCGGGTCGGCTGGTCGAGGCGCACGAGGCCGCCGATGCCGTGGTGACAGACGCCCGTGGCCGCGGCGCACCGATGGCCTATGCGGAGGCGTCGCTCTGTCGTGCACTCGTCCTCCTGGCGCGGGGGCGTATCACCGAGGCGGCCGTCGATGCCCAGATGGCGCTGGACCGGATGGGATGGCATGCGCACGCGCGAACCGCGGCGGCGACGTTGGCCAACTGCATGATCGAACGTGGCGAACTCACCGAAGCCGCGAGCGTGCTCGACAGGGTTGAGGAGATTCCTCCGCCGGTCGATGTTCCCGGCGTCGACGCGTACGTGTATTTGGCCCGTGGCCGACTGCATCTGGGATTGCGTGACATCGAGGCGGCGCGCAAGGATCTCGTGGCAGCCGAGGAGGCGCTGCAGGTGTTCGGCGACGCCAACCCGTCGGCGCTTCCGTGGCGATCACTTGCCGGCGTCATCGCCCACCTCGGCGGCGACCAGCCACGTGCGAATGTGCTTATCCAAGAGGAGATTCGCCTCGCGCAGAGCTATGAAGTCCCGATCGCACTGGGTGTCGCGCTGCGACGCCGCGCAATGACCGAGCGCGGCCAACAGGCTTTGGACACACTCCGCCAGGCCATCGCCGCCCTGGAGACTACCGAGGCGAAGCTCGAGCTCGCCCATGCCCATGCCGGGCTGGGTCGAGGTTTGCGGCGGGCGGGTCAGCGCGTTGAGGCACGACACCATCTGACGATCGGCCTTGACCTAGCGCATCGATGCGGCGCGAGCGGCCTCGAGGCCGAGATCCGCCAGGAGTTGGCGGCCGCCGGTGCCCGACCGCGCCGCCCCGCGCTCAGCGGAGTCGAATCGTTGACGCCGACCGAACTGCGAGTCGCACAGCTGGCCGCGCAGGGCGGGTCCAACCGCGATATCGCGGAAATCATCTTCGTCTCACGCAACACCGTGGCGTGGCATTTGCGAAACGTCTACCGCAAGCTCCAGATCGACTCGCGAGAGCAGCTGGCCCGCGTCGTCGAGGCTTAGCCGCCGCCCGCCCCGGAGTGCACCTAGTCGAGCAGCGCGTCGATCTCGGCGGCCAACCGCTCGATGCGTTCCGCCTCAGGAGGAATGCCGCGGCTCTCCTCGGCGGCCCGTTGCCAACCGAGTCGCCACACACGGGCGACGACACGATCGCCCATTCCCGCGTACGGGTTGAGAAGCGTATGCGGAAAGGCCTTTCGCCCTTCCCGGTACGCGGTGACGAGCCTGTGTGCCATAGCACTACTCTCCGCCCCTGATCGTTGCTACCGCCCGCTTTGCCTCGGCGTGTCATGCACGGCGTTTGATAACAGAGCATCCGCTCTGTTATCTTGGCTGTCATGCCCCGCCCGCAGGTGTACGACCGCGACGCGATGCTCGACGCGGCCGAAGGACTCGCCGTCGAGGGGGGCATCAAGGCCGTCACGATCCGCGCGGTGTCCGAGCGGGCAGGCATCTCGAACGGCGCGATCTATCACGCGTTCGGTTCCCGCGGCGGCTTGGTCGGCCGCGCCTGGGTGCGCGCCGCCCGACGCTTCCTGACGTTGCAGCGGCAGGCCGTCGACGCCGAAGACGAGCCCGTCCGCGCCGTCATCGCCGCGGCCGATGCGCCCGCCGTGTTCAGCGAGCAGTACCCGTCGTCGACCCGATTGGTGTTCGAGATCAGCCGCGAGGAACTGATCGGCGAGGCACCCGCCGAGGTACAGGCCGAACTGAGCGCGCTCGACAGCGATCTGCGCGACATGCTTATCCGGCTGTCGATCGCCATGTGGGACCGCAAGGACGCCGCATCCGTTGCCGTGATCGAGGACTGCGTGGTCGGCCTGCCCACCGGTCTGATGCTGCGCAGGCCCATGCCGCCCACCGCCGACACCCGCCACCGCCTCGCTGCCGCCGTGCAAGCGATCCTGTCCGTCAAGTTAGGAGACAACCATGCCCGCACTCGAAATCATCGATGACATAGCGGTTTTGCACCTCGGCGACGACGAGAACCGCTTTTCGCCCGACTGGTTGGCCACCGTCAACGGATTCCTCGACCGCATCGAGTCCGGTGAGGCCAAGGCATTGGTAACAACCGGAGACGGCAAGTTCTACTCGAACGGCCTGGATCTGGATTGGCTTGCCGCCCATAGCGATCAACGCGACTGGTACATCGACCAGGTGCAGCAACTACTCGCTCGTGTGCTCGTCGCTCCGGTCCCCACGGTCGCCGCCGTCAACGGTCACGCGTTCGGCGCCGGCGCGATGCTCGGAATTGCCCACGACTTTCGGATCATGCGGGTCGACCGCGGCTACTACTGCTTCCCCGAGGTCGACATCCGCATCCCGTTCACACCGGGCATGGCTGCCGTGATCCAGGCCAAGCTCACGCCGGCTGCCGCGGTCGAGGCGATGACCACCGGACGTCGCTACGGCGGGGCCGACGCTCACGCGGTCGGCCTGGTGACCGCGACCGCTTCCGAGGACAAGGTGACGTCGGCGGCCGTCGATCTCGTTACGGCCTTGAAGGGCAAGGATCCCGGCACCCTGCAGGCGATCAAGTCCACCATGTTCGCGGGCGCGACCGCAGCACTGCGCGGGACGGCCTGAGCCGCTCGGCACAATGGGTAAGTGCCGGATCTACAGCAGACCGTCGATGCGGTGTGGCGGATGGAGGCCGCCAAGATCATCGCGACGCTGACCCGCGCGGTCGGCGACGTCGGCCTCGCCGAGGACCTGGCGCAGGAAGCCCTTGTCGACGCGCTGACCCAGTGGCCGTCATCCGGTGTGCCGCGCAATGCAGGCGCGTGGCTGACCACCGTCGCGAGGCGCAAGGCCATCGACCATTGGCGCAGGCAGGAGAACCTCGACGCCAAATACGCGGCGATGGCCCACGAACTCGAGACGCAGGTCTCTAACTTTCCTGAACCCTGGGATCCCGACCGCATCGATGACGACGTGCTGCGGCTGATCTTCATCTCGTCGCACCCGGTGCTGTCCCGGGAAGGCCAGATCGCGCTGACGCTACGCGTCGTCGGCGGCCTGACCGCCGAGGAGATCGCCCGCGCGTTCCTGACGTCGACGGCGACGGTCGCAGCACGCATCACCAGGGCCAAGAAGACGCTGGCCGCGGCGAATGTGCCGTTCGAGGTGCCGGACCGGTCGGAGTACCCGCAACGGCTGTCGGCAGTGCTGAGCGTGATCTACCTGATCTACAACGAAGGCTATTCGGCGTCGTTCGGGCAGCGCTGGATCCGCGACGAGCTGTGCAGCGAGGCGCTGCGGCTGGGCCGCGTCCTGGCGGCGCTGGTGCCCGACGAGGCAGAGGTGCACGGCCTGGTGTCGCTGATGGAGTTCCAGTCGTCGCGCTTCGCCGCGCGCACCGACGCCGACGGAAAGCCGATCCTGCTCGAGGACCAGAACCGCACCAAGTGGGATCGCGCACAGATCCGGCGCGGCGTCGCCGCCCTGGAGAAGGCGGCTAATGCGTTGCAACACAAGGGTGCTGGCTGGGGACCGTACGCACTGCAGGCTGCGCTGGCCGAATGCCACGCCGTCGCGCCGACGGCGGCGGACACCGACTGGGCGCGCATCGTGCTGCTGTACGACGGGCTGCGCCAGGTGGCGCCGTCACCGGTGGTCGAGCTGAATCGGGCGGTCGCCGTGGCGATGGCTGATCCTGTGGCGGGCCCCGCCTCCGCCTTGCAGATCGTCGACAACCTCGACGGCCTTGACGGCTCTTATCTGCTGCCGAGCGTGCGCGGCGAACTACTGGCCAGGCTCGGTCGCGGTGCCGAGGCCGCCGACGAGTTCGACCGCGCAGCACAGATGACCGACAACGACCGTGAACGAGAAGTGCTCACGGACAAGGCCGCCCAGGCGCGTCGTCGCTAGGTACCGGGAACCCCGGTGCGCGCGGCCACCGATGTCGGCGTGCCGGTGTCGAACACCTCGATCACGACGTCGGCGTCCCGATATCCGCCGACATGATGCAGGCCGGCAGTGGCTCCGATGACGTCGTTCGCGTGATCACCAGTCATCGGATAGTCGGCCACCGGGTGGCGCCAGTGCGCGGCCAGCAGGGTTGCGCCTTGCGCCAGCCGCGGCACCTCACGGTCCATGACCGTGCGCAGTACGGCGGACTCCAAGTAGTAGCAGATCTCCGACAGCACAACCAGATCACATCCCTCCGATGGCCAAGGCTGGGCGAGGGATGCGCGGAGCAGCGTCACCCGGTCGCGGCATCCGGCGTCGACAAGCCTGCGATGAGTGGCGTCCAACGCCGCCACCGCGACGTCGGTGGCAGTGACGTGGTCGCACCGGTGGACGAGGTGCTCGGTCAGCACGCCGACCGAGCAACCAGGTTCGAACGCGTGGCGATACCGCGCATATGGCAGAAGGGCCAGGGTAATTGCGTACTTGCGTCGTTCGTACCATCTCGTCTGCAGCTGCCAGGGATCGGCCGACTCGGTGTACATGCGGTCGAAGTAGTCGTCGGACAGCCGAGCGGTCAGCGAAACACCACCTCTCCCACCGCCAGCAGTCGGCGCAACACGGCTGCTGGGATAACCGGCGCTGCATCGGGCGCCGCAGGCTCGAGTTGACTGCGAAATACCTGCGCTGCAACGCGTTTGCGAAGCATCGCGGCGCGGGTCAGCGACACTCTGTATGCGCGGTGCCACGGGATCGCCGAGTCATCCGGGTGTGCCCAGTGCCACATCCACACCGGGTACTCCAGCAGCTGCGCCCCGGTGCGCGCGGCCGCGACCGCCGCTGCCCGCCCGACCGCTTCATGGTCTGGGTGGCCGTCGCCGCGCCAGGTTGCCGCGCACCAGGTTCCGGCGGGACGGGCCGCGAGAATCTCGGTCAACATATCGGCCAGCTCTGCCTCGTGGTCGCCGATCTGCCCGTCGGGCAGGCCAAGTGACGACGGGTCCGATAGACCAAGGGCGTCGGCGGCACTGCGAAGCTCCGCTCGGCGGAGCTGTTCGAGCTGCCTGCGCTGCGGCGGCGAAAGATCAGGGTGCGACGCCCCGCCGTCACTTGCGGATAGCACCTGAACGCGCACACCCGCGTCCGCCATCATCGCGGTCGTCGCGCCGAAGCCGAACGTCTCGTCGTCGGGATGCGCTCCGACCACCACGATTTCACGACAAGAGGAATGGTCAAGTACGGGCAATTCGCGCCGAGCGTCGAGCCACACGTGCGCCGGGGTTCCACCGCCAGACAGCGGCCGGGCCGCGAAGCGGGCGGTGTTGCTCAGTGCCGGGGATGATTTCATCGTTTCTGCCCCGCAAGGCGGCCCAGCTGTTCGAGGTCGCGTTCGGCGTGGCTCTGTCGGACGTAGATGGTCAGGTCGGCCACCCGCTGCGCGTGGTCGGCATCCTGACACAACGGCCCGGGCCCGAGTGCACGCGCCGTGCGATTGATCACCTGGTCCACTGCGGTCTCCACGACGGCTCGGACTCGTCGCGCGATCAGCTCGGCTGAACCCTTGCGGTTCAACGGATCCGCGTCCACCTCGGCGGCGGCCGCCATGAGTATCGCTTCTCCTGCGGCGAGTGCCGCGTCGACGGCGCCCAGATGCGCCAGAGCATGCGGATCCGCGCCGCCGTCGGCGCCGCGGTCGTAGAGGGGCTTCGCCACCGACCGCGCTCCACCCAGCCAACACGCGCTGACGCCGATTGCACCGTGCCAGAAGCCGGGTCGGCTCAGGTAATCGCCGGGTTGTCCGACCGGAATGGCAGGCGCGCCGCTGAAGTGAACGGAGCGCGTGTCGGACTGCGCCATACCGGGATTGCGCCACGTACTCGGAAGGGGCCTGACGGCGGGCCGGCGCAGCGGCACGGCGAACAGTCCCCGGTCCCCGGACGACATCCGCGCGGTTACCAGGGCGTGCGAGCAGAGGCCCGCACCCGAGCACCATGCCTTGGTGCCGTCGAGTGTCACCCCGTTGCCTGCATCGCTGGCCTGCACGACCGCATCGGGGGCCTCCGCCGCCCACACCCCCCACAACTCGTGTGGCTGGACGTCCGGCCCCTCGAGATCGGCCAGAATCGCCACCGCATCGGCGTGTGCCTCAGCCAGCCGGCCCGCGACGATGTCCGTCTCAGTCAGGGCGGCCAGCCGCCGCCACCGTGCGGCCGTCGAACCGCGACCCGGCAGCGGCAGGTCCAGCTCACCCGATGCAAGCCACTCGGCGACCATCCCGGCATTCATGCCCCGGCACCTGTCCTACGTGTCAAGTCGCGCAGGTGCTGCGCGAAGCCGCGAGGCGCCCGGCCGTCGCGTCGATCCGACGTCGCCACCACCAGCTCGGCGTCACGGTGGATGCGCATGCCTGCAGCCTGGAACCGCTCGACCAGCTCGACGTCCTCGCCCGTGGGAAGTGCACGAAAGCCCCCGACACGCCAGTACGCGTCAGCGCGGAAGCCCATGTTTGCGCCGTGAATGTGGTTGTGGCTTTTGCCTTTCGAGTGGTACGCGCGGAGGTATCGGCGGGCGACCGCAGCAGGAAAGTGCCGCCATGCCGGGACGCGCACG
>Ga0207648_10000551_pt1 | contig 41986 bp, 42 predicted proteins | sample KBSMisM32_FD_184310 | JGI IMG/M metagenome (GOLD analysis project Ga0207648, IMG submission 184310) | Miscanthus rhizosphere microbial communities from Kellogg Biological Station, Michigan, USA - KBS Miscanthus M3-2 (SPAdes) (version 2) | ecosystem: Host-associated > Plants > Roots >... | reverse complement strand
AGTGCCGCCAAGCCCGCTACCTAGCGAAATTCTCTGTGCAAGTGATGTTTTCGGTCCCTTGACTTGAACCTAGGGGAATTCCTACACTGCAGCCAACTTTCGTCCGACACGCGGCGTTCGCGGTTTTTTTCGTGGTCCTGCGCGTCCGGTGAAGTGGTCTGGACGCGGCTGGGAGCCTCTCAGCTTATGCGCCCCGGACATCAGGTTGTTCACGAGGGCATCGGAGGGGGCAGGGCTATGGCGACCGGCACAATCGCACGTCTTCTGATCGACAAGGGCTTCGGCTTCATTCGCGACGAAGGTGGCACGGAGCACTTCTTCCATCGCAGCGCGGTCCGCGACACAGTGTTCGAACTGTTGCGCGAAGGACAGCGTGTGGACTTTCAAGTTGAGGAGTCGTCGAAAGGCCCGCGCGCGGGCAATGTCCGCCTGATCGAAGGCTGATGGCCCACGCGGGGCTCACCCGCGGCTACGTCCCTCCGAACCACCGACGCCAGCCGACCGCAGACACGAGTTCTCCGGTCGCTGGCTTCAGCATCACAATTTCGTCAGCGGCCTGCTGCGCGAAGGCGCGGTCGGCGGTGATGTACACCGCGGCCATTGCACGCGTCGAAACAATGCGCGACATATCACGCGCGAGCTGCTCGGCGTCGGCGCGCTCGAGCGGCGCGGTGGGGTGTTCGGCGAGCAGCACGCGCGGATGGAGCGCGAGGGCGCGTCCGAGGCGGAGGCGCTGCAGATCGAGCGGCCCGAGCTCCGGCGGCCGGCGCTCCAGCGCGTGCGCCAGGCCCACCTCGGCGCCGAGCGTCCGGATCTGCGCCCTCAGCGCGTCCGGCAGGGGATCGACGTCGAGCGTCAGCGGAATCGCCAGGTTCTGCTCCACCGTCAGCTGCTCGATGAGCACCGTGCGGCCACCCAGCAGTCCGTACTGCCGCAGCGCCGCCAGCCACGCGTCGCTGTCGGGAATGTCGCCAGTGGCGGTGCCGAACGCGCGCACCTCGCCGGTGCGCGGCGTGGTGGAGCCGATCAGCAGGTTTACCAGCACTTCCGCCGCGGCCTGATCCAGTCCGAGGATGGCGAGCCGCTGACCGGCGCGCACGTCGAGCGCCTTGATCCGCAGCGGGCGCAGGCCACCGTAGTCCTGCGAGACGTCACGGAGTTGCAGGAGCACGTCGTCCACTTACGGTCTCCGTCGTGCCAGCAACCGATCCCAGTGGGGCCACGGCAAGGTCACCGAGCCCGGGCGCACCGCTGACCCGGGGCCGTGGTAATCGGAGCCGCCCGTGACGAGCAGATCCAGCTCACGGGCCAGCGTCGCGTAGCGCGCCGTGGCCGCCTCGTCGTGATCCGAGTGATACACCTCGATCGCGTCGAGGCCGGCGTCGCGCAGGGCCGGAAGCTGTTCGTCGATCTGCGTGCGTCCCGGATGCGCGATCGAGACGAGCCCTTTGGCGGCGTGGACGATAGGAATCGCATCCACCGGCGGAGGACCTACACGCGGCACGAAGCCGGGACGGTCGTGCCCGAGCCAGCGCTCGAACGCCTCGCGCATGTCTTTCACGTGCCCGGCCGCCATCAGCGCGCGCGCCGCCTGAGGGCGTCCCACCGACACACCGGACCGCAGCCGGCCCAGCGCCAGCGCCGCTTCGAGCTGCACCGGCACGCCCAGCTCCGCCAGGCGCTCGCCAATGGCTTCGAGCCGCGCCACGCGCGCGGCACGCTGGGACAAGAGGAATCGCTGAAACGCCGCGTCGTCGATGTCCACGAAATACGCCAGCATGTGGACGTCGCGACCGTCGAGCACCGCCGTGATTTCGATGCCGGTGATGGCCTCGATCCCCCGGGCGCGCGCGGACGCCTGCACATCGGCCACCGCGGCGGTGGTGTCGTGATCCGTGACGGCCATCACGCGCAGCCCCGATGTGGCGGCGAGATCGACGAGCTCGCCCGGCGGGAGGCGGCCGTCCGACGCGTTCGTGTGGAGATGGAGATCGATCACCGCGCGCCGGCGCGCGGGGTCGGCGTGGTGACAGGACGCGGGCGGCGCTGCCGGCCCTGGCGCTTCACGAGCGCGCGGTACTCGCGGATGAGCAGCTCGAGATGGTCGCGCTCTTCGTCGGCGAACTCGAGGAAGATGGCTTTCCCTTCCGACTCCTCGAACTGCTCGCCGTACTTCTTGAAGAAGCGGTGGGAGCCGCGCTCGCACTTGATCCCGATGAGCAGCGCCTGCTGATCGTTGCCGGCCGACAGGCGCTCGGTGCCCTCGGCGAAGATGCCGTTGGCGGCGCCCTTGAAAAACAGGAACGTCGGCCGCGCCTCGAGTTGCGGGTCGCGTAGCAGCAGTTCGGCGTAGCGCGCCTCGAGCTTGCCGAGGTGCTCCTTCTCTTCCTCGGCCAGGTGCTGGAACACCTTGCGGCCGCGGGCGTCGCGCGTGATGCGGGCCGCGCGAGTGTAGAACTCCAGCCCGCTGCGTTCGGTGGCAATGGCAATGCGCAGCGCGTCGCGCGCGAACACGAGGTCGGTGTGACCTTCGCCGCCGCTCGCAGCCCGGCCGGTCCGGCACTCCTCGCAGGTGCCGTAGATCTGCACCACGCTCTGCGACGGGGTGAAGCCGCGCGCGGTGGCCACTTCCTCGACCAGCCCCTCGATGTCCGAACTGAGGAATTCGAAGGAGCGGTGACAGCTCTTGCAGATCAGATGGAAATGGCGCGGCTGCCGGTACGAGTGCTCGAACCGGAACCGGCCTTCGCCGAAGTCGACTTTGCGGGCGATGCCCGCGTCCACCATCCACTGCAAGGTGCGGTAGACGGTGGCGCGGCTGATGCGATGGTCGTCCTTGCGAATGAGGTCGAACAGATCGTCGGCGCTCAGGTGCCCTTCCTGGCGCAGGAACACGTTGACGATCTGCTCGCGCTTGCTCGAGCGCTTACCGCCCTCAGGCTTGAGCCTGCTCAGATCGGGAAGCGCTGGTATCACGCTGACCCCCCGCGGAACCGGGCTGTGTTTAGTGATGGTGCCCGCCGCCGCCCTCGCCGTCCACGCTGAACGACGAACCGCAGCCGCACGTAGAAGTCGCCTGCGGGTTGCGGATCGTGAAGCCGCCACCAGTCACCGTGTCGACGAAGTCGACCTCGGCACCCTTGAGGTAGCTCACGCTGACCGGGTCCACGAACAGCTTCACGCCGTTCGACTCGAACACCTGGTCGCCCACGCCGCCGCTTTCCTCGATCATCAAGCCGTACTGGAAACCCGAGCAGCCGCCGCCCTGCACGAACACGCGCAAACCGCTGCCGGCCTTGTTTTCCTCGGCAAGCAGCTCGTTGATCTTCTCGGCTGCCATAGTGGACACGTTGATCATTCCTGGCTCCTCTGACCCTTTAATTATACGCCCAGCGCGGCCAGCTCGGCCGCCGACGCCTTTTCCACGTCGGTATGCAGGCTGTTTCCGTGGGCATCCATCGTCACGATGGCTGGAAAGGCGTCAAGTGTTAGATGCCACATGGCCTCCGGGGTACCGAATTCCATCAGCGACACCCCCTCGACGGCGGTGATACAGCGGGCATAGAACTGGGCCGCCCCGCCCACGGCGTTCAGGTAGACCGCCCCGCTCTCTTTGAGCCCGGCCAACGTCCTGGCGCCCATGCCCCCCTTGCCGATCACCGCCCGCACGCCGTAGCGCTTGATGATCTCCGCCTGATACGGCTCCTCGCGGATGCTGGTCGTCGGACCCGCGGCCGTCACCTTCCAGCCGTCGCCCTGCTTGGCCACGACCGGGCCGCAGTGATAGATGACCCCGCCGCGCAGGTCCACCGGCGGCTCGTGGCTCATGAGGTGATGGTGCACGGCGTCGCGGCCGGTATAGGCGCGGCCCGACACGAGCACGATGTCGCCGACCTTGAGGGAGCGCATCTGCTCTTCGGTGAGCGGCGTGCGGAGCGCAATCTCACGGCCCGTGCGCACCACCCCGGCCTGATCCGCCATGGCGGCCACCGGCGTCGAGGGATCGCGATAGAGCCAGCGCTTGATCGCACCGCTCTGGGCATCGAGCACGACACCGAGGCGGCGATAGGCCCAGCAATCGTAGGCGACGGAAACGAAGAAGCTCGCCGGCAACCGATTGAGCACACCCACCTTGCAGCCGATGAGCGACACGTGGCCGCCAAAGCCCATCGTGCCGATCCCGAGCTTGTTCACCTCGCCCATGATCGAGGCTTCGAGCTGCGCCAGCCGCGGATCCGGGTTCACGTCGTCGAGCGTGCGGAACAGCTGCTCTTTCGCCTGCACGTAGCCCGACGTGCGGTCGCCGCCGATGCACACGCCAATCGCGCCCGGCGCGCAGCCCTTGCCCTGCGCGTGCCACACCGCGTGCAGGATGCACTTGCGCACGCCCTCGATCGAACGGTCCGCGCGGCCGAGATGCGGCAGCTCCGCCGGCAGCGAGTACTGCGAGTTCATGTTCTCGCAGCCGCCGCCCTTGAGCACGAGCTTGACCTCGATCTCGTCGTCGTTCTCCCACTGCTCGAAGTGCATGATGGGCGTGCCGGGACCGAGGTTGTTGCCCGAGTTCTCGCCCGTCAGCGAGTCCACCGAGTTGGGCCGCAGCTTGCCGCGCCTGGTCGCTTCCGCAATCGCCTCGCGGATCTGCTTCTTCATCACGATCTGGTTGGCCCCGACCGGCGCCTTGATCTCGAAGGTCGGCATGCCGGTGTCCTGGCAGATGGCACCCTCGCCTTCGGCGGCCTGGTCGATGTTCTGGGCGATGATGGTCAGCGCCTGAGCCGACTGGGTGCCGGCCTCTTCGCGCGACATCGCCACCTTCATGGCGGCGCGCACGTCCGGCGGCAGGTCCGTGGCCGTCTTGACGACGAGCTGCACCACGCTGTCGAGGAATTGAGGAAGCATCAGGACATTATAGGATCGCGGTAGATCGGCGATGGACACCCGCACCGAACGCGATGCTCTCGGCGAATTCGCCGTTCCCGCGGGCGCGTACTACGGCATCCAGACCGCGCGCGCCGTGGAGAACTTCCCCATCAGCGGGCTGCGCGCGCATCCCGACCTCGTCACCGCGACGATCCTGATCAAGAAGGCGGCGGCCCTCGCCAACATGGACCTCGGCCGCCTCGACCGGCGGGTCGGCGACGCGATCGTGGCCGCCGCCAACGAGGTACTCGCCGGCCAGCTCCGCGATCAGTTCGTGGTGGACGTGTATCAGGCGGGCGCGGGCACGTCGCACAACATGAACGCCAACGAGGTGCTCGCCAATCGCGCGGCGGAGCGGCTGGGCGAGGCCAGGGGCACGTACACCACGGTGCACCCGAACGATCACGTCAACATGGGCCAGTCCACCAACGACGTCTTCCCCACCGCCACGCGGCTCGCGCTGCTGGCGGGAAGTGCGCCGCTCGTGGCCGCGGCACGCGCGCTGGCCTCCGCGCTGGAGCGCAAGGCGGCGGCGTTCGACGGCGTGCTCAAAGTGGGGCGCACGCATCTGCAGGACGCGGTACCGATCCGTCTCGGGCAGGAATTCAGCGGCTATGCCGCGTGCGTCGCGCGAGGCGCCGATGACGTCGAGCACGCGTCCGGGCAGTTGCGTGAGCTCAATCTGGGCGCGACCGCGGTTGGGACGGGATTGAACGCGGGCGACGACTTCGCCGCGGGAGCGGTGCGGCATCTCGCGGTCTTCATCGGCCAGCCGGTGGCACCCGCGGCAAACCGCTTCCGCGTGACGCAGAGCATGGGGGACGTCGTCGCGTACTCGGGTGCGATGCGCCGCCTGTGCGTCGAACTTGGGAAGGTGGCGAGCGATCTCCGGCTCCTGAGCATGGGCCCTCGCGCCGGCATCGCGGAGATACGCCTGCCGGCGGCACAGCCTGGATCGTCGATCATGCCTGGCAAAGTGAACCCGTCAGTGCCCGAGATGGTGAACCAGGTGTGCTTTCAGGTGATCGGCTGCGACACCACCGTGTGCGCCGCGGCCGAGGCCGGCCAGCTCGAGCTCAACGTGATGATGCCGGTGATCGCCTGGAACGCGCTGCACGCGTCGACGATTCTTCGTACGGCCATGCAGGCGCTGACCACGCACTGCGTCGACGGCATCGAAGCCGACCCGGAGCGCTGCCGGGAGCTGCTCGATCGCAGCACCGCGGTGGCGACCGCCCTCAGCCCGTACATCGGCTACGCTGCCACTGCGGAGGTGGCCAAGGAAGCCGTGCGCACCGGGAAATCGATTCGCGAGATCGTGCTGACGCGAGGTCTCATCGATCGCGAGACGGCCGACCGCGTGCTTGCCGCGAGCGCGATGACCGAGCCGGGCATCGCGGGAAAGACGCCATGAGACTGATCCTCGTGCTGCTCGTGCTCGCGGCCGGGGCGGCGGAGGCGCAGCAAGCCCCCGCGCCGCGGCACCGCGAGCTCTTTCCGCCCGAGGATCTCGGTCTGCTCGAAGCGCCCGACCGCGCGGCATGGCAGAAGCCGGATCAGATCATGGACGTGCTCGGTATTGCCGAAGGTGCCCACGTGGCCGACATCGGCGCCGGCGCCGGCTGGTTCACCATGCGGCTCGCGCGTCGCGTGGGCCCCAACGGCGTCGTCTACGCGCAAGACGTGCAACCCCAGATGCTCGCGGCCATCAAGCGGCGGGTGCAAAGCGAGGGGCTGCGGAACGTCCGGACCGTGCTCGGCGAGGGCAGCATGCCCAACCTTCCCGCCCACGTCCTCGACGCCGTCCTCGTGGTCGACGCCTACCCCGAGGTGAAGGTGGAGGGTCGGGTGACCTTTTTGAAGAATCTCGCGCTCGGCCTCAAGCCCAACGGGCGGATCGGCATCGTCAACTACAAGCTTGGCGGGGGCGGCCCGGGCCCCGACGATCCCAGCTTGCGCGTCCCACGGGCGGCGGTCGAGCGCGACGCGGCGGCCGCGGGACTCAAGGTCAGGGCCTCCGGGAATCTGCCCTACCAGTACCTGCTCGTGCTGGGGCAATAGTAGAATCCAGCCATGATGTCGAGTCGGTCGGCCACGCTGGTGGACGTCATGGCGACGCGGAGCGACGCGGGCACGTCGCTCGTGACGCGCACCGTGGCGGTGCTCTTCTTTGCGGTGCTCACCGCGGCCGCGGCGCAGATCAGCGTGCCGCTGCCCTTCACCCAGGTGCCCTTCACGTTCCAGCCGACGGTGGTGCTCTTGAGCGGGCTCGTACTGGGGCCGCGGCTCGGCGCGGCCAGCCAGGTGCTCTACCTCGCGGCGGGCATTGCCGGCCTGCCGGTGTTCGCGGCGTCCCCGGTGCTGCCGCCCGGCGTGTGGCGTCTGCTCGGTCCGACGGGAGGCTATCTGCTGTCGTATCCGCTGGCGGCGTTCGTCGCCGGCGCGTTCGCGCGGCGCGGGTTCGATCGGCGGTACCTGACCTCGATCGTCGCCATGGCGCTCGGCCTCGTGGTCATCTACACCTGCGGAACGCTGTGGCTCGCCTATGCGTCGGTGGGCCGTACGGCCGTGGGTCTGGCGAGCGCCTTCGCAACCGGCGTCGCGCCGTTCGTGATCGCCGACATCCTGAAGCTTGCGGCCGCGGCTGGCATCGTTCCGGGTCTGTGGCGCCTCGTCCCACCATTGTCGCGCTGACGGTCGCCGGCAGCGACTCAGGCAGCGGCGCCGGAATCCAGGCCGATCTCAAAACCTTCGCCGCGCACGGCGTCTACGGCGTGAGCGCCATCACCGCCGTCACCGCGCAGAACACGCAGGGCGTCAGCGCCGTTCAGGTGCTGAAGCCGGCGACCGTCCTCAGCCAGATCGGCGCCATCGTGACGGACTTCACGGTTTCGGCGCTCAAGACCGGGATGCTCGCCAACGCCACCATCGTCGAAGCGGTCGCGCGCGCGATTCGATCGGCCCAGCTCGGACCGCTGGTCGTCGACCCGGTCATGATGGCCAAGAGCGGCGACCGGCTGCTCGATGAACGTGCCCACGCGGCGCTGGCCGGCGAGCTGTTACCGCTGGCGGCGCTCGTGACGCCCAACCTGCCGGAAGCAGAGATACTGGCCGGGATGTCCGTGCGGACGCTCGAGGATCAGCGCGAAGCCGCGCGTCGTATCGTCGCGCTGGGCGCCCGGGCGGTCGTCGTCAAGGGCGGCCACGCGGCGTCGGCAGAGATCGTCGACGTGCTTTTCGACGGCGCCACCTTCACCGAGTTCCGGACCGAGCGCGTGGCCGGCACCAGCACCCACGGCACCGGCTGCACCTTCTCGGCGGCGATTACCGCGCAACTCGCGCTCGGCCGCGGCATCCAAGAGGCAATCCCGCTCGCGCAGGCCTATGTCGCCAAGGCGATTCGGAACGCCCCCGGCCTGGGCCACGGCCACGGCCCGATGGGACATCTCTAGGTTCACGGACGTAGAGGCGGGTCTTTAAACCCGCCTGACCAGGGCGGTCTGAAGACCGCCCTCTACGTACCCAAGGCCTATACTGATCTCGATGACGCCCCTGGTGGCCGTGACCAAGGACCCGCTCAGCCTGGACGCCCTGACGGCCGCCGTGGCCGACGGCGCCGGTGCGGACGGGGCCGTGACGTCGTTTGCCGGGCTGGTGCGGCAGGACAACCTCGGCCGCAAGGTGGCGTTCCTGGAATACGAGGCCTATGAGCCACTTGCGGTCAAAGGGCTGCAGCGGATTGCGGACGAAGTGAAGCGCAACTGGCCGTCGGCCAAGCTGGGCGTGCACCACCGGATCGGACGGCTGGCGCTGGGCGAGGCGAGCATCATCATCGTGGCGGCGTCGCCCCACCGTGGGGACGCCTTTGCGGCGTGCCGATACACGATCGAGCGGGTCAAGCAGATCGTGCCGATCTGGAAGCACGAGCACTTCGACGGCGGCGACGTCTGGTTGGAGGGCGCCACGGCGGACCCGGACGACGAAACGGCCCGCCAGACGGCGTATCGCATCGCATGCGCGTGACGGTGCGCCTGTTCGCGCGGCTTCGGGATCTGGCAGGGTCGGGGGAACTGGTGCGCGACGTGCCGGCGCCGGCCACCATCGAGCAGGTGTGGCGATCGCTGGTGAAGGACATGCCGGCACTCGCCGACTACGAGCGCACGATGTCGGTGGCACTGAACACGGATTACTCGCGGATGAGCGCCGCGGTGCAAGACGGCGACGAGGTGGCGTTCCTGCCGCCGGTGTCGGGCGGATGACAAGACATGTTTGACAAGCTGTCCACGGTGGAAACGCGCTACGACGAGCTGATGACACGGCTCGGCACGGTGGAGGTGCAGTCGGACGCCGCCGAGTACCGGAAGGCCGCCAAGATGCTCGCCGAGCTCGAGCCGCTGGTGCAGAAGTATCGCGAATACAAGGTGGTGGAAGAGAACATCGCCGGCACCACCGAGCTCGCCAAGGGCACCGACGCCGACATGCGCGCGCTGGCCGAGGAGGAGCTGCCGTCGCTGCTCGCGCAGCGCGAGAGCCTTCTGGCGGAGCTCAAGGTCCTGCTCATCCCGAAAGACCCCAACGACGAGAAGAACGTCATCCTCGAAATCCGCGCCGGTACCGGCGGCGACGAGGCCGGGCTGTTCGCCGCGGATCTCTTCCGGATGTACACCCGCTACGCCGAAACGCAGCGGTGGAAGATCGACGTGATGTCGTCGAGCGAGGGCACCGGTGGCGGCCTCAAGGAAGTCATCGCGTCGATCGAGGGCAGGGGCGTCTACAGCCGGCTGAAGTACGAGAGCGGCGTCCACCGCGTGCAGCGCGTCCCCGCCACCGAAGCCAGCGGACGCATCCACACCTCCACCGCCACCGTGGCGGTGCTGCCCGAGGCCGAGGACGTGGACATCCAGATCCAGGAAAAGGACCTGCGGATCGATACCTTCTGCTCGAGCGGCCCCGGCGGCCAGAGCGTCAACACCACATATTCCGCCGTGCGTCTCACGCACATTCCCACCGGCGTCGTGGTGTCGCAGCAGGACGAGAAGTCGCAGATCAAGAACCGCGCGAAGGCGATGAAGGTGCTGCGGGCGCGTCTCTACGAGATGGAGATGCAGAAGCAGCAGGACGCGATTGCCAAGGAGCGGCGCGGCCAGGTGGGCACGGGCGAACGCTCCGAGAAGATCCGGACCTACAACTTCCCGCAAAGCCGCATCACCGACCACCGCATCAACTTCACCACTCACCAGCTGCACGCCGTGCTCGAGGGCGACGTCGCCGAACTGCTGGATCAGGTCGCGTCGTTCTACAACGCGGAAAAGTTGAAGCAGGCCAGCCAGGTCGAAGCGTGATGCTGCGCCAGGCCCTCTCGGTCGCCCGTGACCGACTGGTGGCCGCTGGCATCCCCCCCGACGAGGCGGCCATCGACGTCGAGCTGTTCGCCAAGACCATCCTCGGCTGGGACCGCGCGAAGATCCTCACGGAATCCCACCATCCCGCGCCCGCGGCGCTCGAACCACGGTTCTCAGCCTGGGTGGACCGCCGCACCACGCGCGAGCCGAGCGCGTATATCACCGGCATCCGCGAGTTCTACGGCCTGGACTTCGAGGTGACGCCGGCGGTGCTCATCCCGCGGCCCGAAACGGAAATCATCGTGGAGGCCGCGCTGCCGCTCATGGTGCGCAAGCTCGACGCGCGCGTGGCGGATATCGGCACCGGCTGCGGCAACATCGCGGTGACGCTGGCGCACGAAGCGCGGAAGTGCACGGTGGTCGCCACCGACGTGTCGGCCGACGCGCTCATGGTCGCCAAGCGCAACGCGGCGCGGCACGGCGTGTTCAACCGCATCGAGTTCGTGAACGCGCCATATCTCGACGGCGTCGCCGGCGATTTCGACCTCATTGCCGCCAACCCGCCGTACGTGCGCGAGACCGACAAGGGCGGCCTGTCGCCTTCCGTGCTGCACGAGCCGCACGTGGCGCTCTTCGGCGGCGCCGACGGCATGCGCGACATCGAAGGCGTCCTCGAGGCCGCCGTCGGCAAGCTGCGCCTCGGCGGCTGGCTGATCATGGAGTTCGGGTTCGGGCAGGAGGACGAGGTGCGCGCCCGCGTGGCCACTCACGACGACCTCCGCTTCGATCGCGTGGTCGCCGACCTGCAGGGGCTGCCGCGCACGGCCGTCATCACCCGCGACCGCCGCAAGTCCCCGCGCCGGTAGGCGGACCTGAAGGTCCGCCTCTACGTACGTGGCTGCAGGCCTTCAGGCCTGCCTCGTCATCCCGGCGGCCACGTGAGGCCGCGGCCGGCCAGCACGTGCAGATGGATGTGGAACACCGACTGCCCCGCCTCGGCGTTGGTGTTGAACACCGTGCGGTAGCCGCGCTCCGCGTAACCGTGGTCTTTTGCCAGCTTGGCCGCGCAGCGCAGCATGGCCCCGGCAAGCGCGTCGTGACCGGGACCAAGCTCGTTCAGGCTTGCGATGTGCTCACGCGGGATCACCAGCGCGTGCAGCGGCGCCTGCGGGTTGATGTCCTGGAAGGCGAAGACGACGTCGTCTTCGTAGAGCTTCTTGGACGGGATCTGCCCCGCGGCGATCTTGCAGAACAAGCAGTCGGCCATGAGGCGATCCTCTCATGGCGCGGGTCTGAAGACCCGCAGCTCCCGTCGACGATCGAGCGCGGCCGCGAGTGCGGCGAGCACGAGATAGCCGGCGAGCGCCTGATACGCGAAGGCGTTGCCGTCGGCTGGCGGCGGGAAGAACGGTGTGGCGATGGTCAACGCCGCGAGGAACGCGACAAACACGTACATGGCGGCCCGGCGCGCGACCGGCGGCGCGGACCGGTGCCAGAACCACCACCCGATACCGAGCGCGGCGAGCTCGGCGGCAAGCGACAGATTCCGGTGGTGCCAGAGGCCCAGGCCAATCTTCACCGAATCGTTGCCAAGGAGCGGCATGTCGGGTGTGTGCATCGGCACGTCCAGCAGGAAATGCGAGAACACGGCCGCGCCGATCCACGGTGCGCTCGCCTTGGCGCCTGCGGCAAACGCCAACCCGGCGGCCACCACTGCCCATGCCACGGCGCCTGCCAGGCTGTGCGTGTACGGCATGTAGTAGAGGTCGTACGGGTTGTATTCCGTGAAGCCGGGCACGATGCGCAGCTTCTCGAGCCCGGCGAGCAGGAAGAGCGAGAACAACACGTCCAGCAGCTGCACCGCAAGGAACAACGTTCCCAGCGATGTCGTAGGAGAAGCCCGTTTGATCGCGAACGAGACGCCGTAGTGGCCGATGAACATCGACCCTTCAGAGGAGCGCGGGGAGGTCGGTCAGGTTGCGGATGACGGGCACGTCCACATCGGGCAACGGACCGTTGCCGCGGTGCAGCAGCACGCCGCGCATGCCGACGGCGCGCGCGCCTTCGACGTCGTGCGCCAGACTGTCGCCCACCATCAAAGAGGCGCGCGCCTCGACGCCGGCCTGACTGAGTGCCGCCTCGAAGATGCTGGGGTGCGGCTTCAAGAAGCCGTGATCGGCTGAGGACACCGCGGCCGCGACCAGCCCCTGCAGGCGGAAGTGCTCCACGAACTCGTCCATCGAACGATGCGAGTTGGAGATCAGCCCGATCTTGAGCTGTCGCGCGGCCAGTTCGCGCAGCACGGCCTCGGCCTCGTCGTAGAGATGGAAGTGGTGGCACGAGGCCCACTCCAGGTACATCTCGCGGGCGCAGGCGTCCACACGATCGCCGGACCCGCCCATCCCCTCGATGATGCGGCGGGTGTAGCGGATGAAGATCTCGTCGTCGTAGACCACCTGCTCGTGATCCAGCGACGCGAGCGCGGCGCGAACGGCGGCGTCGTAGCGCGCCTCGTCCACCGCGATCCCGTGCCGCTCGCACGACTCCCGGTAGCCCACGCCCTGGAACATCGGCCCCGGATAGATCAGGGTGAAGTCGACGTCGAAGAACACGGCCTGAATTGCCGGCGACATCGGTTCAATTATAGGCGCCGCGATACAATCGACAGTGATGCCCGCCTGGAAAGACACGGTCAACCTGCCCCGCACGGACTTCCCGATGAAGGCCAACCTGCAGACCGCTGAGCCGGAAGCGCTCGCGCGGTGGCAGGCCGCCGGATTGGAGAAGAAGCTCGAAGAGCGGCGGCGCGGCGCACCCAAGTTCGTGCTGCACGACGGCCCGCCGTACGCCAACGGGCAGATTCACCTCGGCACCGCGCTCAACAAGATCCTGAAGGACCTGGTGGTGAAGTCGCGCTCGATGGCCGGGTACGACACGCCGTACGTGCCAGGGTACGACTGCCACGGTCTGCCTATCGAGCTGCGCGTCGATCGCGAGCTGGGGCCGAAGAAGAAGGACATGACGCGCGCCGACATCCGGCGCGCCTGCCGCGCCTACGCCGAGCGGTTCATCGGCGTCATGACCGACGAGTTCAAGCGCCTCGCCGTCTTCGGCGATTGGGAGCACCCCTACCTGACGATGAACTTCCGCTACCAGGCGGACATCGTGCGGGCGCTCGGCAAGTTCGTGGAGCGCGGCCTGCTCTACAAGGGCAAGAAGCCGGTGCACTGGTGCATCCACGACCGCACGGCGCTGGCGGAGGCCGAGGTCGAATACTCGGATCATGTCTCGCCGTCGATCTACGTGGAGTTTCCGCTCGCGCCGGCGAGCGGCGCGACGCTGGCCCAGCGCGTGCCCGAGCTCGGCGGCCAGAAGGTGTCGGTGCTGATCTGGACCACGACGCCCTGGACCATCCCGTCGAATCTGGCAATCGCGTTCCACCCGGAGTTCGACTACGCGGCTTACGACGTGGACGGGCGCGCGGTGATCGTGGCCGAGGAGCTGGCGCCCCGCGTAGCCCAGGTCACGGGCAAGACCTTCGGCTCGCCGATCGCCCGGATGAAGGGCGCGGACCTCGAAGGGATCGCGTTCCGGCATCCGCTCTACGAGCGCGACTCGATTGGCGTGCTGGGCGACTACGTCACGCTCGAGCAGGGCACCGGCGCGGTGCACACCGCGCCGGGCCACGGCGCGGACGACTTCCTGACCGGCGTGAAGTACGGGCTCGACATCTACGCCCCGATCGGTCCCAGCGGGCACTTCCTCGACACCGTCGGCCTGTTCGCCGGCATGCGGGTGTTCGACGCCAACGCCAAAGTCGAAGAAGAGCTGCACCGCCGCGCGAGGCTGTGGCACCGCGAAGAGTTTACGCACCAGTACCCGCACTGCTGGCGCTGCCACAACCCCGTCATCTTCCTGGCCACGTCGCAGTGGTTCGTGCGCATGGACGGCGACCCGGCGATCACGTGCGAGGACGGTGAGAAGCGCACGCTCCGGGCCGCGGCCCAGCACGCGATCGATCACCAGGTGCAGTGGATCCCGTCGTGGGGACGCGACCGCATCTTCAACATGGTGACCAACCGGCCGGACTGGTGCATCTCGCGCCAGCGCGCCTGGGGCGTACCGATTCCAGCCGTGGACTGCACGTCGTGCGGCGAAGCCATCCTGACGCAGGCGCTGGTCGACCGCGCGGCGGCGCTCTTCGACACGCACGGCGCCGACGCCTGGTACGAGCGGCCGATCGAGGAGTTCCTGCCCGACGGTCTGGCGTGCCCGAAGTGCGGCAACACGACTTTCGAACGCGAGCAGGACATCCTCGATGTGTGGTTCGATTCGGGGTCGAGCCACGAGGCGGTGCTGCCCCGTTACGACAGGCTCGGCTGGCCCTCGACGATGTATCTCGAAGGCAGCGACCAGCACCGCGGCTGGTTCCAGAGCTCGCTGCTGGTGGCGCTGGCCACCCGCGGGCGGCCGCCGTTCAAGCAGGTACTGACGCACGGCTTCCTGATCGACCTCGAAGGCCGGAAGATGTCGAAGTCGGTCGGCAACACGATCGTGCCGCAGGAGATCATCAAGGAGAGCGGCGCCGAGATCATCCGCCTGTGGGTGGCGATGACGGAGTTCACCGAGGAGCTGCGCGTCAGCAAGGAGATCCTGACGCGCGTCGTGGACTTCTACCGCAAGCTGCGGAACACGTCGCGCATTCTCGTGGCCAACCTCTACGACTTCGACCCGGCCACCGACCTGGTGCCCGTCGAGCGCATGGACGACGTGGACCGCTACGCGCTGGCGCGCTACGCCGACGCGGCCGGGCGCATGCTGCAGGCGTACGACGCCTACGACTTCTCCACCGTTGCGCAGGCGCTGAACACGCTCGTCACGGTTGATCTGAGCGCCTTCTACGTGGACGTCACCAAGGACCGGATGTACACGCTGGGCGCGAAGTCGCACGCGCGGCGCTCCACCCAGTCTGCGATGTACATCATCTGCGACGGCCTCGCGCGGCTGCTGGCGCCGATTCTCCCGGTCACGGCCGACGACCTGTGGCGCCATCTGCCCGGCCCGCATCCCGATCCCGTGCACCTGGAACTCTTCCCCACGGTGGACCGGTTCAAGGACGAGCCGCTGATGACGCGCTGGGACGCGCTGCTGAAGGTTCGCGAACAGGTCAACGCCGCGCTCGAGCAGAAGCGCAAGGACAAGGTGATCGGCAACTCGCTCACGGCCCACGTGACGGTGACGGCCCAGGGCGGCGTTGGCCGGCTGCTCGAGCAGCACCGCGCGGACCTGCCAATGCTGTTCATCGTCTCGGACCTCGACCTGAACGTGGGGCCCGCCGACGCCGTGGACGGTGTGACGGTCGAGGTGGACAAGGCGCGCGGCTCGAAGTGCGAACGCTGCTGGCGCTATGTGCCCCGTATCCGGCAAGAGCCCGATTGGGCAGGTCTGTGCGATCGCTGCGTCGACGCGCTCGCCGAGCCCGCGCACCAATAGGGCGGCCATGCGGACCCGAGGCTATTCGTTCCAGCTCGCGGTGGCCGGCCTGATCGTCGTGGCGGACCAGCTGACGAAGCTCGTCATCCGTCGCGAGTTCGAGCTGTACGACTCGGCCGCGGTGATCCCGAACCTGTTCAGCCTGACGCGGATCCACAACACCGGCGCGGCATTCGGCCTGCTCGACGGCGTCGATCTACCATTCAAGACGGCGCTGCTCGCCGTCGTGTCGGTGGCGGCGCTGGCCGGGCTGGTGATGTTTGCCGTCTCGCTGCCGGAAATCCACCGCCTGGCTCGCGCGGGCGTGGCGCTGGTGGTGGGCGGCGCCGCGGGCAACCTGATCGACCGGCTGTGGCTCGGCTACGTGGTCGATTTCGTGGACGTCTACTGGGGCGGCTGGCACTTCTGGGCGTTCAACGTGGCCGACTCGGCGATCACCGTCGGCATGGCGCTGATCATCCTCGACCAGATCGGAGTGGGACGACATCGTGTACCCGAAACTGTTTGAGCTCGGGCCGTTCACCGTCTACACCTACGGCGTCCTGCTGGCCGTGTCGTATCTGCTCGGCCTCAAGATGGCGATGTCGCGGGCCAAGAAGCGGCATCTCGACTCCAACCGCGTGCTCGACCTCGGCATCTACATCATCATCGCGGCGCTCGTCGGCGCGAAGCTGCTGCTCCTGGTCGTCGACTTCAATCAGTACTGGAGCAATCCGTCGGAGATCTGGTCGCTCCTCCGTTCAGGCGGCGTCTTCTACGGCGGTCTCATCCTGGCCGTGTCGGTGGCGTTCTGGTACATCGCCCGGCACGGGATGCCGTTCTGGACGACCTGCGACGTCTTCGCGCCCGGCATCGCGCTCGGGCACGTCACCGGACGCCTGGGATGCTTCGCGGCCGGGTGCTGCTATGGGCGGCCCACCGACGTGGCGTGGGGCGTCATCTTCACCAACCCGCTGGCCGCCGCCAACGTCGGGACGCCGCTGGGCATCCGCCTGCACCCGACGCAGCTCTACGAGGCGGGGGCCGAGCTGCTGATCCTGGTGCTGCTGCTCGCCACCGAGCGCCGGGGCCGGACGTTTCCCGGGCGCACGTTCTGGTCCTACATGTTCCTGTACGCCGTCTCGCGCTACATCATCGAGATCTACCGCGGCGATCCGCGCGGCGTCGTGCCGTTCCTCGACATTTCCACATCGCAGTTCATCTCGCTCGTGCTCGGTCCGTTGAGCCTGATCATGCTGGTGTGGCTGTCGCGCACGCTACCGACCGCGCCGCAGGAAACGCGTCACCGCCGCCGCGCAGCAGCCTAGTGGCAGGCCACGAGTGACGCCAACTGATCTCGTGGTCCCGCCGGAGCAGGTGGGTCAGCGCCTCGATCGGTTCCTGACGTCGTTCCTCGCCGGCCACTCCCGATCGCAGCTGCAGAAGCTGATTACGGACGGACTGGTCACCGTCGAGGGGCGCGCGGCCAAGGCGAATCTCACCCTGCGAGACGGCGACCGCGTGCGGATCGAGCTGCCCGAGCCCGTCGCATCGGAGGTCGAGAGCGAGGCACTGCCGCTCGAAATCCTGTTTCAGGACGACGACCTCGCCGTCGTGAACAAGCCCGCCGGCATGGTCGTGCACCCGGCGGCCGGCCATGCGTCCGGCACGATGGTGAACGCGCTGCTGCACCACCTGTCGGGCCTGAGCGGCATCGGCGGCGAGCTGCGGCCGGGCATCGTGCACCGGCTCGATCGCGGGACGTCAGGCGTGATGGTCGTGGCCAAGCACGATGCGGCGCATCAGGAGCTGTCGCGACAGTTCCACGACCGCGAAGTGGAGAAGGAGTACATCGCGCTCGTCTGGGGCGTGGTGCAGGCGGGGCGCCGCATCGACGCCGCCATCGGCCGCGACCCCTCCGACCGGCAGAAGATGTCGAGCAAGGCCAAGTACGCGCGTGAAGCCGTGACGCGGATCACGCGCGCCATGCACCTGCCGGGACTGACGCTGTGCCAGGTGGCGATTCACACCGGGCGCACGCACCAGATCCGCGTGCACTTGAGCGCGATCGGCCACCCGGTGGTGGGCGACTCCGTCTACGGCGGCGTGCACCGCCGCGTCGCGGGCGACATCCGCGCGGTGCAGCGGCTCGATCGTCCGTTCCTGCACGCCGCCCGCCTGGCGTTCACGCATCCGCGCGACGGCCGCCGGATGGAGTTCACCGTGCCGCTGCCCGACGATCTCCAAGAGGTACTGGACGCCCTGCCGCACGAAGAGTAAGTACGTAGCTTGAGGAGTTGCCGATGCGATTTCGGACTCTGATCGGGGCTGGAACCTGCCTTGGCCTGATCTCCGCAGGGCTGGCGCACGACGCAGCGCGCGCTCAGACGCCCTCGCCAGTGGCGGTGACGTTCAGCGAACACGTCGCGCCGATCGTGTTCGCCAACTGCACCCCCTGCCACCGCCCGGGCGAAGCCGCGCCCTTCCAGCTCCTGAGCTATCGCGACGCGCGGCCGCTGGCGAAGGCCATCGCCGCCGCCGCCGCGGCGCGCGTGATGCCGCCATGGAAGCCGGGACCGAGCGACTACGCGTTCCACGGCGCGCGCGGCCTCAGCGCCGCGCAGATCGACACGCTCCAGCGCTGGGCCGACAACGGGGCGCCGGAGGGTGATCCCGCGAAGCTGCCGCCGCTCCCGAAGTTCACCGACGGCTGGCAGCTCGGCCCGCCTGACCTGGTCGTAACCATGGACCAGCCGTACGAAGTGCCCTCACGCGGCCCCGACGTGTATCGCAACTTCGTCGTGCCGCTCAACCTGGATCGCGATGTGTGGGTGCGCGCCATCGAGTTCAGGCCGTCCGCTCGCTCGGTGGTGCACCACAGCCTCTTCTTCCTCGACTCGACCGGCAGCGCCCGCGCGCTCGACGCCGAGGACCCGGCGCCGGGATTCCCGGGCGGAATGGGCGGCGTACGCATCACCGGAGCCGGACGCGGCGGGCTGGCGAACACGGCGCAGGCCACCGGAAGCCTCGGCGGGTGGGCACTCGGAGGACGCGCGCTCGAACTGCCCGAGGGGCTCGCGTTCCCCGTCGCCAAGGGCTCCGACCTGATTCTCTCGACGCACTTTCATCCGTCGGGGTCGACGCAGATGGAGAAGTCCACCGTCGGCCTCTACTTCGCGCCACGGCCTCCGACGCAGGCGTTTGCGTCGATTCAGCTGCCGCCCATCTTCGGCGTGCTCGAAGGGCTCGACATCCCCGCCGGGCAGGAGCGCTACACCGTGAAGGACTCGTTCACGCTGCCGGTTGACGTGCGGGCGTTCAGCATCGGCGCACACGCCCACTATCTCGGCAAGGAGATGAAGCTCACGGCGGCGTTCCCCGACGGCGCACTGCGGACGCTGCTCTGGATCAAGGACTGGGACTTTTCGTGGCAGGAGCGCTACCGCTTCGAGGATTTCGTCGCCCTGCCGAAGGGCACGCGGCTCGACGTGGAGATCAGCTGGGACAACTCCGCCGCCAACAAGCGCAACCCGAGCCGGCCGCCGGCGCGCGTGACGTGGGGCGAGGAATCGAACGACGAAATGGGAAGCGTGGGGCTGCAGCTCGTGGCCGCCCACCCCGGCGACCTGCCCGAGCTGCAACGCGCGTACGCCGAGTTCGTGCGATCTGCCGCGATCAGCCGGCCCGGCCTGCGGCAGCTCATTCAGCAGCGCCGAGGCCGCGGGGCGGGCCGCCCGTGATCGAGCCGCGCCGGATTCGCAAGCTGTTCGAAGGGCCTAGCTTCACGCTGCAAATAGAATCGACCACCCTGCCCAACGGCCGCGTCATCGACGCCGAGGTCGTACGACATCCCGGATCGGTCGTCATCGTGCCCATTACCCCGAACGGCGAGGTGATCCTCGTCCGGCAGTATCGCCACACGCTTGGACGCTATACCTGGGAGCTGCCAGCAGGCACACTGAAGCCGGCCGAGGACGTGCGCGACGCCGCCGTGCGCGAGTGCCACGAAGAAGTGGGCCTCGTGGCTGACCACATCGAGCATGTGGGGTCGTTCTTTCCGGCACCGGGCTATTCGGACGAACAGATGCACTTCTTCGTCGCCACCAGGCTTCGCGCGCCGACCAGCGCCGACCCCGTCGCCGAGCGGGACGAAGACGAAGACATCGAGCCACGCCCCTTCAAGCGCGCCGACATCGCCGCTATGGTCGGGCGCGGCGACATCGTCGACCTGAAGACGCTCGGAGGCCTGACGTTGACCCAGACCAAGAACGTGCCATGACTGACAGCCGCTCCCGCGTCCGCACGGTCTTCGAGGGTCGCATCTTCACCGTGCAGGTGGAATCGATCACGCTGCCCAACGGGCACGCGCTCGACGCCGAGATCGTGCGGCATCCGGGATCGGTCGCGATCGTGCCGCTCACCGCGGCTGGAGAGGTGCTGCTGGTGCGCCAGTACCGCCACGCGGCAGGGCGCTACACGTGGGAGTTGCCTGCGGGCAGCCTCAAGAAAGGCGAGGACGTTCTCGCCGCGGCGCGGCGCGAGTGCCAGGAGGAAGTGGGGATGGTGGCGACTCACCTCGAACCCCTTGGCGCGTTCTTCCCCACACCCGGGTTCTGCGACGAAAAAACCCACCTCTTCAGGGCGACGGGGCTGCGTGCGCCACAGGAAGGCGATGCCGACGCGCAGCAGGACGAAGACGAGGACATCGAGACGGGCCTGTTCACGCCGCTGGAGCTGCGGGCGATGATCGCGCGCGGCGACATCTCCGACATGACCACGGTCGCAGCGTTGTCGCTCGCACTCCCGGGCCCGCCGCCGCGCACGGGCGAACCGGCTTCCTGACGTCGTCGGCCAGAGCCCCCTGCTCGAAATCAGTGTGGCCGGACTGTCTCGAGACCACGCTGCAAGAAGGCGCGCTCCGCCGCGTTGTCGGTCCGAGCAATCGCGTCGCGGTATGCCAAGGCTGCGTCCTGATATCGGCTCACCCGCCTGAGCAGATCGGCTCTGATGGCGTGCCACAGGTAGTAGCGGTCGAGTGCGAGCTCTTCGACGATGGCCAGTGCGGGCTCGACCCCGTCGACTTCGGCCACCGCCACCGCGCGATTGAGCGACACCACCGGGCTTGGCGCGATCACCATCAACTGGTCGTAGAGCTGGAGAATCTGCCGCCAGTCAGTCGCCGCGGCGTGTCCGGCGTCGCTGTGCACGGCGTTGATGGCGGCTTGAATCTGATACGGCCCTGGCTGGTTCCGGCGCAGGCAGAGCCGCACGAGCGCCTGCCCTTCTTCGATCAGCCGCCGGTTCCAGAGGCCGCGATCCTGCTGCGCCAGCAGCACCAGGCCGCCGTCCGTCGTCGCGCGTGCGGCGCGGCGCGATTCGACGAGCAGCATCAGCGCCAGCAGCCCGGTCGCCTCGAGATCCTCGGGCACGAGCGTGGCGGCCAGACGTCCGAGCCGGATCGCCTCGGCGCACAGATCCTCGCGCACGAGGCACTCGCCGGCACTGGCCGTGTAGCCCTCGTTGAAAATCAGGTAGATGACCGCCAGCACCACCCGCAGCCGATCGGGCAGTTCCTGAGCGCCCGGCACGCGATAGGGAATGCCGGCATCGCGAATCTTGCCTTTGGCCCGCACCAGTCGCTGCGCCATCGTCGACTCGGGGACGAGAAAGGCGCGGGCGATCTCAGCCGTCGTCAGCCCGCCCAGGAGCCGCAGCGTGAGCGCGACCTGCGCCGCCGGCGCGAGCGCCGGGTGGCAGCAGGTGAACATCAGCCGCAGTCGATCGTCCGGCACGGCGTCCTCCTCGGGTGACGGCTCATTCGACAGCAGCAACGCCGCCTGCGCGTGCCGCTCGTCGCGCGACGACTCGCGCCGCAGACGATCGATCGCCCGGTTCCGTGCCGTGGTGATGATCCAACCCGCCGGGCTGGGCGGAATGCCGGTGGACGGCCACCGCTGCACAGCGGCCGTGAACGCGTCCTGGACCGCGTCCTCGGCGAGGTCGATATCGCCGAAATGGCGGACCAGGACTGCCACCGCGCGGCCGTACTCCTCGCGGAACACCTTCTCGACATCCGCCTCACCGACAGGCGGATACGGCATCAGTGCTGGTCCATGAGCGGACGCACCTCGATGGGCAGCGTGATGGCCACCGCCGACTTGCGCGCCCACTCGAGCGCGGCGTCGAGATCCGGGGCTTTGATCACCGTGAAGCCACCGATGTGCTCCTTGCCCTCGATGTAGGGGCCGTCCGTCGTGATGACGTCGCCACCCTTCACGCGCACCACCGTTGCGGTGCTTGCCTCGTGCAGCCCGCCAGAGAACACCCAGGCGCCGGCGGCCTTGAGCTCCTCCCGGAGCGCGTGGACCTTGCGCATGATCGGTTCCAGCACCTCGGGGGCCGGCGGGTTGCCGTCGGGCTGGTAGACGCTGAGCATGTAGAGTTTCATCGTTCCTCCTCACCGGCTATACGAACGGACGGCGTCGAAATCGACATGACACAGGAAACACGCTCGCACGCCTGGTGGCTCGTGGCCGGGTTGTTTATCGTCGCCTTCCTCGCGCGCGGGCCACTCTACCTGTCGGTGTTTCCGCCGTTCGAAGGATGGGACGAATACCAGCATCTCGCCTACATCGTCCATCTCGATGAAACCGGCACCTTCCCCGTCTACGACAGCCGGGTGCCGCTGTCGCTCCGTCCGCTGCTTCTCAGCCTGCCACAGTCCGGGCCCGGCCACGATCAGCTGACCGAGTGGGGGGTGCTGTCCTACGCGGATTACTGGGACGGCTCGCACGCGGCGGGTGTGGATCGAACCGGGTCGTCGTCGCCGCGGCTGTATCAATCGCAGCAGCCGCCGCTCGCCTACGTGATGGCGTTGCCCATCTGGCGGGTGCTGAAGACCTCACGGCCGCTCGAGGCGATCTTCGCGATGCGGGCGATCAACCTCCTGCTCGTCGCCGGAGCGCTCGTGCTGTTCGCGCGTGCCCTCGAGCGCCTGGTGCCGGGCTTCGGCGCCCGGGCCGCGGTGCTCGCGCTGGTGTGCCTGCATCCGCTGTTCTTTCAAAACGTCGCGCGCGTGGCGAACGACGGGCTGGCGCTGGCTACCGGCATCGCCGGGCTCAGCCTGCTGTTGCTGGCCGACGAGCGGACGCTCGTGGCCAGAGGGGTGCTGGCGGCCGTGTGCCTGGCGGCGAGCAACTGGAGCAAGCAGACCAGCCTCACGTTGATTCCCGCGCTCGTCCTCGGGTTGCCGCTCATCGGATGGGCACACGGCGTATCCACGCGCCGGCTGCTTCGCGCCACGGCTCTCGCCGCCGGTCTCTTCCTTCTGCTGATCGCGCCCTTGTGGCTCTGGAGCTACCAGCATTACGGGGCGCTCCTCATGACGCAGGACTCGGTCGAGCTCGCGGCACGAGGATCGGCCGGCGCGGCGCTGGCGACGTCGTTCAGGACGATGGCGTGGGGACCGGTGATCGGCTCGCTGTTCTTTCCCGGGTGGCCATGGGTGGGCGGCTGGAGCTTTCTGCCGGCAGATCAGGCGCTCGCGACTCTGTACGCGTGGTGTTGGGGTGCCCTGCTGACAGCGGCTGGGGCCGCGGCGGCGGTAGTCGCACTACGGCGCGCGCCGGCCCTCGACCGCGCCGACGTGGCCCGGCTCGTGGTGTGCGGGGCGGTCGTGGCCGGCACGATCCTGGGCATGACCTACCACGCGCTCATCAGCAACGCCATCATCGGGCACGCGACGACCACGCCGTGGTACTTCATGACCGCGCTGCCGTTTCTGTTCGTGCTGGTGGTGCGGGGCCTGAATGCGATCAACCCGCGGGTCGCGATCATCGGCGCCGGGGCGCTCGCCGTGCTGTTCGTCACGATCGATCTGCACGGCATGTGGGTGGAGATGCCGGCGGCGTATACCAACACGACGGACACGGCCCTGCAGTGGCGCCGGCTGAGCGCGATTCATCCGGCCATCCTGAACGGCCGGCTGCGCTGGTGGTTCCTGGCCACGCAGCTCGGCGCGCTCGCCCTCGCCGGCGCCGGGACGGCTATTGCAGCGGCGCGTGCGCGCGGCGCGCGGTCTTCCGGCTGGCCGTCGGCGACGTCGCCGCCGCGCTCGGCTGGAGCGCGAGCAGCAGCACCTCGTCCACCGTCGTGACGTAGTGGACGGTCAGCTCCTTGCGGAGCTCCTCGGTCAGGTCCTCGTTGACGTTCTTCTCGTTCTGCCGCGGCAGGATGACCTCGCGGATGCCCACGCGCCGCGCCGCCAGCACCTTCTCCTTGATGCCGCCGACCGGCAGCACGCGCCCGGAGAGGGTGATCTCGCCGGTCATGGCGATGTCGCCGCGTACCGGCCGACGCGTCAGCTCGGAGGCGAGCGCGGTCGCCATGGTGACGCCGGCCGATGGACCGTCTTTCGGAATCGCGCCCGAGGGCACGTGCAGGTGAAGCTCCGCGTTCTTGAAGAAGTCGGGATCGGCGCCGAACGCCGCCGCGTGGGCGCGGAACCACGAGAGCGCCGCGCGCGCGGATTCCTTCATCACGTCGCCGAGCTGACCGGTGAGCGTGAGTGAGCCGCTGCCCGCCATGCGTGACGCCTCGATGAAGAGCACGTCGCCGCCGGCCGGTGTCCAGGCCAGGCCGATGGCCACACCCGGCTCCTTGGTGCGCTCGCTCATCTCCTCGTCCATGAAGATGGGCGCGCCGAGCATGTCTTCGACGACCTTGGGCGTGATGGTCAGCGCCTTCTCATCACCTTCAGCCCGGCGGCGGGCCGCCTTGCGGCACAGCGCGCCGATCTGGCGGTCGAGATTGCGGACGCCGGCCTCGCGGGTATAGCCGCGGATCACCGACCGGAAGGCGTCGTCCGTGATCTTGAGCTGCTGCGTCGTCAGACCGTGGTTGGTGATCTGCCGGGCCGCGAGGTGATCGCGCGCGATCGACAGCTTTTCTTCCTCGGTGTAGCCCGGGAGCTCCAGCACTTCCATCCGGTCGCGGAGCGCCGGCGGGATCGGATCGAGCACGTTCGCGGTGGTGATGAAGAGCACCTCGGAGAGGTCGAACGGGACGTCGAGGTAGTGATCGCGGAACGTCGAGTTCTGTTCCGGGTCGAGCACTTCGAGCAGCGCCGACGCCGGATCGCCGCGGAAATCGTTGCCCAGCTTGTCGATCTCGTCGAGGATGAACACGGGGTTCCGCGCCTCGGCGCGGCGCAGCCCCTGAATGATCTGGCCGGGGAGGGCACCGATATAGGTGCGGCGGTGACCGCGGATCTCGGCCTCGTCACGCATGCCGCCCAGCGACACCCGCACGAAGTTGCGGCCGAGCGACTGCGCAATCGAACGCGCGAGCGACGTCTTGCCCACGCCCGGGGGCCCGGCAAAACAGAGAATGGGGCTCTTCAGCTCCGGATTCAGCTTGCGAACCGCCAGGAACTCGAGGATACGGTCCTTCGCCTTCTCGAGCCCGGAGTGCTCGTCGTCGAGCACCTGCTTCGTGTGCTTGAGATCGATCTTCTCTTCCGAACGCTTCTGCCACGGCAGCATCGCCATCCAGTCGAGATACGTGCGCGAGACGGTGTACTCGGCCGCGGCGGCGGGCATCTTGGACAGGCGATCGAGCTCGCGCATCGCCTCCTTCATCACCGCTTCGGGCAGCCCGGCCGCCTCGAGCTTCTCTTTCAGCTCTTCGACGTCCTTGGTCTGATCGTCACCCTCGCCGAGCTCCTTCTGAATCGCCTTGAGCTGCTCGCGGAGGAAGTACTCGCGCTGGTTCTTGCCGACTTCCGACTGCACCTGCGACTGGATCTTGGAGCCGAGCTCGAGCACCTCGAGCTCCTTGATGAGCACGCGGTTCAGCGTGTCCATCCGCGCGCGCACGTCGAGCGTTTCGAGCACTTCCTGGCGCACCGGCGTTTCGAGCGTCGTGAGGCTCGAGGCGATGAAGTCGGCCATGCGGCCCGGCTCGGAGATATTCGAGGCCAGCGTCTGCAGGTCGTCCGACAGGAGGGGCGACAGCGACACCACCTTCTGGAAGTTGGTCTTGATGTTCCGCATCAGCGCGTCGATTTCGACGCGATCTGCGTCCTGCACCGCCTCTGACACGCCCGACACCTTGGCGCGGAGGTACGGCTTGGTCTCGGTGACGCGCGTCAGCTTCACGCGGCCGAGCCCCTGGACGATGAGGCGCAGGCTGCCGTCGGGCAGCTTGAACATCTTGTGGATGTGGCTGACGGTGCCCACCGTGTGCAGGTCGTCCTGCACCGGCTCCTCTACCGTGGCGTCGTGTTGGGTGAAGACCCCTATCAGCTTGCCGCCGGCAATGGCGTCGTCGATCAGCTGCACCGAGCTTTCCCGCGCCACCGCGAGCGGCATGAACGAGTGCGGATACAGCACCGTGTCGCGCAGGGGCAGGATGGGCAGTTCTTCGGGAAGGCTGACGGGCGCTTCGACGCTCGAAGACGCGGACTCCAACCCGGACGTATGGTGGTCGTCGTTCATTGGTTGTCCTGTCGGTGCGAGCGGTGCGCGCCGGACGGCGCGGCTTCGAAGGCGGGAGAGGGTGGCCCCGGCCGTATACCGGCCGGGGCCTGTCGGTAGAGCGCGTTAGTTCGACGAATCGAACAGGAACGCCGAAGAGCCCTTGCGCGCCATCATGCGCTCACGCTGCTCCGCGGTCTCACGCGCTTCCTCGCACTCCTTGCAACGCACCGCGAAGGGCAGCGCGCGCAGGCGGGCTTCCGAGATTTCCTCGCCGCACTCGAAGCAATCGCCGTAGCTGCCGTCCTCGAGGCGGCGCAGCGCTGCATCGATCTTGTTCAGGGTTTCCGACTTCATCTGGATGAGCGCGAACTCGATATCCTCCTGGATGTCGACCTCGGAGCTCTCGCCCTGGTCGAGCACGTCGCGCTCTTTGCTGCCCTCGGCTCGCACGTCGCGAATGCGACCCTGCACTTCGGTCACGAGTTCGCGGCGACGGTTCTCGAGCATCTTGCGAAGCTCGTTGTAACGGCTCGTCTTCGAGGGAGCCTTTGTCTTCGTCGCTGTCGTAGCCATGGCACCTACCGCTCCTTTTCGGACCTACCCTGGGACAAGTTCAATCGAGCGCGTCGTCCGCTCTCTGTGCGCGGTGACTATGCAATCGCAAGGCCACTCGCGAGCGCTTCATTGGCCAGTCGTTACTACGCTCGAATCACCCGGTTAGATTGGTCGTTGGCCTTTTCCAACGGACCCGCCCAAGAATCTGAGAATCAACGAGTTGCCGGTCCGCCCGAATCGTGGGGACTCGTGCTTTCCGGCGTCCGGTGGTTTAGACGCCCCCGCCCTGGGCGCAGTTTCCGGGTCGCCTGTCCTGCTTGGAGGTCGCTGGAAAACACGTTTCTGTGCGGCCGCCTGTAACCGTCCGACGAGGCTGTGCGTCCCAACTCACTGTCAAATAACGGGGAGCCACCTCCAACCGAACGACGCTTGTGGCCGGAAGGACGTCCAGGCCTGGACGAGCCGCTGACTGTCGGTCATGTCGATTTTCAGACACATTGCTGATGAATCGACACTATTCGGCTGTCTATCTCACGGGACGGCTGAAAATTTCCGGAGATTGCCGGCGCAGCAGGGGTGTGTAAAGCTTGCGTGTGGCCTGTCCTCTTTGCGAGAAGCGGAAACCGAAGCGCAGCTGCCCCGCGCTGGGCCGCATGATCTGCACAGTCTGCTGCGGCACCAAACGCCTCGTCGAGATCAATTGCCCGGCGGAGTGCCCCCACCTGGCGACCTCGCGTGAACATCCGGCGGCTGTGGTTCGACGCCAACAAGAGGTGGACGTTGCGGCGCTCCTCCCCTCCATGAGCGGGCTGACCGAGCGGCAACACCAGCTCTTCTTTCTCTTTCAGTCGGTCATCGCCCGATCCCGGCCCGACGGGCTGGCCCGCCTGACGGACGAGGACGTGGCCGAGGCGGCCAGCGCCTGCGCGGCCACCATCGAAACCGCCGCCAAAGGCGTGCTCTACGAGCACTCGCCGGCCACCCTCCCCGCCCAGAAGCTCGCCGGCGAGTTCCGGGCCCTTTTGGCGCAAGCGCGCGAGCATGGGGCGACCATTTACGACCGGGAGGCGGCCATCGCGCTGCGTGCCATCGAGCGCGGCGCACGGAGCCTGACGCGGGCCGAGGAACCCACGGCGTATCTCGCCCTGATGGGACGCCTGCTTCAGGTCAACAAGGTGGCAGAAGACGCCGCGGCCGGCGAGGCCTCGGCGGGCACCCGTCCAAGTTCGATCATCATCCCCTGAAGCTGCTACAATTTGGAGTTTGCCCAGTACGTAGGGCCGCCTTCAGGCGGCCCATGAAGACAGAGGAATCATGGCCAAGCGCTGCGAAATCTGCGACAAGGGTCCGGTCGTCGGCCGGACGGTCTCTCACGCCCACAACGTCGGTCCGCGGCGGTTCGAGCCGAACCTGCAGCCGGTGAAGGCGCTCATCAACGGAACGGTGCGGCGCATCCGCGTCTGCACGCGCTGCCTGCGTTCGGGCAAGGTCACCAAGGCCGCCTAGGCGCCGTCGCCCTGTGTCCGTCACTCGAAGCGTGGTTTCCTCGCCCGACGCGCCGAGCGCGATGGGCGCGTACTCACCCGCCATCCGCGCGGGCAACCTGTTGTTCGTATCGGGGCAGATCCCGATCGAGCCCAAGAGCGGGACGCTCCTGACCGGAGACATCAAGGAGCAGGCCGAGCAGGTGATGCGCAACATCACCGCGCTGCTCAAGGCCGCCGGCGCGGACTTTCACAACGTCGTCCGCACGACCGTCTACCTGCAGGACATGAACGACTTCGCGGGGATGAACGAGGTGTACTCGAAGCACATCGTCGATCCGCCGCCCGCGCGTGCCACGGTGCAGGTGGCCCGCCTGCCGCGCGACGTCAAGATCGAAATCGACGTCATAGCCGTCCTGTCGTAGGGCGCGGCTTTAGCCGCGCCGGCGGGGCTGAAGCCCCGCCCTACGTCCGTTGTAGCCGCTCGACCCCGATAACGCCCTGGACGCCCTTGATCGACTTGATCACACGATCGAGGTGCTTCACGTCGTTGATCTCCACCGTCATCTCGATGCGCGCCTGACGGTCCTCGCCGGTGCGCGCCTCCATGTTCGTGATGTTGGTGTTGATGTTCGAGACCCGGGAGCTGATCTCGGCCAGCATGCCCTTGCGGTCTTCGACCTGCATCGTGAGGCGCACGACGTACGGCGCCAGATCCTCGCCCGTATCCCACTCGACGTCGATCCGCCGCTCGGGGTCGAAGAGCAGGTTGACGACGTTCTTGCACGACGCCGAGTGCACCGAGACGCCCTTGCCCCGGGTGATGTAGCCGACGATGCGTTCGCCGCGAATCGGGTTGCAGCAGCGGGCGCGGAACACCATCACGTCGTCGGTGCCGCGCACCTTGATCTTGTCCGACGTGGTCCCGGTGCGGAGCATCCGCTTGACCACCGAGACGACGGCTCCGTCGGGAGCCTTCTCCTTGAGCAGTCCGCCGGGCACCGACTTCTGCACCAGCGTGCGCGCGGCCAGCTTGCCGTAGCCGACGTAAACGAGCAGGTCCTCGACCTTGGGGGCGCCGTATTCGCTGGCGAACTTGATGATCTCGTCGGACTCGAGCAGCGTCTTCGGGCTCTGGTCGAAGCGGCGCGCCTCCTTTTCGAACAGGCGCCGCCCCAGCTCGAGGCTGCGGGCGCGCTCCTCGCCCTGCAGCACGTGCTTGATCTTGTTGCGGGCGCGCGAGGTGATGACGAAGGCCAGCCAGTCGCGGCTCGGCTTGTGCCCGGCTTGCGTGAGGATCTCGACGATGTCGCCGTTCTGCAGCCGCGTGCGCAGCGGCACCATCTTGCCGTTGATCACCGCGCCCACGCACTGGTTGCCGACGTCGGTGTGAATGCCGTAGGCGAAGTCCACCGGCGTGGCGCCGCGCGGGAGCGACCGCACCTCGCCCTTGGGCGTGAAGATGTAGACCTCCTCCGGGTAGAGGTCGATCTTCAGGTTCTGCATGAACTCCTGCGGATCCCTCACCTCCTGCTGCACCTCGAGGAGCTGGCGCAGCCACTGGAAGTAGCGTTCGTCGCGATGATCGCCGACGCGCCCTTCCTTGTACTTCCAGTGCGCCGCGATGCCTTCCTCGGCGCGGCGGTGCATTTCCTCGGAGCGGATCTGCACCTCGAAGGGGAATCCGAGCTCGCTGATGACCGAGGTGTGCAGCGACTGGTAGCCGTTGGGCCGCGGCATCGCGATGAAGTCCTTGATCCGCCCCGGCACCGGCGACCACGTCTGATGAATGATGCCGAGCGCGGCGTAGCAGTCCTTCACCGACGACGTGATGACGCGGAGCGCGACGAAGTCGTAGACCTGCTCGATGTCGATCTTCTGTCGAATGAGTTTGCGGTGAATGCTGTAGAGGCGCTTGATCCGCCCGTCGAGTTCGATCAGCGGAACCTGCGCTTCTTCGAGCTTGGCGCGGATGGTCTTGGTGAGGTCGCCGATGATGGCCTCGGCGTGCTTGCGCTTCGATTCGACTTTCTTCTGAAGCGATTCGTAGGCCTTCGGCTCGAGCGATTTGAAGGCGAGTTCCTCGAGCTCGTTCTTCACCTTGCTCATTCCGAGCCGGTTGGCGATCGGCGCGTAGATGTCGAGCGTCTCCTGCGCGATCTTGAAGCGCCGCTCCTCCGGCAGGTGATGGAGCGTGCGCATGTTGTTGAGGCGGTCGGCGAGCTTGACGAGGATGACTCGGATGTCATCCACCATCGCCAGCAGCATCTTGCGGAGGTTCTCGGCCTGGCGCTCCTCACTCGACGAGAACGGAATGGCGCCCAGCTTGGTGACACCCTCGACGACGTGCGCGATCTCCGGGCCGAAGAGCTCGGCGATCCGTTCCGGGGTGGCCAGCGTGTCCTCGACCACGTCGTGGAGGAGGCCCGCCGACACCGCCACCACGTCCAGTCGCATGTCGGCGAGGAAGTCGGCAACCTCAAGCGGATGAACCAGATAGGGATCACCCGAATGGCGCACCTGGCCCTTGTGCTCGAGGGCCGAGAAGACGTACGCCCTCCTCAACAGCTCCAGGTCCGATTCCGGGCTGTAGGCGCGGACTTTCTCGAGGAGGGTCTCGAACCGAATCATGGGCTTTGGTGTCTAAGTTATTACCGGCTCCGGACGGGCGGCGCGAAGACGGCCCAAACCATTGAAATCCGGGCCTCTATTCATGATAGCCGCACCCTTGACTCGCTCGAAAACCGATCACTATACTGGCGCGCTTGCGGCCTCTCGCAACGGGAGTGCCCTGCAGCCGGTTTCCGCGGAGAGCCCGATTGCGGCCGGGTTCCGCATCACGACATGTACTAGGGGGATGACGATGGGCAAGTCTTGGTTTCGGGTAATGGGATTCGGCCTCCTGGCCCTCGTGGCCGTGGCCGCTGCCGGGTGCGGGCAGATCGGCATGCTGAAGGCAAAAATGGCCTTCAAGGATGCCAACCAGCTCTATCAGAACCAGGACTACCGCGCCGCCGCCGCGAAGTACGAAGAAGTGCTGGCCAACGACCCGAACCTCACCTATGCGTACTTTTTCCTGGGCAACAGCTACGACCAGCAGTACCGGTCGGTCAAGCGCGGCGACGCGGCCAACGACGCGATGCTCACCAAAGCCATCGAGAACTACAAGAAGTCGGCTGAAGTGGAGTCGGATCCGAAGATCAAGCGGCTCGCGCTCGACTACCTGGTGAGCGCCTACGGGCCCGACAAGCTCAACGATCCGGCCCAGGCCGAGCCGATCTTGCTCAACATGATCAAGATGGATCCCAAGGAAACGTCCAGCTACTTCGGCCTGGCGAACATCTACGAGCAGAGCGGCGACTACGAGCGCGCCGAGAAGATGCTCATGGACGCGCGGGACGCGCGGCCCAACGACTCGGCGGTCTACATGCAGCTCGCCGGCTTCTACAACCGTCAGGGTGAGTTCAACAAGACGATGGACGCCCTGTATGCCCGGGCCAAGCAGGAGCCCAACAACCCCGAGGCGCACTACACGATTGCCACCTATTTCTGGGAGAAGGCCTACCGCGACTTCACGACCCCCGAGGCCGACAAGGTGAAGTTCGTGAAGCAGGGGCTCGAATCGGTGGACGAAGCCATCAAACTGAATCCGAAGTATTTCGAGGCGCTCACCTACAAGAACCTGCTCCTCCGGGTCCAGGCCAACCTCGAGAAAAACCCGGCCAAGCAGCAGGAATTGCTGAAAGAAGCGAACCAGTGGCGCGACAAGGCGCAGGAGGTTCGAAACGCGGCCAAGGCCGCCGGCGCCGGGGAATAGCCCGGGGACACATCCCGAATCCCCTCAGTCCCGTATCTTTTTCGATTCCGACCCACAAGGCCGTCGCTCCAGACAGGGGCGGCGGCCTCGATTTTTTTAGTACAATCTTCAGCCGGACGACACCCGACCCAGCGGTTGTCAGACTTCCGTTACAGCCCCTTGGTACGCTCGTTCGTCCAATTTGATCCGCACGACCGCAATCCTTTGTTGGAGTAGTCAATGAAGCTGTCGAACGTCGCCGAGTGGCTAGGCTCTTCGGCCCTCGCTGTTCTTGCCGCCATCCTTCTCTCCGTCTCAGCCGTCTCCGTTGCCGCTCAGGGTGTGACGACGGCCTCGATCACCGGCATCGTCAAGGACAGCTCCGGCGGTGTGATGCCAGGCGTCACGGTCGTGGCGACGCACCAACCCTCGGGCACCACGTATGAAGCCGTCACCCAGGGCGACGGCCGGTATGTGATTCCCGGCATGCGCGTCGGTGGCCCGTACAAGGTGTCGGCCGCGATACCTGGCTTCAATACGCAGGAACAAGACCAGATCACGCTCACCCTTGGCGTGACGCAGGATCTGGAGTTCTCTCTCAAGCCGGCTGCTCTTTCGGAGACCGTCGTCGTGACCGCCGAGACGAGCCCTGTCTTCAGTTCAGGACGGACCGGAGCCGCGACGGCCGTGACGCGCGTCGAACTCGCCACGCTGCCGACCATCACGGGCCGCCTGACGGATGTCACGCGCCTCACGCCACAGTACGGCGGCAACGGCAGCTTCGCCGGTCAGGACAACCGGTCCAACAACATCACCATCGACGGCTCGTACTTCAACGGCTCCTTCGGTCTGCAAACGACCACTGGTGGCATCGGCGACCGCACCGGCGTTGCCCCGATCTCGCTCGAAGCGATCGAGCAGGTGCAGGTGAACGTGGCGCCCTACGACGTCCGGCAGGGCAACTTCGTCGGCGCCAACGTCAACGCGGTCACGCGCAGCGGCGCGAACCGGTTCTCCGGCTCGTTCTACAGTCGCTACCGCGACGAATCCTTCATTGGGACCAAGGCCAACGGTCAGACGTTCAACCCCGGCACCTTCAAGACCACGAACAACGGTGAGTGGGCCGGCGGTCCCATCGTCAAGAACAAGCTGTTCTTCTTCCAGAGCTTCGAGAAGCAGAGCGACTCGCGTCCGCTCACCACGTTCCAGTCGAACCCCGGCGGCGTGCCGGCGGCCGGCAACATCACGCGAGTGCTGGCGTCAGACCTCAGCGCGCTCAGCTCGTATCTGATGACCAATTTCAAGTACGACACCGGCCCGTTCGACAACATCAGCAAAGACACGCCGGGCAAGCCGTGGATGGTCAAGGGCGACTACAACGTCAGCCGTGGGAACAAGGTCACCTTCCGCTACAACCAGTTGAACTCGCGGACCGCAGTGGCGCAGAACGGCTCGAGCGCGCTCGGGACGAGCCGCCCGACCAATACGGTGAACTTCCTCAGCTTCGAGAATTCGAACTACGCCATCATCGAGAACGTGAAATCGGGCGTGGGCGAGTGGAACTCCGTCTTCGGCAAGTTCACCAACAATCTGCTCGCCGGATACACCAAGCAGGACGAGAGCCGCGATTCGATCCAGCTGTTCCCGTTCGTCGTCATCGGCGACGGCGCGGGCGGTGTCTACACCTCTTTCGGCTCGGAGCCGTTCACGCCCTTCAACCTGCTCCGCTACTCGACCTTCCAGGCACAGGACAGCGTCTCGCGTTTCGCCGGCAACCACACCTTGACCTTCGGCGGTGCGGTCGAGAAGTTCCACTCCGACAACTCGTTCTACTTCGGCATTCAGAGCGCGTACTCGTATGCGTCGCTCGCCGACTTCTATGCCGACGCCAACGGTTTCCTGGCCAACCCGAATCGGACCGTCGCCGCCGCTGCGTCCCGCTTCCAGGTGAAGTACCTGCTGCAGGCCGGTCAGACGACGCCACCGCTGCAGCCGCTCGACGTGTTCTACACGAGCGGCTACGCGCAGGATGAGTGGCGCCTCCGATCGAACTTCACACTGACGGCTGGCGTGCGCGTCGACGTGCCGCGTTTCGGCGATACCGCCTTCGACAACCCGGCGGCGGATGCGTTGACCTTCCTCGATCACGGGTCACCGGTCCAGTACAACTCGGGTGGCCTGCCGGACACGACGCCGTACTGGTCGCCGCGGGTCGGCTTCAACTGGGATCTGACGAGCGACGGTTCGACCCAGGTCCGCGGGGGGAGCGGTCTCTTCTCGGGCAAGCCGCCCTACGTGTGGATCTCGAACCAGATCGGCAACACCGGCGTGCTGTTCGGCTTCGTGGACAGCCTCTCGTCGACCACGGCCTTTCCGTTTAATCCGAACCCGGATAAGTACAAGCCGGCGCCGACCGGCGGCGTCGCCGCGAGTTACGAGCTCGACGTCACCGACCAGGACTATCGCTTCCCACAGACGTTCCGCACGAACATCGGTATCGATCGCCGCCTGCCGCTCGGCCTCATCGGCACCGCCGATTTCATCTACAACAAGGACCTGAACGCGCCGGTCTATCTCAACGCCAACCTGCCGGCGGCGAACACGAGCTTCACCGGCGTGGACAACCGGCCTCGCTGGGCGGCCAACGCGACGCCCAACAGCCCGGCGTGCGTGACCACACTCGGTTCCGAAAACGGTCCTTGCGTGCAGAAGATCAACAACGCTCGCGGCAACGCGATCACCGCGGCCTACGTGCTCAAGAACTCGAGCGACAACCACTCGTGGAATATCTCAGGCGCATTGTCGCGGCCGATGACCCACGGGTTTGCGGCGAAGTTCGGCTTCAACTACGGTGTCTCCCGCAGCCTCGTCGAGCCGTCGTCCACGGCGGGCACGTCATGGGGCGGCGCCAACGCGGTGCCTGGCGATCCGAACAGCCCGCCGCTGGCCTACTCGACCAATTCGCCCGGCAAGCGCGTCTTCCTGCAAACGTCGTACACGAAGGAGTACTTCGGGTTCGGGGCGACGACGGTCTCGATGTTCTACGACGCCCACACCAACGGCAACACCAGCTTCCTGTTCGCGGGCGACGCCAACGGCGACACCGTCATTGGCAATGACCTGATCTACATCCCGCGCAGTACGTCGGACATGAACTTCAAGTCGTTGACGCTCAACGGCGTCGTCATCACTCCGGCCCAGCAGGCCGAGCAGTTTGAAAAGCTGATCGCCGGCGATGCGTACCTGAGCAAGCACCGCGGCGAGTACGCCCAACGAGGCGGGGTGTTCCTGCCCGTGGTGAACCGCATCGACATGAGCATCACGCAGGACGTGTTCAAGACGCTGAGCTCGTCCCGTCACACCGGCCAGATTCGCCTCGACCTCTTCAACTTCGGAAATCTGCTCAACTCGAACTGGGGGGCCGGCACCCGCCTGATCAACACCCAGATCCTCACCAGCCCGAGTGCGGATGCCAATGGAGCGCTGACCTACAATCTGCAGACGCTGAATGGCGCGCTGCTGGCGAACACCCGGCAGACCTCCGCCGGGTTGGGGCTCTTCGGACTCAGTGGACAGAACGACATCTGGTCGATGATGCTGTCGTTCCGCTACACCTTCAACTGACGCGAAAGAGTAGGACACGACCGAGGGCCGGAGCGCGTTGAGCGCTCCGGCCCTTGTCTCGTACGCACGCCTCGCGCGGCATCCCATCGCAGCGGCGCCGACGGCCAAAGGCGCTCAGAGCGCCTTCTCCGATCCCGACGGAACGGCCTGGGCCATCGTCGTGAACGCGGCGAACTTCGGCGCGTCGTCCCGGAAGAACTCACGCGAGCTGGTGAACGTGAAGCCGTTCCTGGTGAGGATTTGACCGATGGGCCGTGTCAGGCTGCAACCAAACACGGCACGATTCACCGGATTCAGGCGATGCTGCCACTTCTGCACGTCCGCGTCTGGCGCCAGACCGTGCTCCAGGAGCAGATAACGACCACCGGGCGCAAGAACGCGGCGGATCTCCGCCAGAGTCGCCGCCGGGTCACCGACGCTGCACAGGACCAGCGTCGTCACGACCGTATCGAAGCTTGCGTCGGGGAACGGCAGCCGCTCGCCCGCGCCGATGCGGAGTTCGATCGGAATCGCCGCCGCGCGGATCCGCCGCCGCGCCCGTCTTTCGACGCCGGGATTCGGGTCGAGTCCGACGACGCTCACGACGTCAGGCGGAAAGAAGGGCACGTTGCCGCCGGTCCCGAATCCGATGTCGAGGACGCGGCCGCGCGCCGGCGCCAGCGCCTCCCGGCGCAGCCTCTCCGTGCCCGCGCCGGACGTCGCCATGTCCAGCAGCGCCGGCAGAATCCTGGTGCTGTAGAAGCCCATGTCGCCCTCGGTGCACGGTAATCATCGCACCTCCCGGCGGGGGTTGGGCGCGAGACGGCTAGCCGCCAGCGCCCGCCCGGCGCATGCCTTCAGTAATCACGCCGACGCGGATGACACCGGCGCCCTTGGCGGCGTCGATGACCGCCACGATGTCGCCGTATCGCAGGCTGCCTGCGCCAGAGACGTAGAGCGTCTTGTCGTGACGGTCGCGGTAGATATCGCGAAGCCGCTGCTCGAGGTCGCCGAGTTCCACGGGGCCGCGGTTGATGGACAGCTTCTTGTCAGCCGTGTACTCCACCATGATCTGGCCAGGAGGGGGCGGCGCGTCAGGGGCTTGGGCCGTGGGCGGCAGCGTCGTGTCCAGTCCACGCTGCGACAGCGGGATGGCCGCCATGAAGATCACAAGCAACACTAGAAGCACGTCGATCATCGGCGTCATGTTCATCGCCGCCGTCGCGTGCGGAATCGTCGCCTTCTGAACCCGGTCCGCGCCGTGGTGCCTGTGCGTCATGGTGCCCTCCTGAGTGTCTGAAGGCTTAGACACCGGAGAGCTCGAACAGCGTCACCTCCGGCCGGACGTTGAATCGGACCTGGAGCACATGGCCGACGCCACGGCTGATGTAGAGCGTACGCGCCCGATCCAACGCGAACTCACCCGACGTGTAGCGCTGGTTCTTCACCGGGAGGAGCGGCGGCGGCAGGAACGGTGCTTTGCATTGGCCGCCGTGTGTATGGCCGCTCAAGACCCAGCCGCGGAAACCGTGCCAGCCGTCGAGATCGACCGTGTCCGGATTGTGACTGAGGGCCACGGCGGGACGCCGGGGATCCAGCGCCCGAAGCGCCTCCTTCGGGTCGAAGTGACCGGCCCACAGGTCGTCCATACCCGCGATCTGCAGCTCACCGGCCTCGCCCACCTGGTTGCGCAGCACCTCGATGCCGGCGCGACGAAGAATCTGAACCAGGCGGGCCGCGATGTCGGGATGGCGCCAGCCCGGGCCGTAGTCGTGATTTCCCAGGATGCCAAACGTGGCGAGCCGGCCCCGGGGCGCACTCGCGTAGATTCGCTCCACGTGGTCGTACAAGGCTGCCTGGTAGCTGGTGAAGTCGCCGGTATAGACGACGATGTCCGGACACAACGCCTTGACCGTGGAAAATGTCTGGAGGAGGTAACGGTCGTCAACCTGGGGGCCGACGTGGAGATCGCTCAATTGCGCCAGAGTGCGGCCCTGAAGGTCGCGGGGCAGCCCTGCGACGGGAAGCGGCCTCCGCACCACCTCGAGCCAGTGGGGCTCGACCTGCCAGGCGTAGCCGCCAAGGGCAAGACCTGAACCGACGGCGGCGAGCGACGCGCGTAGGAGGCGCCGTCTGGTCATCACAGTCTGTTAGACGCGCGCCGCGGGCGCACGGATCAAGGCCCCGCGTACAAGAAAAAAGGGCGGTCTGAAGACCGCCCTCTACATTCCAGACCTGAAAGAGCTAGTCGCCGCCGGCGGCCGCGCGGCGCATGCCCTCGGTGACAATGCCGACCTTCTCGACGCCCGCGCCCTTGGCGGCGTCGATGACGGCCACGATGTCGCCGTAGCGCAGGTTGCCGGCGCCGGCAATGAACATCGTCTTGTCCTTGCGCTCCTCGAAGATGGTCCGGAGACGGCCTTCGAGCTCGCGGACCGTCACCGCCTGCTTGTTGATGGTGATCATCTTGTCGGGCGAGTACTCGAGCATGATCTGGCTGATGTCGGGCTGCTGCTCCTGCTTGTTCTGCGTTTCCGCCGGCAGGTTCACGTCCAGACCGCGCTGAGAGAGCGGCAGGGCGGCCATGAAGATCACGAGGAGCACGAGCAGCACGTCGATCATCGGCGTGATGTTCATGTCCGCGTTGGCCTTCGGCAGCGCCGCCTTGAAGACCGTTTCCGCGCCGAAATGCTGGTGGGCCGCCATTACTGTGCTCCCGCCGTGGCCGCGGTGCGCCGCGTCTCGGTGATGAGGCCCATGTCTTCGATGCCCGCCGCGCGCAGCGTGTCCATCGCCTCCATCACGGCGCCGTATTCCACGTCCTCGTCCGCCTTGATGATGACGACCTTCTCTTTCGCCTTCTCGAGCAGGTCGTTGATGCGCTTGCCCATGTCGGCCTGCTGCACCTGGACGGCGTTGACGAAGTAGCGCTTGTCAGCCGTGATGGCCACCACCGTCTGCCCTTGCGTCTCGGGCTTCTCGGCGGTGTTGACCGCCTTCGGCAGCGTCACCGCCACGCCCTGCTGCAGCAGTGGGGCCACGATCATCATGATGATGAGCAGCACCAGCATGACGTCCACGAGCGGCGTGACGTTGATGTCGGATTTGACGCCGCCACCCCCGCCCAGATTCATTGCCATGACGATTACTCCCTGTCTACAGAAGTAGGGGCCGCCTTCAGGCGGCCCGTCCTCAGTGGGACGTCTTCTTGATGAAGTAGTCCACGAGCTCCGACGAGGAGTTGTCCATCTCGACGTTGAAGTATTCGAGACGGCTCTGGAGGTAGTTGTAGAACCACACCGCCGGGATGGCCACGAAGAGGCCGAGCGCGGTCTCGACGAGCGCTTCTGCAATACCGGCCGACACGGCGCCGATACCGCCCGAGCCCGACGACGCGATACCGACGAACGCGTTGATGACGCCGACGACCGTGCCGAGAAGACCCACGAAGGGGGCCGTCGAGCCGATGGTCGCGAGCGTGTTCACGCCCTTCTTCAGGTCCGACGTGGTGAGCGCCGTGGCGCGCTGAATCGAACGGCGCACCGTGTCGAGCACGTCCTCACGGCCCATGCCGGTGTTGGAGTCCTGCTGGAACTGGTACTCCTGCAGGCCGGCGAGCACGACCTTGGCCAGGTGGCTGTAGCGGAAGTCCTTCGACTGCGACAGCGCGATGGCCTCCTTCAGGCGGCCGTCCTTGAGGTGCTTGGCAACCTGCGGGGCATACAGCTTCGACTGTTCCTTGGCCTTGTTGTAGGTGTAGATACGCTCGATCGCGACACCCACCGACCAGAAGGACATGATGAACAGCACGACGGCGACGCCGATTGCGGTCGGACCCATCGAGGAGAACATGTCAATCAGGTTGAGGCCGCCGCCGCTACCTTCCTGAGCGAACGCCGGGGTGCCCAGGAGTACGAGTGCGAGCGCAGCGCCCGTCACCTGTCCGAATTGCCGCATCTTGCGAGCTTCCATTACGTGTCCTCCGAGAAATGGTCCGAGAACCGGTCGCGAGCTGATAAGCGTTGGCTCAACTGAGCGTGAACTGCACCGTCACGGTCATGATGACGGGCACGGGCACGCCGTTGAGCAGGGTCGGCGTGAACTCCCACTGCTTCACCGCGTCGAGTGCGGCCTGATCGAGCAGCGGAATGGAGCGAAGCACGCGCGCGTCCTGCACGCGGCCGTTGGGGCCGATCACCGCCTCGATGATCACCACGCCCTGCACGCGCGCGGACTGCGCGATGGGCGGGTAGACCGGCGGCACGTTCTTGACCTTGGTCGGCTGCTTGATGTTGCCGCCCACGCGCACCGGCGCGGCCGGCGGCGGCGGGGGCGGAGGCGGCGGCGGATCGGGCAAACCTCCCACGACACCACCGACGACACCACCAGGCACACCACCTTCGACGCCGGCGCTGCGATCAAAGTTGGTGTCGATCTTGGTTTCCGGCTTGATCTCGGCCGGCGCCTCGGTCGGCGCGGCGTTGGGATTGGCCGGCGGAATCTCCGGTGGCTTCGCCGCCGCCGGCGGTGGCGGGGGCGGAGGGGGCGGAGGGGGCGGCGGCGGGGCCGCGACAAACGCCATCATCGACGGCGGGGTCGGCAGAATGTCGGCCGCCAGCAAGGGAATAATGACGATCGCGCCGATAACCGCCGTGTGAACCAGAATCGACAGCGGCACCGTGTACCACTGCTGGTTCCCGATCTTCACGGACGATTCGACGACGTCGCCGAACATGCGTTCTTCGCGTGGCACCGGTGTTCTTCCTCCCTGCGATCGTCCGTTAGCCCAGCCGAGCGGCCAAGTATGCCAGCCCGAAAAATCAGTGTCAACGAAGCCTGAGCCGGTCGCTATTCCTTACCCAGCTCGAAATTAGACACTCGGTTTCCCGTAAGGTTCCCCGATTAGCTCCTCGCTACGGAGGGCTGGGCCGGGGGATTGTAGGATCGCTGTTCCCCTGATCGCAAGGGACAAGATCGGCCCGAAATCCCCCGTTATTGGTAGTTCAGCGTCCTGTTCAGTGGGATCCGCCGCCGATCCGCATCCCGTAGAACGAGCGATACACGAACACCATCGAAATCAGGATGAAGACGGCCGACAGGATCCCGGTCAGGCCGGCGTACTCGCCGCCGCGAAGCCCTTCCGCGAGCGACACGGCCAGCAGGCCGAAGAGCGTCGTGAACTTGATGACCGGGTTGAGCGCCACGGACGACGTGTCCTTGAACGGGTCGCCCACCGTGTCGCCCACGACCGTCGCCGCGTGGAGCGGCGTGTTCTTCATCTTGAGCTCGGTCTCGACGATCTTCTTCGCGTTGTCCCAGGCGCCGCCGGCGTTGGCCATGAACACCGCCTGGTAGAGGCCGAAGAGCGCAATCGAGACGAGGTAGCCGATGAAGAAGAACGACTCGACGAAGGCGAACCCGAGCGTGGCGAAGAACACGGTGAGAAAGATGTTGAACATGCCCTTCTGCGCGTACTGCGTGCAGATCTCCACCACCTTCTTGCTGTCTTCCACCGACGCGGCCTTGGCGCCATCGAGCTTGATGTTGGCCTTGATGAACTCGACCGCGCGGTAGGCACCGGTGGTGACGGCCTGCATCGAGGCACCGGTGAACCAGTAGATGATCGCGCCGCCGGTGACCAGACCGAGCAGGAACGGGGCGTGCAGCAGCGACAGCTTGTCGAGGTTCTGCGTCAGGCCGTGCGTCAGCTCCATGATGATCGAGAAGATCATCGTGGTGGCGCCCACGACCGCGGTGCCGATCAGCACCGGCTTGGCGGTGGCCTTGAAGGTGTTGCCAGCCCCGTCGTTCTCCTCGAGCATGTCCTTCGCCTTGCCGAAGTTGACGGTGAGGCCGAAGTCCTTCTTCAGCTCCTGCTCGATGCCGGGAAGGGTCTCGATGACCGACAGCTCGTAGACCGACTGCGCGTTGTCGGTCACCGGACCGTACGAGTCCACGGCGATCGTCACCGGGCCCATGCCCAGGAAGCCGAACGCCACGAGGCCGAAGGCGAACACCGCCGGCGCCAGCATCAGGTCCGACATCGACACGCCGCTGCCGCTCACGAAGAACGCGATCGACATCAGGGCCACGATTACCAGGCCCAGCCAGTAGGCGCTGAAGTTGCCGGCCACGAGCCCGGACAGGATGTTCAGCGACGGGCCGCCTTCCTTCGACGAGGTCACCACCTCGCGCACGTGGCTCGATTCCACCGAGGTGAAGATCTTGACCAGCTCGGGGATGATGGCGCCGGCCAGCGTGCCGCAGGTGATGATGGTCGAAAGCTTCCACCACAGCGTGCCGTCACCAAGGTCGGAAATCAGCAGGTGCGAG
>Ga0207648_10000550_pt1 | contig 42009 bp, 35 predicted proteins | sample KBSMisM32_FD_184310 | JGI IMG/M metagenome (GOLD analysis project Ga0207648, IMG submission 184310) | Miscanthus rhizosphere microbial communities from Kellogg Biological Station, Michigan, USA - KBS Miscanthus M3-2 (SPAdes) (version 2) | ecosystem: Host-associated > Plants > Roots >... | reverse complement strand
CCAGTCGCCCGAGCGGCAGGATCTCGTGCTGGGACGGCCAGGTGACGGCGACGCCGGCCACGGGCAGGTCGTTGTGGTCCATGACGGCCGCGGCCACCGACGCGAAGCCCGGCGTCACCTCACCGTCTTCGGCGGCGTACCCGCGCTGTCGGGTCTCGGCCAGCAGCACGCGCAGCGCGCTGAGCGACGTCGGTCCGTTGCCGTGCCGGTCGACGAACGATTCCTTGTCCGGGAACAACGCACGGACCTGGACCGATGGGAGCGCCGCCAGGATGGCCCGGCCGCTCGCGGTGAGATGGGCCGGCAGGCGCACTCCGACGTCGGTGACCAGTGGCGGACGGCCTGCAGCACGTTCCTCGACGACGTACAGCACGTCGCGACCGTGCAGCACGGCCAGGTGCGCGGACTGCCCGACCCGGTCGGCGAGCGCCGCCAGCGACCGCCGCGCGATCCGCTGAAGTGGCTCCTGGCGGGAGTACCCGGTGCCGACCTCGAAGGCTGCGACCCCGAGGCCGTAGCGGTGCTCCTCCTCGACGTGGAGCACGAAGCCTTCCTCGATCATGGCGTTGACGAGGTGGTACGCGGTGCTGCGCGGCAGGCCGACCGCGCGGATGATCCGTTCAAGTGGCACCGGGTCTGGCTGGGTGGCAAGGTACTTCAGCACCTGGAGCGCACGCGTGGCTGCCGGTACCTGTCCCATTCCCGAGACTCTAGGCCCGCCTGGCGGAGCGGCCCCCAGGTACGGCGGGCGCACTGGCCCGTACGCCCGCCGTACGTTGTGGAGACGGGCCACGGCCCGAACGACGCGGAAGTCCCCGCCCGATCGGGTTACCAGCTACCACGGTACGACCGTGCATCGAGCGAGTCACACCCCTTTTGCGGAGGTTTGGGCGCACGTGCGGAATGCGCTGGGCGGGGACGCTCAGGTGAGGTCGCGTTCCTCGCGCACCGGCACCAGCGGCGCCGCCAGCAGGGGAAAGATCGCGGCGGCCGCGAACGCGGCCGGGTAGCTCGATGCGCTCACGCCGAGGCCGACCAGGGGCGGCACCAAAGAGGCGCCGAGGAACTGCGCGGTGTTCTGGATCCCGAGCGCCCGGCCGGACCAGAACGGTCCCGCCCGCTCCGCCACGGCGGTGAACGCGAGCCCGTTGTCGGCGACCGTCACCGCGGTGGCTACCACCATCAGCAGCACGGCGACGCCCCAGTCAAGGCCGGCGGTCGCACCGAGCGCGAGCATGCTGGCGAGCGCGGCCCAGGTGACCCAGCGCAGCGGTCGCATCCGGCCGCCTACGACGTCGGAGACCTGACCTACGCCGAGCCGGCCGAACGCGCCCACCACCTGCGCGAGTGCGACCACGGCCCCGGCGGCACCCGGGGACCAGTCGCGGTCCTGTACCAGCCACACGAGCGCGAACGTCCACACCACGAACTGCGGCACCACGAGCAAGACCGAGACCACGTGGATCCGGACCAGGTAGCCGTCCCGCCGGTACGGGTTGGGTGCCGCCTGCCGGGTGCGCTCGGGTCGCGGCGGGTCCAGCACGACGAGCGCGACGGCGACACCGGCCACCGCGATGAGCGCGGTCGGCAGCCAGATCGCGGCCGACACCCCGAACCGGTCAGCCACCACCGCGATGCCGATCGCGGCGATCCCGACGCCCACCGGCTGCGCCATCTGACGAACGCCCATGGCGAGGCCGCGCCGGTGCGGCGGGAACCAGCCCACCACCACCCGGCCGCTCGCGGCGTTCGTGCACGCCGAGGCGGCGCCCGCGAACCCGAGCGCCACCGCCAGCAGCGGGACGCTGTGCGTCAGTGCACCCGCCGCGCCGGCCAGCGTGGCGACGGACAGCCCGGTCAACAGGGCAAAGCGTTCGCCTCGGCGGTCGACGACGAGTCCCCACAGCACGAGCGTGAGCATCACGCCGATGGTCGGTGCGGCGGCGACCAGCCCTGCCTCGGCGAGCGAGTAGCCGAGGTCGCGGTGCAGGGTCGGGATCAGGAACGCCGGCCCGTGCACCATGACCGCGGAGGCGGCCTGCGCCCCGGTGCCGACGGCAAGCATCGCCCAGCGTCGTGCGTCACCGACCTCGGTCGCGCGACTCGTCGTCCGCGTGCTCACCGGACCATGAAACGCCCGCGAGGATTCATGCGCCGCCGAGGTCTCGCAGGGTGGCCTGTGAGATATCGGACGTGGCCGCGTCCACCGTCAGAACCTTCGCGGTACGAACGTCTGCTCGTGTATCGGCGGTCGCACGTAGGGGAGCTCGCGCATCGTCGGCAGCTCCACCACCTCGGGCGCGACGTCGACGTAGGGGAACTGGTCGAGCAGGTGGCTGATGCAGTTGAGCCGGGCGGCCTTCTTGTCGTCGGACGGGACGACGTTCCAAGGTGCCTGCTTGATGTCGGTGTACTGGAACGTCGTGTCCTTCGCCATCGAGTAGCGGATGTAGAGCTCGTGCTCGGCCAGGTCCATGTCGGAGAGCTTCCAGCGCTTGAGGGGCTCGGCGTTGCGGGCCTCGAAGCGCTTGCGCTGCTCGTCGTACGACACCGAGAACCAGTACTTGAGCACGGTGATCCCAGACCGCACCAGCATCCGCTCGAACTCCGGGCAGCTGCGCAGGAACTCCTGGTGCTCCTCCTCGGTGCAGTAGCCCATCACCCACTCGACGTTCGAGCGGTTGTACCAGCTGCGGTCGAACAGGACCATCTCACCGGCAGCCGGGAGGTGCTCGACGTAGCGCTGGAAGTACCACTGGGTGCGCTCGCGCTCGCTCGGCTTGGGCAACGCGACCACGCGGACCGTGCGCGGGCTGGTGCGCTCGGTGATCCGCTTGATGACGCCGCCCTTGCCGGCCGAGCCCCGGCCCTCGAAGATCACCAGCACCTTGAGCCCCTGGGTCTGTACCCAGTACTGCAGCAGCACGAGCTGTTCCTGGAGCCGCTCCATCTCCGCCTCGTAGACCGCGGTCCTGAGCCGGCCCCGGCGCGTGTAGTCGTCAGGGTTGCCGCTCGGGGCAACGAAGCCCACGTCGTCGGCACCCTCCGGCAGATTCACGTCGTCGGCCATCGCGCCTCCCTAGGTCTCGCCGATCGTCCCGCCCGTGGAGAGACTTGGCAACGGCGGGCTAGTTTCGCGGCATGGGAGTTCCCGGAGAAGCCACCCGCAACGCCCCGCCCGAGCTCGCCGCGAGCGAGCTGTTCGCGGTGGACGCCTACCGCCACGAGTTCGACAGCACGGTCGCGGAGGTCGACCGCGACGGTGGCCGGATCCGGCTGGCGCGCACCGCGTTCTACCCCGGCGGCGGGGGACAGCCGTGCGACCTCGGCACGATCCTGGGCCCGGGCGGCCCGCTCACCGTGACCGCGGTGAAGCGCGACCGCGGCCCGATCTGGCACACGGTCGAGGGGGACCTTCCCGAGGTCGGCTCGGAGGTGCAGGGGGTCGTCGACTGGGACCGCCGGCACCGGCTGATGCGCACCCACACCGCGCTGCACATCCTGTGTGGGGTGATCTGGGCCGACTACGCGATCCCGGTCACCGGCGGCAACATGGAGCCGCTCAAGGGCCGGCTGGACTTCCCGTTCCCCACGATGAGCGCCGACCTCGGCGCCAGGGTCGAGAAGCGGATCAACGAGGAGATCGAGAGGGCCTGGGAGATCGTGGTCGACTTCGTGCCGCGGTCGGCGGCGGACGCGGACCCGGCTCTGATCCGCACCTCGGCCAGCCTGATCCCGCAGGAGATCGACCCGCTGCGGGTGATCGACATCGTCGGTCTCGACCGGCAGGCCGACGGAGGCACGCACGTGCTGTCGACGGCCGAGGTGGGCCGGGTGCGGGTCACCGGCACCGAGAGCAAGGGCAGGGACAACAAGCGGATCCGGCTCGAGGTAGACGACCCCGAGCCGGATCCTTCCTGAGGGTCAGCGGCGCACGCGGCCCGGGGCGAACAGCGCTGCGACGACGGCGACCCCGACCGCGGCCGCACCCGTGAGGAGGGCTGGTCCGATCGCGCCGGCGTACCCCGTCGGCAGCAGCTGGCCGCCGTTGCCCAGGAAGACGGCGGTGAGCAGTGCCACGCCGAGCGCGACGCCGAACTCGCGGATCGTGGAGTTCGCCGAGCTCGCCACCGCGAAGTCGCTGTCCGGCAGCCCGTCGAGCACGGCAGTGGCGCTGGGGGCGAACGTCAGTCCCATGCCGATGCCGGCCATCGCGAGCGCCGGCACGAACGAGGAGTACGACGCGACCTGCTCGGCCAGCGACGCGAGCCAGACCAGTGAGCCGGCCTGGAGCAGCAGACCCACCAGCAGCAGCGACCGGAGCCCGGTCCGCGGGGCGAGCAGCCCGGCCAGCGGGGCGACGACCATCGGCGCCGCGGTCCATGGCAGGGTGCGGATGCCGGCCTCGAGCGGGCTGTAGCCCTGCACGATCTGGAGGTACTGCGCGAGCAGGAAGACCGCGCCGAACATGCCCAGCGTGAAGAACAGGCCGATCACGTTGGCGGCGGAGAAGCCCCGGCTGCGGAACAGCCGCAGCGGCAGCACGGCGAAGGAGCGGCTGCGCGCGTGGACGACGTACGCCGGCACCAGCAGCGCGGACGCAACCAGCGACCCGAGCACGACCGGCGAGGTCCAGCCGTCGTCGTTGCCGTGCACGATGCCCCAGATGCCGAGGAACACCGCACCACCCAGCAGCACCGTGCCGCGGAGGTCGAGCCGCTGCCAGGTCCCGCGCGACTCGCGGACCGCGAACAGCATCAGTGGGACGGCGACGATCGCGACCGGCACATTGAGCCAGAAGATCGCCTGCCAGCTCACGCCCTCAACGACGGCGCCGCCGATCACGGGACCGAGCGCGACCCCGAGGCCGGACACGCCGCCCCAGATGCCGATCGCCATCGGGCGCAGCCGGGTCGGCACCGTGGCCGCGAGCAGGGTGAGCGACAGCGGCATCACGGCCGCGGCGCCGAGGCCCTGGAACGCGCGGGCCGTGATCAGGGCCCCGCTCGTGGTGCTGAGGGCGGAGCCGATCGAGGCCGCGGTGAACAGCGCCACGCCGGCCAGCATCATCCGGCGCCGGCCGAGCCGGTCGCCGAGCGTCGCCGCCGGCAGCATGAACGTCGCGAACGCGAGCGTGTAGGCGTTGAGGAACCAGGACAGTTGGCCGACCGACGAACCCAGGTTGGCCTGCACCACGGGAAGGGCACTGGTCATCACCAGGTTGTCGAGCGTGGCCATGAACATCGGGAGCGAGGTGGCGACGATCGCCACCCAGAGCGGGATCCGGCGACCGCGCGCCGGCAGGTCCGGGAGGTCGGCCGGGCTCGGTGCGGCGACCGGAGCAAGTGTGGTCATCGGAACTCCTGTGAAGAAGGCATTGAATGATTACTTAGGTCTTCACGTTAAGTAATCAGGTGATAACCTGTCAAGCGTGACTGCGAAACCCGTGGCTCCGACCTCCCGGATGAAGCCCGAGCACCGACGCGAGCTGGTGCTCGACGCGGCGGTCCGGGCGTTCGCCCGCGGCGGCTACGCCGGCACCAGCACCGACGCCGTTGCCAAGGAGGCGGCCGTGTCCCAGCCCTACGTGGTCCGGATCTTCGGCACCAAGCTCGACCTGTTCCTGGAGGTCTTCCACCGCGTGATGGAGCGGATCGGGAACGCGTTCGCCGACGAGCTCGCGTCTGGCACGTTCGACCCCGACAACGAGGAGGACTGGACCCGTCTGGGCGCGACGTACACCGAGCTCCTCGTCGACCGCGACCTGCTGATGGTGATGATGCACGGCATGATCGCCAGTGGAGAGCCGCGCATCGGGGCCGCCTCGCGGCACTGCATGGCCAAGGTCTTCACGATCCTCAGCTCCACCGGCTGCACGGACGACCAGGCCCGCGACTTCATCGCGCGGGGGATGCTGCTCAACGTGATGCTCGCGATGGAGGCCCCCGACCACCTCGATGACGTGGAGGGCCTGGCGCCGCTCACGCTGTGTGCGTTCGGAGAGTCGCTCCCGGCCCTGACCGCCTAGCGGTGGTTGGGCGCCGGTGTTCTGCCGCCCGCTCCCGCGGACGCCGCAAATGCGAGGTTGTGGGGGTCGCGGCCGGGCGGCATGCGCCGACAACTCAGCATTTGCCGCGAACCCGGCACGACGAACGCCCGCTCCCCGATCTCGCATCCGAGACACCTTGACCGCTTGCCCACTGGCCCGCGGGAGGCTGCGCGCGGTTGCATGAGGACATGGTCTCGACAAGCTCGACCACCGGAACGGCAAGCTCGACCACCGGAACGGTGGCACCCGTCGTAGTCGGGGTCGGTCCCGTCTCGTTCTCCGACGTGGTCGCGGTGGCGCGCGGGGGCGCCCCGGTGACGCTCGGCGACGACGCGCTCGCGGCGCTGGCGAAGGCCCGCGCGGTGGTGGAGGAGCTCGCAGCAGCACCGACGCCGGCGTACGGGATCTCGACCGGGTTCGGTGCCCTCGCCACCCGGCACATCCCGACCGAGATGCGGGCCCAGCTCCAGCGGTCGCTGGTGCGCTCGCACGCCGCCGGCTCCGGCCCGGAGGTGGAGCGTGAGGTGGTGCGCGCGCTGATGCTGCTCCGTCTGTCCACGCTGGCGACCGGGCACACCGGCGTACGCCCCGGGACGGCGCAGCTGATCGCGGACCTTCTCAGCCACGGGATCACGCCGATCGTGCACGAGTACGGCTCGCTCGGCTGCTCCGGCGACCTCGCTCCGCTGTCCCACTGTGCGCTCGCGCTGATGGGGGAGGGCGAGGTGCGCAACGACGAGGGCACGCTGATGCCTGCCGCCGAGGCGCTGGCGAGCGCCGGCCTCGCTCCCGTGGAGCTGGTGGCGAAGGAGGGCCTGGCCCTGATCAACGGCACCGACGGCATGCTCGGCATGCTGGTGCTGGCGCTGGAGAGCCTGCGGGTGCTGCTGCGCACCGCCGACGTCGCCGCGGCGATGTCCGTCGAGGGCCAGCTGGCAACCGATCGCGTGTTCGCCGCCGAGCTGCAGGCGATCCGGCCGCACCCCGGTCAGGCCCGCTCGGCGGCCAACCTGGTCGCGATCCTGAAGGACTCCGGCGTCGTCGCCTCGCACCGCGGACCGGACTGCAACCGGGTGCAGGACGCGTACTCGCTGCGCTGCTCCCCCCAGGTGCACGGCGCCGCCCGAGACACGCTCGAGCACTGTGCGCTCGTCGCCTCCCGCGAGCTCGCCTCGGCGGTCGACAACCCGGTCGTGCTCGACGATGGCCGGGTCGAGTCCAACGGCAACTTCCATGGGGCTCCGGTCGCCTACGTACTCGACTTCGCGGCGATCGTCGCTGCCGACGTCGCGTCGATCTCGGAGCGTCGCACGGATCGGTTCCTCGACAAGTCACGCAGCCACGGCCTCCCGCCCTTCCTCGCGGACGACCCCGGCGTGGACAGCGGACACATGATCGCGCAGTACACGCAGGCCGCGATCGTGTCGGAGATGAAGCGGCTGGCCAACCCGGCCAGCGTCGACTCGATCCCCTCCAGCGCGATGCAGGAGGACCACGTCTCGATGGGCTGGTCGGCCGCCCGCAAGCTGCGCCGGTCCGTCGACGGGCTCACTCGCGTCGTCGCGATCGAGGTGCTCACCGCCGCGCGGGCACTCGACATGCGCCGTCCGCTGGAGCCGTCGCCGGCCGCCGAGGCCGTGATCCGGCTGCTGCGCTCCTCCGGCGTCCAGGGTCCGGGGCCCGACCGGCACCTGTCCCCGGAGATCGAGACCACGGTCGGGCTCGTGCGTAGCGGTGCCGTCCTGCATGCCGTCGAAGAAGTGATCGGAGAGCTCCAGTGACCGACAACCCCCGCCTCCCCATCCATGCCGCGCACGGGACCGACCTCACCGCCGGCTCGTGGCAGACCGAGGCGCCCCTGCGGATGCTGATGAACAACCTCGACCCCGAGAACGCCGAGCGTCCCGAGGACCTCGTCGTCTACGGCGGCACCGGCAAGGCGGCCCGCAACTGGGCGTCGTACGACGCGCTCGTCCGCACGCTGCGAACGCTCAAGGACGACGAGACGATGCTCGTGCAGTCCGGCAAGCCGGTCGGCGTGATGCGCACGCACGAGTGGGCGCCGCGGGTGCTGATCGCGAACTCCAACCTGGTCGGCGACTGGGCGAACTGGGAGGAGTTCCGGCGCCTCGAGGACCTGGGCCTGACCATGTACGGCCAGATGACCGCCGGGTCGTGGATCTACATCGGCACCCAGGGGATCCTGCAGGGCACGTTCGAGACCTTCGCCGCTGTCGCGGACAAGAAGTTCGGCGGCACCCTCGCCGGCACGATCACGCTCACCGCCGGACTCGGCGGGATGGGCGGCGCGCAGCCGCTCGCGGTCACCATGAACGACGGCGTCGCGATCTGCGTGGACGTCGACCAGACCCGGATCACCCGCCGGATCGAGCACCGCTACCTCGACGAGCAGGCGTCCTCCCTCGAGGACGCGGTTGCGCGTGCCGTCGAGGCTCGCGACGCCCGCAGGCCGCTGTCGATCGGGCTGCTCGGCAACGCTGCGGAGGTGTTCCCGCGGCTGCTCGAGCTGGGCGCGCCGATCGACGTGGTCACCGACCAGACGTCCGCGCACGACCCGCTGTCCTATCTGCCGCTCGGCGTCGCCTTCGAGGACTGGCGCGACGACGCGGAGCGCGACCCCGGCGGCTTCACCAAGGACGCGCAGGCATCGATGGCGACGCACGTGCGGGCGATGGTGGAGTTCCAGGACAAGGGCGCCGAGGTCTTCGACTACGGCAACTCGATCCGGGACGAGGCGCGCAAGGGCGGATACGACCGGGCGTTCGAGTTCCCGGGTTTCGTGCCGGCGTACATCCGTCCGCTCTTCTGCGAGGGCAGGGGCCCGTTCCGGTGGGCCGCGCTGTCGGGTGACCCGGCCGACATCGCCGCGACCGACCGGGCGATCCTCGAGCTGTTCCCCGACAACGACCGGCTGCACAAGTGGATCACCATGGCCGGCGAGCGCGTGCACTTCCAGGGACTGCCGGCGCGGATCTGCTGGCTCGGGTACGGCGAGCGCCACCTGGCCGGGCTCAGGTTCAACGAGATGGTGGCGTCCGGCGAGCTCAAGGCCCCGGTCGTGATCGGCCGCGACCACCTCGACTGCGGCTCGGTCGCCTCGCCGTACCGCGAGACCGAGGCGATGCTCGACGGCTCCGACGCGATCGCCGACTGGGCCCTGCTCAACGCCCTGGTCAACACCGCGTCCGGCGCCACCTGGGTGTCGATCCACCACGGCGGCGGCGTCGGCATGGGCCGCTCCATCCACGCCGGCCAGGTCTGTGTCGCCGACGGCACCGACCTCGCCGCCCAGAAGATCGAGCGGGTCCTCACCAACGACCCCGGCATGGGCGTGATCCGCCACGTCGACGCCGGCTACGACCGTGCCGCCGAGGTCGCCTCCGACCGGGGTGTGCGGATCCCGATGGCTGAGGGCTGAGGCCGGATAGTCCCGCCCGTTCGGCATCGGACTCGGGACGGAACAGGTGCTTTTCGTACCGGACTATCCGCGGGTGCTCGACGAGAGGTGCCCGGTGTGTGGTCAAGGGCGGGTGGGACGCCCGGAACCGTTGCGACGACGACTCCTGACCCGGTGGGCCCGCACGGTGAGCGGACCGACCAGCCGCGGACCGGCCAGCCGGTCTTCTAGTCGCCGCGCTTCGCGCCGCAGCGGCTGCGCGATGTACTCGCCCAGGATCACTCCCGAGCTCAGCGCGATCGCGATCGCGGCCGCGTTGACGAGCGGCACCAGCCCGCTGCTGCTCCCGTCGGAGAGCAGCGACAGGCCGCGGTAGATCGAGAGACCCGGCAGCAGCGGTACGACTGCGGACACCACGACGACCAGCGCCGGCACGCGCATCCGGCCGGCAACCGAGTAGCTGACCAGGCCGACCACCAGCGCGGCCACGCCGGACGCCCAGGCGGTCCCGAAGTCGCGCTCCCACACCACGGCGTACACGACGGTCGCCAGCGCTGCGATCAGCGCGATCGGCAGCAGGGACCGCAGCGGGGCGTACGACGAGAACGCGTACGCCGCCCCCGTGATCGCACCACCGACCGCCATCAGCGGGACCGCCGAGATCGCGAACGCGCCGGGATCGAGCCTGCCCAGCTCGACGCCGGCCACCCGGGCGACGGTCAGCCCGCCGCTCACGCCGGCCGTGACGCCGGCGGTGGCGATGATCGCCTCGAGGATCCGCGCCCCGGCCGTGAGCGGGAAGCCGGTCAGGGCGTCCTGGATCGCGCCCATGAAGTTCACGCCGGCGAGCAGCATGATGATGCTCGCCGTGATCACGCGACTCGGGTCCACGTCGACGCCGGTCGCCACCACCGCGACCGTGAGCAGCGTGGCGAAGAGGCCACCGGCTATCTGCTGGTAGAACGACGGCAGCCGGCGCCGGCTCATGGCGCGCGTGATCAGGTCGATCGCCACGGCTGCGACAGTGGCCACGAGCACCACCGCCAGGTCGCCGCCGAGCACGAGACCGACGCCGGCCCCCATCACGCCGAAGCCCGCGGTCACCGACCAGCGCGGACGGGCGTGACCGGACGAGACGATCCTCGCGAGCCGTGCCGACGCCTCCTCGCGGTCGATCTCGGCGGCGATCAGGTCGCGCACGATGTGGTCGACGAGGGTCAGGTCCTCGTAGTCGATCTCGCGGTACCGCACCTGCCGGATCTGGATCAGCGCCGGCTCGTCCGCGCTGGCCTGGTGCGACATCGCGAGCTCGGTGAACATGACGTCGGCGGAGAACCGCCGCAGCCCGCAGGCATACGCCACGTTGCGCATCTGGGCACTGACGTCGGCCGCACCGGCGCCGGATGAGAGCAGCAGCTCACCGACCCGCAGGGACAGGTCCATGGTCCGGTAGATGTCGTTGGTGGGGGTGTGGGTGTGGGCCATCGCCGCCCAAGTGTGGACCCGGGGCGGCGGCCGTCGCCAATCCGGAGCACGTGAGGTTCGTCGCCCTCGCGAGTCAGCTACCGGCGCGTCGTACGACGGGAGCGCCAAGCGGCAATCTCGGCCTCGACGTCGCGGGTCCGCGTGATCACCGGCGGGCCTCCCTGGAGCTGGCGCCGGGCCTCGACCACGCGCTTGTTGAAGTCCTCGAGCAGCTCGCGGACCACCCGCTCCGCGCTCTCGCGGTCGAGCGTCGCGTCGAGCTCGGCGTCCTCCTTGCGCAGTGCGAGCGCCGGCGGGAGGACGCCGGTGATCTGCTCGCGCTCGATCAGCCTCTTCACCCACCAGTCGGGGTCGTGCTGCGTGCCCAGCCCCTCGATCGGCTTGCCCGTGCCGCGCAGGTTGTCGAAGTCGCCGCGGGCCATCGCGACGCGCACCTGCTGGTCGACCCAGGACTGCTGGTTCTCGATCCGGGCCTGGGCAGCGCTCCTGCCGGTGCGCTGGTCACGACGCAACGTGCGGTCGGCAGGCTCGGGCGTAGCCTCGGGCCAGTTCTCGTTCTCGGACATCAGGTCTCACCCCCAGACACGCCGGATTTTACCGACCGATGAGTGAGCGGTCCGGAGGAGGTCTCACCTGCATGGAGATCTTCGCGAGCGGTCTGAGCATGGGTGAGTCGCCGCGCTGGCACGCCGGCAGGCTGTGGGTCTGCGACTGGATGGCGGGCGAGGTGCTCTCGTTCGACGCTGCGGGGGAGCGTCGGGTCGAGCTCACGATGGCGGGTCTGCCGTTCTCGATCGACTGGCTGCCCGACGGTCGTGCCGTGCTCACCAGCCCGGCCGGCGTGGTGCTCGGCGACGGCACGCCGTACGGCGGCACCGGGCGTGGCTGGAACGAGATCGTCGTCGACGCCCACGGCAACACCTTCGTCAACGAGATCGGCTTCGACTTCATGGGCGGCGAGGAGCCGAGGGCCGGGACGGTGCAGGTCATCGGTCCCGACGGCTCGGCACGGCAGGTCGCCGACGACGTCTGGTTCCCGAACGGGATGGCGCTCACGAACGACGGCGCGACCCTGGTCGTGGCCGAGTCCTACCGCAACCGGCTCTCGGCGTACGACGCGGGGGCCGACGGCAGCCTCACGAACCGGCGCACCTTTGCGGAGCTCGAGTTCGCGCCCGACGGGATCTGCGTCGATGCCGACGGCGCGGTCTGGTACGCCACCGTGCCCGGCAGCTGCTGCATCCGCGTGGCTGAAGGGGGCGCAGTCCTCGATCGCGTCGACGCCGACCGTGGCTGCTTCGCGTGCATGCTCGGCGGCGACGACGGGCGCACGCTCTACGTGGTCGCCCAGGAGTGGGGCGGCGCCGAGGGGGTCGGCGGCCGCACCGGCCAGGTGCTGACCCACCGCGCGGCGGCGCCGCACGCGGGACGGCCGTAGGTGGGTCGAACGTCGGACGAGGCTGGTCGAGGTCTGAGCGGGTGCAGAGGTGTGGGGAGAATTCCCAAGGTCTCTAGGGGATTCTGCGGGCGTCCGGCATCCACGGCGTCCCCGCACGATGGCGGGGGCCAACTTCCCAATCTCTTCTGACGCCTCCAGCGGCATACATCCCAAGGGGAGCGTCAGAACAGATTGGGATGTCAAGAAGCATTGGGAGGTGAGGAGACGCAGGCGGGTTCGTCCAGGTTCGACCAGGCCCAACACGGCTCGTAGCTTCCCAATCTCTTCTGTGACTTCCCACCGCGTGCGTCCCCATGGAAGTGCCAGAAAGCCTAGATACCTTGGGAATTGCCCGGCCCAGGCGCCCCCATCCCCACCCGCACGACCCTAGCCGCGGGTGTCGCTGAAGGCGCCCTTCGGCACCACCAGCAGGCTGACCGCGGCGAGCAGCGCCGACCCGGCGCAGACGGCCCAGACCACGAGGTAGCCGCTGAGCGGGGCGTTGACGTTGCCCTCGACGTCGATGCTGCCGGTCGCGGAGAGCGCGATCGCGAAGATGCTGGAGGCGATCGCGCCACCGATCGTCTTCGCGGTGTTCGTCATGCCGGTGGCGAAGCCGGTGCGGTCTGGGGGAGCCGACGCCGCGGCGGCGGCCGGGAGGGCCGCGACCAGGGCGCCCGACCCGACGCCGGCGATCGCCATGTTCACCAGCGCCTGCCCGGTGCTGTCGTGCAGTGGGATCCAGAGCGCGTAGCCGAGCGCGACCAGCAGCGTGGCGACCACCAGCGCGGTGCGGGGGCCGAGCACGCGCGAAGCGAACGGCAGCAGCATCGCGCCGGCGATCAGGGAGATCACGTAGAGGCCGATCAGCACCGAGACGAAGCTCGCCCCGGCTCCGAGCCCGTAGCCCCCCGCCTCCGGATCGGTCTGCGCGTACGTCGACAGCGGGATCTGCGCGCCGAGCACGGACATCCCGAACAGGAAGGCCGTGAGCTGCACCGGCCACTGTCCGGGCGTGGCGAGCAGGCGGATGTCGATCAGGGGTTGCGGCTGGGCGAGCTCGGCGCGCACGAACGGTACGAACGCGGACAGGCCGAGCACGATCGTGGCCCACGCGACGAGGCTCCCGGGTCCGTCGAGGCGGAGCAGGACCAGCCCGCCCATGAGGATCGCGATCGCGAGTGTGACCAGGGCGAAGCCGGTCCAGTCGATGCGTCCGGTGGCCACCGGCTCGGTGTCCGCCACGCCGTACCAGACCGCGATGAAGCAGAGCGTCACCGCGACCGCGGGAAGCGCCAGCACCACGGTCATCGAGGTGCTCTCGACGATCGCGCCGCTGGTGAGCGCGCCGACGATGACGCCGAACTCGAGCGCTGCCACGAGGAACGCCGCGGACCGCCGGGTCAGCCGTGCCTGAACGCCCGTGTCGGCCGTACGCCGATGGATGATGCTGACCTCCAGCGGCAGCCACACGACGTAGAAGCCCTGGATCGCCCACGCGATGAGGAAGGTGGTGAAGGTCGGCGCGAACGCCACCGCCCACGAGGCGACCGCCGTGACCGCGGTCGAGAGCAGCAGCACCTTGCGGTGGCCGACCAGGTCGCCGAGCTTGGCGAGCACCGGCACCACGAGCGCGGACACCACGAGCTGTGCCGCCTCGAACCAGTTGACGCTGGCATCGCGGATCGAGAGGTGGTCGGCGATCTGCGGGAAGATCGGCGTGTAGTAGCCCTGCAGCACGCCACTGGCGAGCTCGACGCAGACCAGGAAGCCCACGATCACCGTCAGCCCAGGCACCACCGGGTTGCGCACCGGCTGCGCGGTCCCAGCCATCAGGCGATCCTCTCGATCAGGCGCTGGTACCAGAGCATCCCGTCGCCGAGGTCGTCGATGCCGATGTGCTCGTCGTAGGAGTGGATCGCCTGCCGCTGCGCCTTCGTCATCCGGAACGGTGCGAACCGGTACACCCGTGGGCAGATCGCGGTGAAGAAGCGGGAGTCGGTCGCGGCCATCATCACGTACGGCGTGGGCACCGCGTCGGGGAAGACCTCGGCGATGGTGGACTCCAGCAGCCGGAACGCGTCGTCGTCCACGGGAGAGACCGGACTGGCCTCGCCGGCCTCGACGACGCTGATCGTGACCCGCTTGTCATGGATCGCCTTCGTGACGTGGGCGACGACGGACGCGACCGTGTCGCCGACCAGCACCCGGACGTTGACCCCGGCACGCGCGGTCGATGCGATCACGTTGTGGGCCGGCGACCCGGAGAGGGTGGTCACCGCGACGGTGGTGCGGGTCAGGGCCGCCGGCTCGGGACCGGCAGCGACCAGGACGCGGGTCAGTGCGGGACGCAGCCGCGTGGCGTGGCCGAAGAGGGCCCGGAGCGGCAGCGGTGCGTGCGGTGCGATCCGGCGGAGCATCTCGAGTGTCGGCTCCGGGATCGATGCCGGGAACGGGCTGGCGTCCAGGCGCACGATCGCGCGGGCCAGCCGGGCGGTCGCGTCCATGCGCACGGGCGTCGAGGCATGTCCGCCACGGCCGTCGACCCGCAGCTCGAGAGTGGTGGTGCCCTTCTCGCTGACACCGACCACGGCCAACGGTGGCGTGATCCACGGAAACGCGTCGGCGGCCACGGCACCGCCCTCGTCGAGCACGAACCATGGCTCGACCCCCCGTGACCGGAGCTCCGCGACGGCGAGCCGGGCCGTGTCGCCCGAGATCTCCTCGGTGCTGCCGAACGACAGCCAGATGTCCTGGGCGGGCCGGAATCCCCTCTCCAGCAGGCGTTCCACCGCCTCCGCGATGCCGACCAGGCACGCCTTGTCATCGAGCGTGCCGCGGCCCCAGAGCTGTGCGTCGACGATCCGCGCCTCGAAGGCGGGGTGCTGCCAGGGTGCGGCCTCGTCGACCGGTACGACGTCGATGTGGGCCATCAGCACCACCGGCCGATCGGCGCTCGCGCCCGGCCACCGGAACAGCAACGCGTGACCCGGGATCCGGGTGAGCTCGAGGTGCTCGTGCAGCAGCGGGAACTGCCGGGCGAGCTCCTCGGTGAACGCGACGAACGGTGCCTCGTCCCCCTGCCCGGGATCGATGTGGGAGACCGTCGGGATCCGGACCAGTGGCTGCAGCTTGGCGACGGTCCGGTCGCGGACCTCTGCGAAGTCGGCGGGGCGCGCGGACGCCGTACTGCCTCCCATGGGCTGAGGTTAGGGGATGGCAGCCCGTCTCGTTCCCGAGACGGCCTGCCACCGGTGGTCATTGCGCGTCGGGCGCCGGACCGGTGGACTGACGGGGTGTCAGTCGTCCCAGTGTCCCCGGTGCACGACCTCGTCGAGGCCGAGCCGGCGGCGTGTGCTGGGCGAGCCGGGGGCACCGGCGTCGTCGGCCAGGTGCCCGATCGTGACCACGCCGACCGGGTCGAACGTGTCGGGGATGCCGAACGCCGCGCGCACCGCGGCGTCCCGCTCCGGAGGTACGCCGAAGAAGCAGGCGCCGAGACCCGCGTCGACGGCCGTCTGCAGGATCAGCAGCGACGCCATCGCTGTGTCCATGTGCCAGAACGGCATGGGCCAGCGGGCCTCGTCGCGGTCGGTCCAGCCCTTGTCCGGCTGGGCGTAGCGGGACAGGTAGGCAGTCCTGCTCGAGCACGGCACCACGACCACCGGCGCGCGCATCATGCCGGTGAGCCAGTCGTCCGGCGCCGCCAGGTCGTCGGGGTCGGTGGTCACCTCCCACCAGCGGTGCACGTCGCTGGGGGTGTCGAGCACCAGGAACGCCCAGCCCTGGCTGAACCCGGCGCTCGGCGCCCTGGTCGCGTTGCGCAGGCAGCGGTCGACCACGTCACGCTCGACCGGTCGCTCGGCGTAGTTGCGCACCATCCTGCGCCGGCGTACGACGTCCTGGAACTCCATGCCACCGATCCTGCCGGACGTGGCTGACATGCGCTTCGAGGAGATGTGGAACGGGCTGGCGCCGGTCGGCCGGAGCGCCGCCGGCGGTGGCTACTTCCGGCAGCCCTTCGGGTCCGCGGAGCGGGAGTGCCACGCCTGGTTCCTCGACGAGTGTGCTCGTCGCGACCTCGACGTCGAGCACGACGGCAACGGCAACGCGGTCGCCTGGTGGGCTCCCTGGGAGGCCGAGCCGGGCGCCGTTCTCACCGGCTCGCACCTCGACTCGGTCCTCGACGGTGGCGCGTATGACGGGCCGCTGGGGGTGGTCACAGCGTTGGCCGCGGTCGACCTCCTGCGCGAGCAGGGGTTCGCGCCGAGCCGTCGGATCGGGATCGGGGCCTTCGTGGAGGAGGAGGGCAGCCGGTTCGGCATCGCCTGCCTGGGCTCGCGCCTCGCCGCCGGCGCGATCACCCCGGAGGCCGCCCGTGAGCTCCGCGACCGGGACGGTGTCGCGCTCGCGGACGCGATGTCCGCAAGCGGGATCAACCCCGAGCTCGGCCGGAGCGCGATCCTCGACGGTGTGGGCTGCTTCGTCGAGCTTCACGTCGAGCAGGGACGCGACCTGGTGCATCGCGATGCCGCGATCGGCGTGGCCAGCACGATCTGGCCGCACGGCCGGTTCCGGTTCGACTTCACCGGCGCCGCGAACCACGCCGGCACCACCCGGATGGAGGACCGGAGCGACCCGATGCTGACCTACGCGATGACCGCGCTGGCTGCCAACAAGCAGGCCCGCGTCGCGGGCCAGCGGGCCACGTTCGGCCGGGTCGAGGTCGCCCCCAACGGCACCAACGCCATTCCGTCGCGGGTGACGGCCTGGCTGGACGCCCGGTGCGAGTCCGACGAGCAGCTCGAGGCCCTGGTCGACGCGATCGCCCGGCAGGGATCCGAGCGCGCCGGCCGCGACGGCACACGGCTCACCGTCACCGACGAGTCCGTGTCGGGGGCGGTGACCTTCGACTCCGACCTGGCCGGGCGGCTCTCCCTGGTGCTCGGCGGCGTTCCGGTGATCCCGACCATGGCCGGCCACGACGCAGGCATCCTGTCGGCCGCGGGCATCCCGACCGCCATGCTGTTCGTGCGCAACCCGACCGGCATCAGTCACTCACCCGAGGAGCACGCCCCGATGGCCGACTGTCTGGCCGGCGTCGAGGCCCTCGCGGCCACGTTGCGCGAGCTCGCCGGATGAACGCCACGGCGTCGTACCTCCTCGAGCGTGCGTACGTCGACGGCTCGGTGCACGACGACGTGCGCGTCGAGGTCGAGCACGGCCGGTTCTCCAAGGTCGAGTGGTCTCGACAAGCTCGACCACCGGAGGAGGCAGCTCGACCACCGGAGGAGGCAGAACGCCTTGCTGGCTTGACGATTCCAGGTCTCGCCAACTGTCACAGCCACGTCTTCCACCGCGCCCTTCGCGGGCACACCCAGCGCGAGCGCGGGTCGTTCTGGACCTGGCGCGACCAGATGTACGAGGTCGCCGGCCGGCTCGACCCGGACACCTACTACGCGCTCGCCCGCACGACGTACCGGGAGATGCTCGCGTCCGGGATCACCACGGTCGGCGAGTTCCACTACCTGCACCACCAGACCGACGGCACGCCGTACGACGAGCCGAACGAGATGGGCCTCGCTCTCGTCCGCGCCGCCCGCGACGCCGGCATCCGGATCGCCCTGCTCGACACCTGCTACCTGTCCAGTGGCTTCGGCGAGAAGCCGCAGGGCGTGCAGGTGCGCTACAGCGACGGCGACGCGCTGCGCTGGGCGACCCGCGTCGACGAGCTCGCGGTGCCCGCGGCGGTGGCGGAGGCCGGCGACGTCGTGATCGGGGCTGCCGTGCACTCGGTGCGCGCCGTGCCCCACGACCAGATCGGCCGGGTGGCCGACTGGGCCAGGGCACGTCGGGCGCCGCTGCACATGCACGTCTCCGAGCAGGTCGCCGAGAACGAGGCGTGCCGCGACAAGCACTCCATGACGCCCACGCGGCTCCTCGCCGACTGCGGCGCACTCGGCCCCCGCACCACCGCCGTGCACGCGACCCACCTGTCCCCGGCCGACGTGCGCCTCTTGGGCGAGGCCGGCAGCTACGCCTGCTTCTGCCCGACCACCGAGCGCGACCTCGGCGACGGCATCGGACCATCGCGGGCCCTGCACGACGCGGGCGCGACGCTCACGCTCGGCTCCGACAGCCACGCCGTGATCGACCTGTTCGAGGAGATGCGCGCGGTCGAGCTCGACGAGCGGCTGGCGACGCAGCGGCGCGGGCACTGGAGCAGCGGAGAGCTGTTCGACGCGGCGACCGCCGACGGCCACGCCAGTCTGGGCTTCCCGGACGCCGGCTCGATCGCGGTGGGCCAGCGCGCCGACCTGGTCACGGTCGCCACCGACACGCCGCGCACCGCCGGCACCGGCCGCGGGCTCGAGACCGTCGTCTACGCCGCGACCGGCGCCGACGTGCGGCACGTCGTGGCCGGCGGGGAGGTCGTGTACACGCCCGACGACCTCCCCCGGATCGGCGCCGAGCTGGACGCCGCGATTCGAGCCCTCGGCCTGTGAACACCACCTGTCAAGTCCTCACCGGGCGTGCCGTCGTACGCGGCAGGATGGCCGCATGACATCACTCCTGGTCACCGGCATCGGCGAGCTGACCACCTGCCGCACCGAGCCCGGAGTGACCTCCGTCGACACCCGGCCCGACGCTGCCTTCGTGGTCGAGCGCGGCCGGGTGGCATGGGTCGGCCCGTCGGGTCAGGCGCCGGCGGCCGACCAGGCGCACGATGTCGGTGGCCGCGCCGTTGTCCCTGGCTTCGTGGACTCGCACAGCCATCTCGTCTTCGCCGGCGACCGCGGGCAGGAGTTCGCGGCCCGGATGGCCGGTGAGCGCTATGCGGCCGGGGGCATCCGCACCACTGTCGCCGCGACCCGCGCGGCGACCGACGAACAGCTCACCGCCACCGTCGCCCGCCACGTCACCGAGATGCGCCGCCAGGGCACGACCAGCGTCGAGATCAAGAGCGGCTACGGGCTCACCGTGCTCGACGAGGCACGCGGGCTGGCGGTCGCGCGCCAGTTCACGGAGGACACCACGTTCCTCGGCGCCCACGTCGTGCCGCCGGAGTACGCCGACGACCCGGCCGGCTACGTCGCGCTGGTCACCGGCCCGATGCTGGACGCGGCCGCACCGCACGCGCGCTGGATCGACGTGTTCTGCGAGACCGGCGCCTTCGACGCGGACCAGGCGCGGGCGATCCTGCTCGCCGGGCGGGAGCGAGACCTGGGCGGGCGGCTGCACGCCAACCAGCTCGGCCCCGGTCCGGGGGTCCGGCTGGCCTGCGAGCTCGGCCTGGTGGCGGTCGACCACTGCACCTACCTCGCGGACGACGACGTCTCCGCGCTCCGCGACTCGGGCACCATCGCGAGCCTGCTGCCCGGCGTCGAGTTCTCGACCCGCTCGCCGTACCCCGACGCCCGTGCGCTGGTCGACTCGGGCGTGAGGGTGGCGCTGGCCAGTGACTGCAATCCGGGCTCCTGCTACACCAGCTCGATGCCGTTGTGCGTGGCGCTCGCGGTGCGCGAGATGCGGATGACGCCAGCGGAGGCGCTGTGGTCGGCGACCGCGGGAGGCGCCCTCGCGCTCGGCCGCGACGACGTCGGGCGGCTCACCGTGGGGTCGCGCGCGGACTACGTGGTGCTGGACGCGCCGTCGTACCTCCACCTCGCCTACCGACCCGGTGTCCCGCTGGTGGCGGAGGTCTCCGGCGCGACCGTCTGAGGTGCCTGAGACCCCCTGAGGCAGAGATAAGGCATCTTCCCGATGTCCGGGCCTACCTCAGGGGGCGAGTCTCTACTCATCGCAACCACCAGATGAGGAGCCCGAGATGTACAACACGACCGACTACGCGAAGGTCCAGAGCGACTACCGCCGGGAGCTGCTCCGCCGCTCGTACACCCCGCTGAACGCCGCGCACCACCGCTTCCTGCCGCACCTGCCGAGCGCCCGCCGCGCGCGGCGCGCGGCCTGATGGCGGGGGGGTCTGCCGCGCTCGCGGCCGACAGGCAGCAGGACAGTCCCGCGGGAGCCGGGCAGGAGTCGGTACCGACCACCACAATGGTGGACGTGCCCCTCCTGCCCGGTTCCACGTCCACCGCGCGGCCGCTCATCGGCCGCCGCGACGAGCTGACCACCTTGACCGGACTGCTCGGCATCCGTCCGGTCGACGGCCTCGACCCGGTGCGGGCAGTCCTCCTCGCGGGCGACGCCGGCGTTGGCAAGACCCGCCTGCTCACCGAGCTCCGCGACCTCGCCTTCACCGAAGGCTGGCAGGTCGTCGCCGGGCACAGCCTCGACTTCGGCGACAGCGCCCTCCCCTACCTCCCGTTCTCGGAGGTGATCGGCCGCCTCGCCACCGACGCCCCGGCCCTCGTCGACACGATCGCCGAGCAGCACCCGGCGCTCGGGCGGCTCCGCCCCGGCCGCCGGCTGCTCTCCGGCAGCGAGCTCACCACCGACTCCGCCGCCGACTCGGCGGTCGACCGCGGCGCGCTGTACGACGCCGTCCACGCGCTGCTTGCCGCTGCCGGCGCCGAGCGTCCGCTGCTCCTCGTGATCGAGGACACCCACTGGGCCGACCGGTCGACCCGCGACCTCCTCAGCTTCCTGTTCTCGCGGCCGTTCGAGTCCGAGGTGGAGATCGTGGCCTCCTATCGCAGCGACGACCTCCACCGCCGCCACCCCCTCCGCAGGGCCGCCGCCGAATGGGCGCGCATCCCCGGCGTGGCCCGCGTGCAGCTCAACCCGCTGCCCTCCGACGACGTCCGCGCTCTTGTCCACCAGCTCCACCCGACGCCGCTGACCGAGGCCGAGATCGCCTGCATCGTGGAGCGCGCCGATGGCAACGCGTTCTTCGTCGAGGAGCTGGTCGGCGCGACCCGGCTGGCGCAGGGGCTGCCCGACGACCTCGCCGAGCTGCTGCTCGTGCGCCTCGACCAGCTCGGCGACGAGGCCCAGGCCGTCGTCCGCTCCGCCGCCGTGGCCGGCCGCCGGGTCAACCACGACCTGCTGGCGGCGAGCAGCAACCTCACGCTCGAGGCGCTCGACGTCGGCCTCCGCGATGCCATCGGCCACAACGTGCTGGTGCCGGCGCGGGACGAGTCCTACGCGTTCCGGCATGCCCTCCTCGCCGAGGCGGTCTACGACGACCTGCTGCCCGGCGAGCGGGCGCGGCTGCACGCGGCCTACGCCAGCGCGCTCGCCGGCAACCACGGGCGGGGCACCGCAGCCGAGCTGGCCCGGCACGCCCGCGCGGCCCACGACCTCGCCACGGCGTTCGACGCCAGCATCCGCGCCGGCGACGAGGCGATGTCCGTCGGTGGCCCGGACGAGGCGGCCGGGCACTACGAGGCGGCCCTCGAGCTGCTGGCCGACCCGGCCTTCCCGCAGGAGGTGGCCGTCGACCTGGCGTCCCTCGGCACCCGGGCCGTCGATGCACTCCTGGTCTCGGGCAACGCTCCCCGCTCGCTGTCGCTGGCCCAGAGCCTGCTCAAACGCCTCCCGGCCGACGCGCCTCCCGCCTGGCGGGGGCAGCTGCTGGTCGCGATGGTCCCCGCGATCCTCTACACGGAGAGCCGGCTCGACCCGCGCGACTCCACCGCCGAGGCGCTACGACTGATCCCCGACGAGCCGTCGTCGCTGCGGGCACGCGCCCTCCACATGCACGCCCGGGCGCTCGACGAGATGCGTGACTTCGCCACGGCCCGCGAGATCGCGGTCGAGGCGCTGTCGATGGCCGAGTCGCTCGACCAGCCGCGCCTGGGGAGCGACGTGCTGACCACCCTGGCCGGCATCCAGCGGCGGGCCGGCGGCGAGAGCGACGAGGACATCGAGGCGGCCATCCGCAACGTCGCCACGGTGGCGGAGCAGGCCGGCGCGATGGCCACCGAGGTCCGGGCCATCTGGCTGCTCGGCCGGTGGCACTTCGACCACGCCGACTACGTCGCGGCGCGGGAGGCGTTCGATCGGGCCGTGCGGCGGGCCGACACCTTGGGTCGGCCCTGGTCGCCCTACGCGCTCGACGCGCGTCTCGCGTGTCAGCAGGTGGCGTTCCTGCTCGGCGACTGGGACACGGTTGTCGAGCTCGCCGACCTCACCGGCCAGGTGCCGCCGCCGATCCCGGAGGCGTTGTTCTCCGCGGGCCGCCTGACCGTGCAGGCGGGGCGAGGCGAGACCGAGGCCCGGCTCGAGGCGGCCCGGCTCCGGCCGTTCTGGGACAAGGAGGGGCTGGTCCCGGTCACGGCCGGCCCGCCTGCCATCGAGCTGCACGCGCTGGCCGGCGACCGCGAAGCCGCGCTCGCCGAGCACGACGCCGTGGTGGGCACGCTCGCCCGCATCTGGCGCGAGTACTTCCACGCCCGCGTGCGCATCTCCGCGGTGACCGTCAGTGCACTCGCGCACGGCATCGCCGACGAGGCGGCCGAGACCCGCGCCCACGTCGCAGCGCAGGTGGACAAGGTGGTCCAGGGGGGCGAGAACACCGTGCGGCACCTGCGCGAGGTCGGCGACGAGTGGGGTCCGGAGGGCACCGCCTGGGTGCTGCGGCTGCGCGCCGAGAAGCTCCGGTTCCGCTGGCTGACCGGCATCGACGCCCCCACCGAGGACGAGCTGGTCGAGGCTCTGCAGGCCGACCTTGCCGGCTTCGAGGCGATGGGTCATGTCTACGAGGTCGCGCGGTCCCAGACCCGGCTGGCTGTGGTGCTCCACGCCGCGGGCGACCTGACAGGGGCACGGCTCCTCGGCGACCGGGCCCGGGCCACGGCACAGCGGCTCGGAGCCCGACCGCTCCTCGACGACCTCCGGGCCGCCGGTCGCGCGCCGCAGCGCAGCCGGGCGTCGACCCGTGACGAGCCGCTCACCCCGCGCGAGCTCGAGATCCTGGCCCTGGTCTCCGCGGGCCGGAGCAACGGCGAGATCGGCAAGCAGCTGTTCATCTCGACCAAGACGGTGAGTGTCCACGTGTCCAACATCCTGGCCAAGCTCGGTGCCGCGGGGCGCACCGAGGCCGCGGCGATCGCCCGGCGCACCGGACTGTTGGAGTGAGCCGGGGTCTCGCCCCCCGAAAGGGTGTGTGAGCCGTCCCGTGGCCGGCGCGAGACTGACCGGACTGGTCCGCGCCCCGCGTTCTCGGGGCCGCTCCTGCAACCCGCGCCGACCGGCGCCATCGAGTGAGAGGAACTGGCATGACCACGACTCCGGAAGAGCCCCTGAGCGACGGCGACATCGAGAGCAGCGTTCCCGACCCGGTTGCCGACGTCGTGCCCGGTGGTGACGCCGACGGCACGGACGGCGGCGACGCGGACGGCACCGACGGCGACTCGACCGACACCACCGACGGCGACGCAGGCGACGCCGACGGCACCGACGCCTGAGAGACGCCCAGAAAGACATCTTGTCGGCTCTCGAGCTGCTCAGCGGGGACGCCCAGACCTTCCGGGCGAAGGTCTGGGCGTCCCGTGTGCACCTCCACCAGACCGACCCCGAGCTGCTGGTCGGACTGCTCTCCCTCGACGACGTCGACCGGTTGCTGACCTCGTCGGCGATCCGCACGCCCGCCGTACGCCTGGCGCAGGACGGCGCGGTGCTGCCGGCCTCGCGGTTCACCCGTTCGGCGAGCCAGGCCGGGCAACCGATGACCGGGCTGCTCGACGCACGCAAGGTGCTCGACCTGTTCGAGCACGGCGCCTCCGTGGTCCTCCAGGGGCTGCAGCGGTACTGGCCGCCGCTGATCGACCTCTGCGCCGAGCTCGAGGCCGAGCTCGGCCACCCGTGCCAGGCCAACGCCTACCTCACGCCGCCCGGGGCGCAGGGCTTCGACGTCCACTCCGACAGTCACGACGTGTTCGTGTTCCAGACCCACGGCACCAAGCTGTGGGAGGTGCACGAGGACGGGGAGCGGCGCGAGGTGCGGCTCGAGCCCGGGCTCTCGATGTACCTGCCGACCGGCACCCCCCACGCCGCGCGCGCCCAGGACACGGCGTCCCTTCACGTGACGATCGGGATCAACCAGCTGTCCTGGCGCGACCTGGTCGACCGTGTGGTCCAGGCTGAGCTCGAGGGCGGCGACGACCGGCTGCCCGCCGGCTACCCCGACCACCCCGAGCTGCTCGCCGACGGCCTCGCCGCGCGGCTGGAGCGGATCGCCCAGGCGCTCAGCACGGTCGACGTCGAGGCGGCCGCGGCCGAGCAGGTACGCCGGTTCTCGACCGGCCGCCCTTCGCGGCTGCGCGGTGGCCTGCGCGACCGGCTGGTGCTCGACGCCGTCGCGGACGACACGCCACTGCGGCGCCGGCCCGGTCACCCGATGCGGCTCGCGACCGCCGACGACGGCCGCGTCGACCTCCTGCTGGGCGACCGCACGGTGACGTTCCCGGCCTGGGTGCGCCCGGCACTCGAGGCGCTGCGCGACCTGCCCGCCTTGGTGCCCGCCGACCTCACCGACGTCGACCCGCAGAGCCGTGTGGTCCTGTGCCGGCGACTGGTTCGCGAGGGGCTGCTCGAGGTCGTCGGTTGACCGACGCGGCGTACCGGTGCGCGACGGCCAGTCTGCTCCGTGACGACCAGCTGGTCGGGTCCGCCACCCGTGTGCCCGCCTTCCTGCTGGTCGAGCACCCGGGACCCTGGGGCCAGGCCGCGCTGCGGGATGCGGCTCTGCCCGGCAACCTGCTCGCAGGCCTGCGGCGCCGGAGCACGTCGACAGGTGTGCGGATCCTGCTGGTGCGCCGGCACCGGCAGCGCGGACAGGAAGGCGTGCGGGTGTTCGCCGCCCGCCCCGAGGCCAGGGGATCGTGGGTGGAGACCACGGTGCTGGACAGCCACCACGACGTGCTCGACCTCGACCTCGAGGCGCTCGGCGCCGGACAGTCGCCCGGGCTGGAGCCGCATGCCGAGGCGCTCTTCTGCGTGTGCACGCACGGCCGGCACGACGCCTGCTGTGCCGAACGCGGGCGTCCGGTCGCGGCCGAGCTCAGCCGCACCCACCCCGCGCAGACGTGGGAGATCTCCCACCTGGGCGGAGACCGGTTCGCGGCCAACCTGCTCGTGCTCGGTGCCGGTCTCGGCTATGGCCGGGTCACCCCGGAGGTCGCTCCCGCGATCGCCGACGCCCACCTCGACGGCCGGATCACCCCCGACCACCTCCGTGGCCGGGCGGCGTTCACGATGCCGGTACAGGCCGCCGAGCTCGCCGTACGACGCGCGCTCGACGTGTGGGAGGTCGACGCGCTCCGCCTGGACTCATGGGCCGGGGGCCGCGCGCGGTTCGCGTTGGACGGCGACCTGCACGAGGTGCTGGTGACCCGGAGGCTCGGCGACGCCCACCGGCTCACCTGCTCCTCGCACCACGGCGACCCGGTGCCGTCGTACACGACCGGGCCGGTGCAGCACGTCGCGGCGTCCTCGTAGCATGTGAGGAACCCCGAGGAGCCTGCCGATGTCGGTCACCCAGGAACGGTTCGAGAAGATGCGCCCGGTCCCCAGAGGGCGGGGGCCGAAGGTGACCGCGGACGTGCTCCCGCCGGGCCTCCGGGTGCCCGCGCTGGTGCAGAGCGTCGGGTTGCTCGGGTTCCGGCACCAGTTCGTGCCCGCGATGAAGCGGCGCTATGGCAACGTGTTCTCGTTGCGGCTGCTCCCGGAGGGCCGCTGGCTCGTGGTGTTCCACAAGCCCGAGGTGGTCAAGGAGATCTTCGCCGGCGATCCCGCTGTGTTCCACGCCGGCAAGGGCAACGCGATCCTCGGCCCCGTCATGGGTGAGCACTCACTGCTGCTCGTCGACGGCGCGACGCACAAGCGGGCCCGCAAGCTGCTGATGCCGGCGTTCAACGGGCACGCGCTGCGCGGCTACCAGGAGGTCGTCACCGCGCTGGCGAAGTCCGAGGTCGGCACCTGGCGCGCCGGTGAGGAGATCCGCTCACTCGACCGGATGAACGCGCTCACCCTCGAGGTGATCCTCCAGGTGGTCTTCGGCGTCACCGACGAGCAGCGGCTCGCCGAGCTGCGGCCCATCGTGAACCGGACGGTCAACATCCACCCCCTTGTCTTCCTGGGCTGGGGTCTTGCCCGGCTGCGGAACGTCGGGCCTTGGCGACGCACGGTGGAGAACCAGGAACACCTCGACCGCGTGATCTACGCCGAGATCGCCGAGCGCCGGGTCGCGCCCGACCTCGCCGAGCGCACCGACGTGCTCTCCACGCTGCTGCGGGTCCGCGACCCGGAGTCGACGACGGAGACAGGGGGCGGCGGCGGGCTCACCGACGACGAGCTCCGCGACCAGCTGGTCACCCTGCTGCTCGCCGGTCACGAGACCACGGCCACCGTGCTGTCGTGGGCCCTCTACGAGGTCGGCCGCGACCCGACGCAGGCGGCCAAGGCACGCACCGCCGCGCTCGCGGGTGACGACGACTACCTCGAGGCGGTGCTCAAGGAGGCGATGCGGCTCCACCCGGTGATCCCGATGGTGGTCCGGCACCTGGTCAAGCCGGCCACGGTCGGCGGCATCGACCTGCCAGCCGGGGTCACCGTCGCGGCGTCGATCATCCTCGCCCACGCCGACCCCGAGAACCATCCCGAGCCCGACGCGTTCCGGCCCGAGCGTTTCGTCGGGGGGCACCTGCCACCGCACACCTGGCTCCCGTTCGGAGGCGGCGTACGCCGCTGCATCGGGGCCGGGTTCTCGCTGATGGAGGGCGTCGCGGTCCTGCGCGAGGTGCTCTCGTCGTACGACGTGACCGTGCGGCCGGGGTCCACCGATGTCCCCAAGGTCCGCAACATCACCAGCGTCCCGCGCCACGGCGCCCGGATCGTGGTGACCCCGCGATGAGGTTCCAGCGCAAGCACGCGGTCTTCCTGCTCGGCGTCGCGGTCTGGAACGTCGTGACCTACGCCCAGTTCACCAAGGCGCTCGCGACCACCGAGGAGGACCGCGCGACCGGCTACTACGTCGCACACTCGGTGCTGATCGTGGTCAACCTGGCCATCGCAGGCGTCCTGGGCACCTGGGGCTGGAAGGCGCTGAAGGCGACCCGCGACGACCGCTGAGCCGGTGGTGTGACGGTTCGGCGCCCGGGACGCGTCACGCACCCGTGCCAGGCGACCACCTAGGCTTGGCTCGGAGCAATCGACCCGGACACGAGGTGGAGCAGTGCGCGACGATCAGCGCCGCCAGCTCGTCGAGGCCTTGCTGAAGGTGGTCGCGGTCGCGGTCGGCGTGGGCGCGGTGATCGCGATCGGCGTTTTCATCATGGTGAGGGCACTGGGGTTCAGCGACAACACGCCCGCGGCCCACTCCACCTCCCAGCCCGACGCCCCGAGCACGCTCCCGACCACGGCGCTCACGCCGTCCGGCTCTCCCTCCCCGTCCGAGGAGCCCAGCGCCACCGCGACGTCGAAGCCGGCCAGGCCCAAGGACAAGATCAAGCTGTCCGCGACGCCCGAGCAGGTCGCACCGGGCGAGCGGATCAACCTGACGGGCAGCTACCCGGGTGCCGACAACGTCGCCCTCCAGGTCCAGCGCAAGGAGAACGACGCCTGGGTGCCGTTCGCCGATGTCCAGGCCCAGGTGCGCGTCGGGGCGTTCGAGACCTACGTGATCACCTCACGCACGGGCGGGATGAAGTTCCGGGTCTTCGACCCTACGAGCAATGCGGCCTCGAACGCCGTCGGTGTCACCGTCGGCTGAGACCTTCAGGCCGCGCACACGGCCCGCTCGCGCCCCGCTGGGGAGGGCTCCACCACGGGCTCCGGTACGCGGGGCGGTGCCGGCCGGGAGCCGTACCGCTGGCCGGCGACGACGCCGCCGAGCACCAGCGCCATCCCGAGTGCCTGTGGCCAGCCGAAGACCTCGCCCGCGAACGCGACGCCGAGCAGGGTACCGACCACGGGGTTGACCAGCCCGACCAGGGAAACGGCTCCGGCCGGCATCCGGCCCAGGCCGCGGAACCAGCACACGTAGGCGATCGCGGTGCCGGCGGTGGCCAGCCACAGCAGCCCGGCCACGTTGCCGACGCCGAGGTGCGGCGGAGCGCCCTCGACCAGCAGGAACACCGGCACCAGCACGCTCCCGCCGACCACGAGCTGCCAGGACACGAGGGTGAGCATGTCCACCGGAGCCGGCCACCGCTTCACGAGCACGAAGCCCAGCGCGGAGACCAGCACCGAGCCGAACGCGGCGAGCAGGCCGAGCGTGCTCACGTCGCCGGGAGCGCGCATCACCAGCAGCCCGACGCCGACCAGCCCGACGAGGGCGGACAGGATCCGCACGGTGCCGGGACGCTCGCCGATGGCGAGCCATGCCAGCGCCATCACCGCGAGCGGCGAGGTGGCCTGGAGGGTGGCGGCGAGGCCGCCTGGCAGCTGGTAGGCCGCCAGGAAGATGAGCGGGAAGAACATCCCGATGTTGCAGATGCCGAGAGCGACCGCCTTCCACCACCAGTCACCGTGCGGGAGGCGGCGCCGGAACGCGAGCAGCACGAGCCCGGCCGGGAGCGCGCGCATGGCGGCGTCGAAGAGCGGACGGCCCGGCGGGAGGAGGCTCTCGGTGACCAGGTACGTCGACCCCCAGGCCACCGGGGCGATCGCCGTGATCAGGATGTCGCGGACTCCGACCAAACTAGTTTCCATGGAAAGTAATATATCTTCCATGGAAGGTAATATCAACCCATGACCGAGACGAAGCAGGACGCCGTCGATCGGATCGCCGAGCAATGGGCCCGTGAGCGGCCCGACCTCGACGTGGGTCCGATGCTGGTGATCGGGCGACTCCACCGGCTCGCCGAGCTGCTCGACCAGGGGCTGCGCCCGGTGTTCGCGGAGGCGGGGCTGGGAAACGGCGACTTCGACGTGCTGGCGTCGCTGCGGCGGTCCGGCCCGCCGTACCGGCTCAGCCCGACGCAGCTGTCCGCGACGACCATGGTGACCTCCGGCGCGGTGACCAAGCGGGTCGACCGGCTGGAGCGTCAGGGCCTGGTCGAGCGCACCGTCAGCGAGGACGACGCGCGCGGCCGCGTGATCGCGCTGACCCCCGAGGGGATGCGCGTCCAGGAACGGCTGCACCCCCAGCACCTGGCCAACGAGGACCAGCTGCTGGGGGCACTCGACGAGTCCGAGAGGGAGCGACTGGCCGCCCTGCTCAGGAAGCTGCTGGTCAGCCTCGAGGAGGGATAGTCCCGGCCACATGTGTCGTCATCAGGGTCGCTAGCCGACCGGAATGGCCGGGACTATCCGGGCGGGGGTCAGTCGGGGATGAAGTCGAACTGGTCCGGGTTGGGGCCGCGGCGACCCTTCTCGCCGCGGTCGAGGGCGCTGAGCGCCTGCACGTCGGACGGGTCGAGCGCGAAGTCGAAGAGCGCGAGGTTCTCCTCCATCCGCTCCCGGTTGACCGACTTCGGGAAGACGATGTCGCCGCGCTCGATGTGCCAGCGGAGCACCACCTGGGCAGGAGTGCGGCCCACCTTCCGGGCGATCTCGACCACGGCCGGGTCGTCGAGCACCTCGCCCTGGGCGATCGGGGACCACGCCTCGACCAGGATGCCGCGCTCGAGGCTGGCCTGGCGGGCGGCCTCGTTGGTGAAGTACGGGTGCACCTCGATCTGGTTGACCGCCGGCGTTACCTCGGCTTCCTTCTCGAGCATGGCCAGGTGGTCGGGCTGGAAGTTGCTGACGCCGATCGAGCGGGTGCGCCCGTCGGCCTTGAACTCCTCCAGCACCTTCCACGTGGACACGTAGTCGCCGTCGTACCGCGTGGGCAGCGGCCAGTGGATCAGGAAGAGGTCGAGCGGGCCGATGTCGAGGTCCGCGAGCGTCCGGTCGAACGCCTTGCGCGCGTCGTCAGGCTCGTGGAAGCCGTTGTTCAGCTTGCTGGTCACGAAGATCTCGTCGCGGGGCAGGCCGGAGGCGCGGATCGCCTCGCCGACGCCCTTCTCGTTGCCGTACATCTCGGCGGTGTCGAGGTGCCGGTAGCCGACGTCCAGCGCCTTGGTCACCGCCTCCAGGGTGTCCTCCGGCGGCACCTGGAAGACGCCGAACCCGAGCTGCGGGATGGTCGTGCCGTCATTCAGGGTCAGGGCGGGAATCGTGTTTGCCATACCAGCCGCAACGGTCGTGGGCCCCCAATATTCCGCCCGTCCTCCGTCAGGCGCTGAAGACGTTCGGGTTGCGCCAGGTGCGTTCGAACGGCAGCCGCCAGGTCGCCGGGGCCACGAGCTGGTGGATCGCGTTGGGGCCCCATGAGCCCTTCTGGTACGGGCGTACGGCGGACGGGTTCTCCAGCAGCGGCGCCGAGAGCTCCCACAGTCGTTCGATGCCGTCGGCGGAGGTGAAGAGCGTCCGGTCACCCCGGATGGCGTCGTAGATCAGCCGCTCGTAGGCCTCCAGCACGGCGCCGGACCAGCCGGTCTCCTGCATCGCGAACTGCATGGAGAGCTTGTCGAGCTTCATGCCTGGTCCGGGGCGCTTTCCGTAGAAGGAGAGCGACATCTTGGCCCGGTCGGCGAGGTCGAACGTGAGGTGGTCGGGACCGTGGTCACCGACGCCCGAGCCGGGCGGGAACATCGACCGTGGCGGCTCCTTGAACGCGATCGAGATGATCCGGGCCCCTTCGGCCAGCTCCTTGCCGGTGCGAAGGTAGAAGGGCACGCCGGCCCAGCGCCAGTTGTCGACGAAGCACTTGAGGGCGATGAACGTCTCGGTCTCGGACTCGGGGGCAACGCCCTCGATGTCGCGGTAGCCGACGTACTGCCCGCGGACGACGTCGTGCGGCTCGATCGGGGTCATCGAGCGGAAGACCTTGTTCTTCTCCTCGCTGATCGCGAACGGCTCCAGGGCGGTCGGCGGCTCCATCGCGGTGAAGGCCATCACCTGGAACAGGTGCGTGACCACCATGTCCCGGTAGGCGCCGGTGGCCTCGTAGAAGTTGGCCCGCTGCGCGAGACCCAGCGACTCGGGCACGTCGATCTGCACGTGGTCGATGTGGTTGCGGTGCCAGATCGGCTCGAACAGCCCGTTGGCGAAGCGGAAGGCCAGGATGTTCTGGGCCGCCTCCTTGCCCAGGAAGTGGTCGATCCGGAAGATCTGCTGCTCGTCGAAGACCTCGTGGAGCTCGGCGTTGAGGCTGCGCGCGGACTCGAGGTCGACCCCGAACGGCTTCTCCATGATGATCCGGCTGCGCTCGACCAGCCTGGCGTCCTCGAGCATGCGCACGACCTGCAGCGCGGCCTTCGGCGGCACGCTGAGGTAGTGCAGCCGGCGGAACTCGTCGGCCCCCGCGCCCGCCTCCGCCGCGGCGACCGCCTTCCGCAGCGCCTCCGGACCGCCGTCGCCGGGTGCCCAGTGCAGCCGGGGCGTGAAGCTGTCCCAGACCTGCGCGTCCTTCTCGCCCCCGAACTCGGTCACGGCGGCGCGGGCGAACTCGACGAACGAGTCGCGGTCATGGTCCTCGAGCGAGGTCCCGACCACCTGGATCTCGGGGATCAGCCCGCTCTCGAAGAGGTGGAGCAGGCCGGGAAGCAGCTTGCGGCGGGAGAGGTCGCCGGTCGCGCCGAAGAGCACGACGGTGGTAGGGGTCGCCATACAGGCCATCCTTCACCCCGTACCGGCCGCGTGGGTCACCCGCGGGGAGAAATTTTCTTCCGCGCACGGGAATCACAGGGCCGGGTCCCCGGTTGGGAGGGACGACAAGAGTTGAGTTGGCTCGACTCAAGTTGTTTGACACACTCTGGTCAGCGCGGGAAGCATCCCGAGCACCCAGTCCCAGTACGACGATCGGCCCGGACAGACCGGGCCCGCAATCCGGAGGTAGACAACCATGGCACGTGCGGTCGGCATCGACCTCGGCACGACGAACTCCGTCGTCGCCGTCCTCGAAGGTGGCGAACCCACCGTCATCGCAAACGCGGAAGGCGCCCGGACCACCCCGTCCGTCGTGGCCTTCTCCAAGTCAGGCGAGGTGCTGGTCGGCGAGGTCGCCAAGCGCCAGGCGGTGACCAACGTCGACCGGACGATCCGCTCGGTCAAGCGGCACATGGGCACCGACTGGTCGGTCAAGATCGACGACAAGGCGTTCACGGCCCAGCAGATCAGTGCGTTCGTGCTCCAGAAGCTCAAGCGCGACGCGGAGGCGTACCTCGGCGAGACCGTCACCGACGCGGTGATCACGGTCCCGGCCTACTTCTCCGACGCCCAGCGCCAGGCGACCAAGGAGGCCGGCGAGATCGCGGGCCTCACCGTGAGCCGGATCGTCAACGAGCCCACCGCGGCCGCGCTGGCCTACGGGCTCGACAAGGGCGACGACCAGACCATCCTCGTCTTCGACCTCGGTGGCGGCACGTTCGACGTGTCTCTGCTCGAGATCGGCGAGGGCGTGGTCGAGGTCAAGGCCACCTCGGGTGACAACCACCTCGGTGGTGACGACTGGGACTCCCGCGTCGTCGAGTGGATGGTCAAGAAGTTCAAGGACAACAACGGCGTCGACCTGGCGCAGGACAAGATCGCGCTTCAGCGGCTCCAGGAGTCCGCGGAGAAGGCGAAGATCGAGCTGTCCTCGTCCAGCGAGACCACCGTGCACCTGCCGTACATCACGCACGGCGAGTCCGGCCCGCTCCACTTCGAGGAGAAGCTGACCCGCGCCGAGTTCCAGAAGATCACCGCCGACCTGCTCGAGCGCACCAAGGCGCCGTTCCGGTCCGTGATCAAGGACGCCGGCCTCGACGTGAGCAAGATCGACCACGTCGTGCTGGTCGGTGGCTCGACCCGGATGCCGGCAGTGGCCGACACCGTCCGCGAGCTGCTCGGCGGCAAGGAGCCCAACAAGGGCGTCAACCCCGACGAGGTCGTGGCGGTGGGCGCCGCGCTCCAGGCCGGCGTGCTCAAGGGCGAGGTCAAGGACGTCCTGCTGCTCGACGTGACCCCGCTCAGCCTCGGCATCGAGACCAAGGGCGGCGTGATGACCACGCTGATCGAGCGCAACACCACGATCCCGACCAAGAAGTCCGAGGTGTTCAGCACTGCCGACGACAACCAGCCGTCGGTGGAGATCAAGGTCGCGCAGGGCGAGCGCCAGATGTGGGCGCAGAACCAGCCACTCGGCAACTTCGAGCTGACCGGACTGCCCCCGGCTCCGCGTGGCGTCCCGCAGATCGAGGTCACCTTCGACATCGACGCCAACGGCATCGTGCACGTGTCCGCGAAGGACCGTGGCACCGGCAAGGAGCAGTCGATGACGATCTCCGGCGGCAGCGCGCTGTCGAAGGACGAGATCGACCGCATGGTCCGCGACGCGGAGCAGTACGCCGAGGAGGACGCCCGTCGCCGGGAGGCGGTCGACACCCGCAACCAGGCCGACGGCCTGGTCTACAACACCGAGAAGTTCATCGCGGACAACGCCGACAAGCTGCCGGACGACGTGAAGTCCGAGGTGCAGTCCGACGTCGACGCGCTGAAGAAGCTGCTCGAGGACGAGAACACCGAGACCGAGGCGTTCACCGCCGCGATCACCAAGCTCGGCGAGTCCAGCCAGAAGATGGGGGCCGCGATGTACGCCAACGCAGAGGCCCAGGCCGGTGCGACGGGCGAAGCGTCGCAGCAGGCGCCCGCGGAGGACGACGCCGACGTGGTGGACGCCGAGATCGTCGACGAGGACGGCCCGACCGAGGGTGAGTCCAAGTGACCCAGCAGCCCGACGGTGGGGAGGCCCGGGACACCGGGGTGGTTCCAGAGGAGGTTGCCAGGCAACCGTCTCGAGGGGCTGCCCACCGGGCCGACCGGCCTGCCGACCCGCTGGACGACATCTCCGGTGTCGAGAACTGGGTCGAGGAGGGCGGCCCCCTCGAGCCGCAGGACCTGGACCCCGGCTTCGGTGATGCGGCCGCGGAGATGGCCAACGGGCCCCTGGACACGGTTGCTGCGCAACCTGCCCAGGAACCAACAGAGGTCGAGGAGGATCCCGTCGAGCGTCAGCTGGCGGAGCGCACCGCGGACCTGCAGCGGCTGCAGGCCGAGTACGTCAACTACAAGCGCCGCGTCGACCGCGACCGTGACCTGGTCCGGCAGAACGCGACGTACGGCGCGCTCTCGTCGCTGCTGCCGGTGCTCGACGACATCGACCGGGCCCGCGACCACGGCGAGCTGGAAGGCGGCTTCAAGGCCGTCGCCGACTCGCTGGAGCGGATCGTGAGCGGGCTCGGCCTGACCAAGTTCGGTGCACCCGGCGAGCCGTTCGACCCGAACGTCCACGAGGCGCTGGCCCATGGGCACTCGCCCGACGTGTCCGAGACCGTGGTCGAGCACCTGGCGCAGGCGGGCTACCGGATCGGCGACCGCGTCGTGCGCGCCGCCAAGGTGACGGTGCTCGACCCCGAGGGCTGAAAGCCGGGAGAGCTTGCCGAGACTGGGTCTCGACAAGCTCGACCACCAGAAGGGCTGGACCACCAGAAGGGCTCGACCACCGGAGATGAGAGGAAGGGGGTGACCGCGTGAGCAATGCGGACTGGGCGACCAAGGACTTCTACCAGGTCCTCGGGGTGTCGAAGGACGCCGACGCCAAGGACATCAAGAAGGCGTACCGGAAGCTGGCGCGAGCGAACCACCCCGACTCCAACCCGGGTGACGCCGCCAAGCACGACCGCTTCAAGCAGGTGGCCGAGGCCTACGACGTCGTCGGCGACACCAAGAAGCGCAAGGAGTACGACGAGATCCGCGCTGCCTACGCCGGTGGCGGGTTCGGCGGCGGGTTCCCGGGCGGGTTCCCCGGCGGCTTCGGGGGTGGCAACGCGGGTGGCACCCAGACTTTCGACCTCAGCGACATCCTCGGCGGCATGTTCGGCGGTGGCGGTGGCGGTGGCGGCGGTGGCGGCCGGCGCACCCGCACGCAGCAGCAGCCGCGTCGTGGCGCCGACCTCGAGACGGAGGCCACGATCGGGTTCGCGGATGCGATCGAGGGCACCACCCTGCCGCTTCGCCTGAGCTCCGATGCGCCCTGCAGCAACTGCCAGGGCACCGGCGGCGAGCCGGGCACGCGCCCGCACATCTGCCCGACCTGCGAGGGCAGCGGCATGGTGGCCTCGTCGGTGGGCGGCGCGTTCCTGATGAACGAGACCTGCCCCGAGTGCCACGGCCGCCAGCTCGTGTACGACCAGCCCTGCTCGGTCTGCCACGGCAGCGGGCAAGGCGTGTCCAGCCGGACGATCCAGGCCCGGATCCCGGCCGGGGTCAAGGACGGACAGAAGATCCGGCTCAAGGGCAAGGGGGGCGCCGGTCAGCAGGGTGGGTCGGCCGGCGACCTGCTCGTGGTGGTCAAGGTGCGTCCACACCGGCTGTTCCGGCGCAAGGGCGACAACCTCACCCTCGACGTGCCCGTGCGCTTCGACGAGGCCGCGCTCGGTGCCGAGATCACCGTGCCCGCGCTCACCGGTGCCCCCGTGAAGCTGCGGATCCCCGCGGGCACGCCACACGGGCGCGCGTTCCGGGTTCGTGGCCGCGGGGTGCCGCGACGTGACGGCACGCGTGGCGACCTGCTGGTCACCGCGGTCGTCGACGTGCCCCCCACGCTCAGCGACGCGCAGCGGGAGGCGGCTGAGGCCTACCGTCGTGCGAGCGACGGGGTCGACCCGCGCGCCGCCCTGGCCGACGACGAGAAGGTGCGGTCGTGAGTCCGCGCAGCAGCCCGCGCAACGGCCCGAGGGCGCCTGGTCCGAGGGTGCCGGTCTACGTGATCAGCGTCGCCGCCGAGCTGACCGGCCTGCACCCGCAGACGCTGCGCACCTACGACCGGATCGGCCTGGTGTCCCCGGGCCGCGCCGGCGGCGGCGGCCGGCGCTACAGCCTGCACGACATCGAGCTGCTGCGCGAGGTCGCCGAGCTCACGGCGGCCGGGATCGGCCTCGAGGGCGTCAAGCGGATCCTGGAGCTCGAGAACCAGGTCGCCGCGCTCCGTGCCCGCAATGCCGAGCTGCGCCAGCGTTCGGCCCAGCTCGAGGCCGCCCTCGACGCGGCGGTGGGTGCCCTGCGCGAGCGGCGGCCCAACCTACCGGCGCTCCGACCCGACCCGCCGTCCTGGATGGGTTGACCTGCTCGGGCACGAAACCTACGTTGGTCGCTCGACGCGGGCCCACGGGGGACGGCGTCCGATCGAAGGACACGCAGATGCGCCGCTCGGGATCCCGGCTTCTCCTGTCCGTGCTAGCGCTGGCCGGCCTGTTCGCGACGTACGCCGCCCAGGCCCCCGCCAGCACCGCCGCCCCGATCCGGTCGATCACGTTCAAGGGCTTCACCTGGTCGCAGGACCTGCACACGAGGGTCGGCTCGAGGAGCCAGGCGTGGAACCGGCCGCAGAACGTGACGAGGGCCGACGGTTCGCTGTTCGTGAAGACCGCCCGCTACTGCACGGCCGGTGGCGCCGAGCCGACGAGCGGCGCCGCCCCGCATCCGGCCAAGTGCCCGCGCATCGCGGACACGACGTACGCGACCGGGCGCCTGCAGGTCGGAGGGCTGAGGTTCGGCACCGACTTCTCGGTGTCGTTCACCGCCAACATGCCGGGCACATCCGGCCCCGGGTCGCGGATGGCGCTGTGGATGGTGCACGGGCCCTACTGCGACAGCGACCCGGCCACGTCGGCGCCGACGGCGAACGCCGATTTCGGTGAGCTCGACCTGCTGGAGTGGTACAGCCGTACGCCATCGACCAGCCACTCCACCACGCACGTGGCGTGCGACGTCGCCCGCCGCCGACCGTTCCTCAGCGACGCCAACGCAGCGGCGATCCCGACCCCGGCCGGGACCCACACGTGGAAGGTGGTGCGCCACGGCAACCGGGTCCGCTACCTCCGCGACGGTCACCAGCTCGGCAACACCCACGTGTGCGGCTCCGGCGACCTGACCGCGAACCGTACGCCGCCCAGGTGCGGGTCGATCCTGCGCGGGCCGTGGACCCTGGTCATCCAGGGCGAGGTGTTCGCCAACGAGTGCGGAGCGAGCTGCGGCATCCTCACCGGACCCAACGACTTCGACCGATTCCCCACCCAGGTGATGCGGGTTCGCGGCGTGAACGTCACCGGTCGCGCCTAGTAACCTCCGACGGTGGCGGCGCTGGAGATCGACTGGTTCCTCCGCGACGTGGACTGGCCGCACTTCGCCACGATCCCGCTCTTCACCGGCGTCGTCGGCTGGCTGATCAACTGGACCGGGCTGATCATGCTGTTCAACCCGATCCGGTTCCACGGGGTCCGGATCCCCGGCATGCGCGAGCTCGCCACCGTGCTGCCGCGCAAGGTGCAGGGAGTGCCCGGGCTCCTCCAGGGCGGCATCGGCTGGCAGGGGATCATCCCGGCGCGGGCCGCGAAGATGGGCAGCATCGCGGTCGACAAGGCGATCGCGAAGCTGGGGACCCCGGCCGAGTTCTACCAGCAGCTGGAGCCGGAGGACATCGCCGAGCATATCGTCGCGGTCTTCCGGCCCGAGGTGCCCGACCTCGTCGACGAGGTGATGACCCGCGAGCGGCCGCGCCTCTGGCGCGACCTGCCCGAGCCGGCGAAGCAGGCGGTGTACGCGCGGGTGCAGGCCCAGCTGCCGGGGATCATCCGCGAGGTCACCGACCAGATCGGGATCCACATCGACCAGCTGCTCGACCCGAAGATCATGGTGATCGACCACTTCGAGCGCAACCCGCGCCTGGTCGTGTCGATCTTCCGCGACTTCGGCCAGAGGGAGCTGAACCTGATGGTCAACTTCGGGTTCGTCTTCGGGTTCCTGCTCGGTGTGCCGGTCGCCTTCGCCGACCACTGGTTCGGCCAGTGGTGGCTGCTTCCCGTGCTCGGTGTGATCGTCGGCTGGCTCACCAACGCACTCGGCATGTGGCTGATCTTCGAGCCGCCGGAGCGGCGCCGGATCCTGGGCGTGCCGGTGCAGGGACTCTTCCCCCGGCGCCAGGCCGAGGCGGCCGAGGCCTACGCGCAGATCATCGCCGACGACGTGATCACCCTGGAGCACATCGGCGACTTCCTCCTCGACGGTCCACGCGGCGACCGGACCCGGCAGATGCTCGCCGACGCGCTGCGCCCGGCGATCGACCGCGCGGCTGGCCCGCTGCGCGGCGCCGTCCGGGTGGCCGTCGGCGGCACGTCGTACGACGAGATCCGGGAGTCGGTGGCCCAGGCCGCGGTCGGCCGCACGATCACGCCCTTCCGCGACAAGGACTTCAGCGCCCAGCAGGCCGAGAAGATCCGCGCGCTCGTCGCGCGTCGTACCGCGGAGCTGCCGCCGAAGGACTTCGTGGAGATGATGCGGGCCGCCATCCGGGAGGACGAGTGGATGCTCTACGCGCACGGCGCGATCATGGGACTCGCGGGCGGGTTCCTCCACCTGTGGATCTTCGGAGCGGGGGGCTGATGGCGGTCACGCAAGACGACCACGAGGACGGTGAGCCGGACCAGCGCCAGCCCGTCGGCGGCCCGCCGCCGCTGGTCGTCGCCCGGGCGATCGAGGCGCTGCCCGGGCTGGCCCGGATCGCCGCCTCCACCTGGCTGCACACCGTGCAGTGGGGCGCCTCGACGAGCTGGAGGGTGACCCGTCGGCTGGCGGCGGCGGCCCGCGACCCGGACCTGGCGGCCGAGCTGGCGCATGAGCTCGGGACGACTGTGTCCGCCGTCCGCCAGCTCGGCCGCGCGGTGAGCGACGGCGTGCCGCTAACGTCCGCGGTGGGGTCACTGGGACCCGCGTCGCTCCTCACGCCGGAGCAGCAGCGTGAAGAGCGGGACGCGGACCTGCGGCGTCGCGGCGAGGAGCTCCTGATGCGCTCACGCGACGTCTGGAACACCGACCGGGGGCACCCGGCCTACGAGCGGATCCTCGACGACCTGGCGCCGGACGAGGCCCGGATCCTGGTGTTCCTGCTGCGCGCCGGACCGCAGCCGTCGGTCGACGTGCGCACGGGCGGGCCGGTGGGCATGGTGCACTCGCGGCTGGTGGCACCGGGGCTGACCATGATCGGCGCCCGGGCCGGCTGCCGTTACCCGGACGACGTCCCGTCGTACCTCAACAACCTGTTCCGGCTCGGCCTGGTCTGGTTCTCCCGCGAGACGCTTCGCGACCCGGCGCCGTACCAGGTGCTCGAGGCGCAGCCCGACGTGCTGGACGCGATGCGCTCGGTGCGACTGCCGAGGGTGGTGCGGCGCAGCATCCACCTCACGCCGTTCGGTCAGGACTTCTGTGTCACCGTGTTGGCGCCCGACGCCGACCCCGCCGCGCACCCTCCGCACGAGGTGCCGCTGGAGGCGGACGAATTTCCTCAGAGTTGAGTGGAATGGACTCAACTCTGGACGCGTTGGAACGATGACGCCGCACGGTTGCGGCACCATGACACCTGACCATCGCAAGGGGGACCTGCCCAATGGACGCCTCGAAGTTCACCACCCGCAGCGTGGACGCGATCAACGCAGCGCAGCTGCTCGCCACCACCGCCGGCAACGCCCAGACGGAGCCGGTGCACCTGCTCGTCGCGCTGCTGCGGCAGGAGCAGGGGATCGCACCCACGCTGCTGGAGAAGGCCGGCGCCGACGCCGGTGCCGTCGCGCGCGCCGCCGAGCAGGCCCTCGCCTCGCTCCCGAAGGCGTCCGGGGCGACCGTGCAGACGGCCGCGGCCTCCGGGGTCACCACCCGCACGCTGGCCAAGGCGATCGAGCTGGCTGCCGACATGAAGGACGACTTCGCCGCGACCGAGCACCTGGTGCTCGCTCTGGCCGAGGTCGACTCACCGGCCCGCGCCGTGCTGACCGGCAACGGCGTGACCGCGTCGGGACTCCGCGCCGCGGTGACCGCGGTGCGAGGTGACCGCCGGGTCACCAGCCAGGACGCGGAGTCGACGTACGAGGCGCTGGAGAAGTACGCCGTCGACCTGACCGCGCTCGCCGAGGACGGCGCGCTCGACCCGGTGATCGGACGCGACGCGGAGATCCGGCGCGTGATCCAGGTGCTGTCGCGCCGTACCAAGAACAACCCGGTGCTGATCGGCGAGCCCGGCGTCGGCAAGACCGCCGTCGTCGAGGGGCTCGCCCAGCGCGTGGTCGCGGGCGACGTGCCCGACTCGCTCAAAGGACGTCGTGTGCTCAGCCTCGACCTGGCCGCGATGGTGGCCGGCGCGAAGTACCGCGGCGAGTTCGAGGAGCGGCTCAAGGCCGTGCTCGACGAGATCAAGTCCTCCGAGGGCCGGGTGATCACGTTCATCGACGAGCTGCACACCGTCGTCGGTGCCGGCAAGGGCGGCGACGGGGCGATGGACGCCGGCAACATGCTCAAGCCGATGCTGGCCCGCGGCGAGCTGCGGATGATCGGCGCGACCACGCTCGACGAGTACCGCGAGCACGTCGAGAAGGACCCGGCGCTCGAACGCCGATTCCAGCAGGTGTTCGTGGGTGAGCCGAGCGTGGAGGACACCGTCGCGATCCTGCGCGGCCTCCAGGAGAAGTACGAGGCCCACCACGGGGTCACCATCACCGACGCCGCACTGGTCGCGGCGGCGATGCTGTCCGACCGCTACATCCCTGGCCGGCAGCTGCCGGACAAGGCGATCGACCTCGTCGACGAGTCGGCCTCGCGGCTGCGGATGGAGATCGAGTCCTCGCCGGTCGAGATCGACGAGCTCCGCCGTTCGGTCGACCGGATGAAGATGGAGCAGCTCGCCCTGGAGCGCGAGACCGACGACGCGTCGCGCGACCGGCTGGAGCGGCTGCGCGCCGACCTCGCCGACCGGGAGGAGCAGCTCCGCGAGCTCGAGGCACGCTGGGAGCAGGAGAAGGCCTCCCTCGAGGGCTCCGGCGAGCTGAGGAAGCAGATCGACGCGCTGCGTACGCAGGCCGAGCGGCTCCAGCGCGACGGCGACCTGGCCGGTGCCTCGGAGATCCTCTACGGACGGATCCCGCAGATCGAGAAGCAGATCGAGGCCGCCGACGCCGCCGAGAAGCCGACCACCGACCGCCTGGTCAACGAGAGCGTCGGACCGCGGGAGATAGCCGACGTGGTCGAGTCCTGGACGGGCATCCCCACGGGCCGACTGCTCGAGGGCGAGACCGCGAAGCTGCTGCGGATGGAGGAGATCATCGGCGAGCGGCTGATCGGGCAGCGCACGGCGGTGGGCGCGGTCTCCGACGCCGTACGGCGCAGCCGGGCGGGCATCTCCGACCCGAACCGGCCGACCGGCTCGTTCCTGTTCCTCGGCCCCACCGGCGTCGGCAAGACCGAGCTGGCCAAGTCACTGGCGGACTTCCTGTTCGACGACGAGCGGGCGATCGTCCGCATCGACATGAGCGAGTACTCCGAGAAGCACTCGGTCTCGCGGCTGGTCGGCGCGCCTCCCGGCTACGTGGGGTACGACGAGGGCGGCCAGCTGACCGAGGCGGTGCGGCGTCGTCCGTACTCCGTGGTGCTGCTCGACGAGGTCGAGAAGGCGCACCCCGAGGTGTTCGACATCCTGCTCCAGGTGCTCGACGACGGCCGCCTGACCGACGGTCAGGGGCGAACGGTCGACTTCCGCAACACCCTGCTGATCCTGACCAGCAACCTCGGCTCGAACTACCTGGTCGACCCGCTGCTCGACGAGGAGAAGAAGCGTGACTCGGTGATGTCCGTGGTCCGGCAGGC
>Ga0207648_10000549_pt1 | contig 42026 bp, 39 predicted proteins | sample KBSMisM32_FD_184310 | JGI IMG/M metagenome (GOLD analysis project Ga0207648, IMG submission 184310) | Miscanthus rhizosphere microbial communities from Kellogg Biological Station, Michigan, USA - KBS Miscanthus M3-2 (SPAdes) (version 2) | ecosystem: Host-associated > Plants > Roots >... | reverse complement strand
GCCAGGCTCCATTTCAGCCAGTTCCGGTGCCGACGCATGCGGTCGAGCATCGTCATGTCGGTGTCCTATGTGTCGCGTTCCCGCGGCCGTCGCAGCAGCGGATCGTACATCAAGCGAAAGCCTTCAACCACTTGGGACCTCGGCGAGGGGGGCGACCCCGGCCCTGGCCGGATCGTCGATCGTGGTATATTTGATGGGTCTCAAAGGACTTAGCCGCGCTCACCCAGTGCCACCACGACCGCCTCAGCGCGCCGTGAAGCCCCTGGCCTCCAAGGCCCCGGCCGCCCCCCGCGTGGTGCGAGGGGCCGCCCGCATGGACCCGTCCGCCCGGTGGAAACCTCGGCTGAAGACCCTGCGCGCCCGGCTTGCCACCCGCGAAACCCTGCTCCAGGTGACCCGCGACGCCAACGCGACGACCGAAGCCACGAAAGTCGCCGAGTGGCTGGTGCGCCAGGCCAACAGCTGGCTCCCCGCGCCCTGCTGGGCCGTGGTCGCCCGCGACAACAGCGACCGGCTCACCGTGATGGCCGACTCGGGCCTCACGCCCAGCCTGGGCCCCTCGCTGTGGTCGGCCGCCGAATGGGTGATGAGTCACGGCGACGACCTGCTGACCGGCGATTTGTCGAAGGATTTGCGCGCCAGCGGCCGCGGCATCGGCACCGTCATCGCCCTGCCGCTCAACTGCCGGGGACAGGTAATCGGCGTGCTCGTGGGGCTCGATTCGCAAATCTCGTCCGCCGCTCCGGCCGTGGCGGGCGGGCTGCTCGTGGCGCTCCAGGCGCTCCTGGAGATTCCGGCCATCGCCCTCGACAACGCCCTCGCGCTGCAGCGCGTCGAGGCCCTGTCGGTGACCGACGACCTGACGCTGCTGTCGAATTCCCGATACCTGAACCAGGTGCTGCGGCAGGAAACCAAGCGCGCCATGCGCAGCAAGCGCCCCCTGTCGATCCTTTTCCTCGATCTCGACGGCTTCAAATCGGTCAACGACACCCACGGCCACCTCTACGGTAGCAAGGCGCTGGTCGAGGCGGGGGCCGTCATTCGCGATTGTGCCCGTGAAACGGACGTCGTGGCCCGTTTCGGGGGCGACGAATTCGCCCTTATCCTGCCCGATACCGGTCCCGGGGGCGCCAAGGCGGTGGCCATGCGCATCCGGGACCGCATGCGGGCTCACCAATTTCTGACCTCGGACGGCTTGTCCGTCCGCCTTACCGCCTCGATAGGCGTCGCCACCCTCCCGGACGCAGCCCAAACGGCCGAAGAATTATTGAAAGCCGCCGACATGGCCATGTACAAGGTCAAAGCAGAGGGCAAGGACGGGATTCATGTGGCGCAGGAGTAATTGAGTTGCCTCTAGGTTCTTTTTTCTCGCTGTTTTCCAGCGACCTTGCCATCGATCTCGGCACCGCGAACACGTGCGTCTACGCGCGCGGGAAGGGCATCGTCGTCAACGAGCCCTCCATCGTGGCCATCAATAAAATCAACGGCCGCGTCGAAGCGGTCGGGCGCGACGCCAAGGAGATGCTCGGCCGCACGCCGGGCAACATCGTCGCCATCAAGCCGATGAAGGACGGAGTCATCGCCGACTTCGAGGTCACCGAGAAGATGCTGACCTACTTCATCAAGAAGGCGCACAACCGCAACGTGTGGGTGCGTCCGCGCATCGTCATCGGCGTGCCCTCGGAGATCACGCAGGTCGAGAAGCGCGCGGTGAAGGACAGCGCCTATCGCGCCAAGGCGAGCGAGGTGCACCTGATCGAAGAAGCGATGGCGGCCGCCATCGGCGCCGGCATGCCGATCACCGAGCCCTCGGGCAACATGATCGTGGACATCGGCGGCGGCACCACCGACATCGCCGTCATCTCGCTCGCGGGCATCGTCTACAGCAAGGCGGTGCGGGTGGCGGGCAACGAGATGGACGAGGCGATCATCCAGTACATCAAGAAGGCGTACAACCTGTTGATCGGCGAGCGCACCGCCGAGGCGATCAAGATGGAGATCGGCTCGGCATACCCGCTCGACGAGAAGATCACGATGGAGATCAAGGGTCGCCACCTGATCGAGGGCGTGCCCAAGACGATCACCGTGTCCGACGCCGAGATCCGCGAAGCGCTCGCCGAAACGGTGAACGTCATCGTCGACGCCGTGCGCGTGGCGCTCGAGCGCACGCCGCCCGAGCTCTCGGCCGACATCGTCGATCGCGGCATCGTGCTCACCGGCGGCGGCGCGCTGTTGAAGAATCTCGACAAGCGGCTGCGCGAGGAAACCGGCCTCCCGCTGGCGATGGCCGAGGACCCGTTGTCCTCCGTCGTGCTCGGCGCGGGCAAGATGCTCTCGGACTTCAACCTCCTGCGGAAGATCTCGATCGACTGATCCGGCCCGGTCAATGGCCCTTCTGGACATACGTCAGCGCGTGGGGTGGCTGTTCATGACAGTCACCGTCGTGCATCTCGTGCTCATCTCCGCCCAGGTCACCTCCAAGCGCGGCGTGCCGCTGCTCCAAGAGGCGATCTTCGGCAGCATGGCCGAAGTGCAGCGCGTGGCCACGGGTGGGATCGGCGGGGTGCGCAGCGCGTGGCAGAACTACGTGAACCTCCGGCAGATCGGCCAGGAGAACGACGCCCTGAAGCAGCGTGTGTCGCAGCTGGAGGTGGCGCTGCAGCGTGAGCGCGCGCTGGCGGAGCAGACACGTGTGCTGCAGCAGGCGCTCGACCTCAAGACCGAGACGCCGTTTGCCACCACGGCGGCGAGGGTCATCGCCAGCGGGGCGAGCCCCGACTTCCGCACGATGACGCTCGACAAGGGCAGCTCGCAGGGGTTCGCCACCGACATGGCGGTGCTCGCGCCCGAAGGCATCGTCGGACGGGTGATTCTGCCCACGCCGCGGGCGGCCAAGGTGCAGCTGATCATCGACCGCAACGCCGCTGCCGCCGGACTGGTCGAGCGCAGCCGCGCCCAGGGCGTCGTGGTGGGTACCGGCAACGATCGGATGCGGTTCGACTACGTGCCCGGCTCGGCCGACCTAAAGGTGGGCGACCGCGTCGTCACCTCCGGGCTGGACGGCATCTACCCGAAAGGCTTTGTCATCGGTCAGATAGAATCGGTCGAGCGCAGCGCGGGCGAATTCAGTAATGTGCTGATCCGGCCGGCGGTGAACCTGTCTGCGCTCGAGACGGTGTTGGTCGTCACATCGGCTTCCGAGGTGCCGAAAGCGGATCGGGCAACCGCGCCGTGAGGGCCGCCGGTGCTCTGATTGCGATTGCGCTGGCGCTCGCGCTGCAGACGACTCTGGCCCGGTTCGTCGTGGGAGGAAGCACGCCGATCGATCTGGTGCTGGTCGCCGTCGTCTACGTGGCGCTGACGTCGGGCGCGACGAGCGGCATGCTGGCGGGGAGCGTCGCAGGGCTGATTCAGGACGCGCTGGCCAGCCCGATCATCGGGGTCGGCGGGCTGGCGAAGTCGATCGTCGGGTTTGCGGTGGGCGCCATCGGTCAGCAGTTCATCGTCACGGCGGCCATTCCGCGCCTGCTGGTGTTCATGGCGGCCACTGGCGCGCACGCGGTCCTGTTTCAGGGGTTGTACGTCGCGCTCGGGCTGCGCACCTTTACGTCGCCGTGGGCGGCGGTCGCAACCCAGGCGCTTGGCAATACGGTGGTCGGGATGGTGGCGTTTGCCGCCGTCGAGTCGTTTCCAGGCGTGATGGAACGCCGGCGGATGACTCGCCGCCCGAAGGTGTGAGGATCTGATATGTCGGTAGTGGAAGATCGCCGGCGGGTCGCACTCCGCATCAACGTGCTCCAGTGGGGAGCCGTGGCCGTGTTCGCCACGCTCGCCATCGCCTTCTGGTTCCTCCAGGTCGTCCAGAACGCCAAGTACGAAGAGATGGCGGAAAACAACCACCAGCGGACGCTGGCGTGGCGCGCACCTCGCGGGGTGCTCTACGACCGCGACGGCACGGTGCTGGTGGAAAACCGGAACTCCTTCACGATTTCGATCGTGCGCGAGCATTCGAAGAACCTCGAGCACACGATTGCGCTGCTTGCGAGCGTGGCGCATCTCGATCCGCAGGCCCTGCAGCAGATCGTGGACCGTCATCGATCCGAACCTTCGTACCGTCCGATCGTCGTCGTCGAAGACGCCACCCTTGCGCAAGTGGCGGCCATCATCGCGCGGCGTCTCGACACCGAACTCCCCGACGTCATCGTCGACGAAGTGCCGGCCCGAAAGTACCCGGAGCAATCGATGGCCGCGCACCTGTTCGGCTACGTCGGCGAGGCCAACGACCAGCAGGTGGCGGCGGGTGTGCCATCTGGTGCGCTGGTCGGCCAGCAGGGAATCGAGAAGGCCTATAACGACCTGCTGATGGGCCAGGACGGCGCTCGTGTGGTGGTCGTGAACAGCGTCGGCCGCAAGATCAGCACGCTCGAGGAGCAGCCCCCCACCGAGGGTCGCCGGCTGAAGCTGACGATCGATCACGACGTGCAACGGGCCATCGAAGAAGGTTTCGATTCGATCGGCTTCGATGGCGCCGCCGTGGTCCTCGATCCGAGCAACGGCGAGGTGCTCGGCTTCACCAGCCGGCCCGCCTACGATCCGAACGCGTTTGCCGCCGGCATCGATCGCGCGACGTGGAATGCCCTGACGACCGACGAAGATCTGCCGCTGCAGAACCGCGCCCTGCAGGGACGCTTTTCGCCCGGCTCGACGTTCAAGATGGCGGTGGCGCTCGCCGGCCTTGAAGAGGGCGTGATCACGCCTGATTTCAAGGTGCACTGTGCCGGCCATGCGAATTTCTACGGCCACGACTTCAAGTGCTGGCGCTTCAGCAGAGGCGGGCACGGCACGATCGACCTGCGGCACGCGATCGAACAATCGTGTGACGTGTATTTCTACACGGTCGCCAACATGGTCGGCGTCGACAACATCAACAAATGGGCGACGCTGCTCGGGCTGGGCGTGAAGAGCAACATCGATCTGCCGAACGAGGTCATCGGCCTGGTGCCATCGACGGAGTGGAAGCGGCTCCACACGAAAGAGAAGAAGTGGTACGCCGGAGAGACGATCTCCGTTGGTATCGGCCAGGGAGCTGTGTCGGTGACGCCGATCTCCATGGCCGTCTACATGGCCACGCTGGCCAACGGCGGCACGCGCGTGACGCCGCATCTCATCAAGGCGGTGGACGACGGGAACGGGTGGAAGCCGGTCCCGACGCCCGAGCCGCAGTCGAAGATCGATATCAAGCCCGACGCACTGCAGGCCATTCACGACGGGATGTGGATGGCGGTGAATGCAGCGGGTACCGGCGGTTCCGCCCGAATCACCGGCAAGGACGTGTCGGGCAAGACCGGAACCGCGCAGGTCATCTCCAACGCGGGGCGAGCCGCGGCCGGCAAGCACATCGAGAAGCTGAAGGACAACGGCTGGTTCGTGTTCTTCGCGCCGCGCGACAATCCCGAAATCGCTGGCGTCGTGTTCCTCGAGCACGGGATTCACGGCGGCAACGCGGCGATGGTCACGCACCACATCCTCGACACGTTCTTCGCCAAGAAGGAAGGGCGGCCGCTGCCGCCGCCGCCGACCCTCAAGGCCAACACGTCGGAAAGCAATTGATGTTCGAACGGCGCCTGCACTTCCACATCGACTGGGCGATGCTCATCGCCGTGATGGCGCTGTGCTTCATCGGGCTCGCCAACATCTACAGCGCCACCGGCGGGCCCACCGGCATCTACGTCACCCAGATCTACGGGATCATTCTCGGGCTGGTGGCGCTGGCCATCTGCCTGGCCATCGACTACCGCACACTGGCCGACAAGTCGCACTTCGTCTATGCCGGCGTCGTCCTGCTGCTGGTGTATGTGCTCTTCCTCGGCGTCGTGCGCGGCGGGTCGCGGCGCTGGATCGACCTGGGTCCCATGAACCTGCAGCCCTCGGAGTTCGCCAAGGCGGCGCTGGCACTCGTGCTGGCGAAGTTCTTTGCCGACAGTCGGCGCAGTGGCATCTCTCGAGGCGACATGCTCATCGCCGGCGCGGTCACGGTTGTGCCGCTCGTCCTCATCGCCCGGCAGCCGGACCTTGGGACGGCCGTCACGCTCATTCCAGTGCTCTTTGCCGGCGCCTTCGTGGCCGGTATGCCGATGCGCATCTTCGGCATCCTCGCCCTCGTGGGCGTGCTCGTGGCGCCCGTGGCGTGGAAGTTCGCGCTCAAGGACTATCAGAAAGAACGCATTTCGACCTTTCTCGACCCGTCGCAGGACGCCAAGGGCGCCGGGTACCAGCAGATTCAGGCCCGCATCACCGTCGGGTCCGGCGGCCCGTGGGGCAAGGGTTTCCAGAAGGGCACGCAGGGCCAGTTGCGGTTCCTTCCGGTGGCACACAACGATTTCATCTTTTCCGTCCAGGCCGAGGAGCACGGCTTTGCCGGTGTGCTCGTGGCGCTGGGACTCTATCTCTTTGTCATCTTGCGCGCGCTGGAGGCGGCCGCTCTGGCCAAAGACCGCCTCGGCTCGTTCCTCGTCCTGGGCGTGCTGGCCAGTTTCACGTTCCAGGTCGTGTACAACATCACGATGTCGGCCGGTCTCGCGCCGGTCAAAGGGTTGACGCTTCCGCTCATGAGTTACGGCGGCTCCTCCATGATTGCCACCTTGGCGGGGTTCGGCTTGATCCTCAACGTGCGGATGCGACGTTTTACGAATTAGACATATGGGCCTTCTGCTGCTCGCGATGATCGCCGTCCTGCCCGGCCTGTTCATACAGGCCGCGCCGGTGCCGGCGCTCGCGCGGCGGCGTTCGGGCCCGCAACGGAGCATCGGGCATGACCAAGGAGATGATCATCTCCTCGAGCGCCCACGAAACACGGGTCGCGATCCTCGAGGAGGACCAGGTTGCCGAAGTATTCATCGAGCGCGAGCGGTCGCGCGGGGTGGTGGGCAACCTCTACAAGGGCCGGGTATCCAAAGTGCTGCCCGGCATGCAGTCGGCGTTCGTTGACCTCGGTCTCGAACGCGACGGCTTTCTCTACGTTTCCGACGTCGTCGCCACGTTCGAGGAGTTCGACCGCCTCGAAACGGACGAGGACGACGGGGCTGCCAACGGCGTTCGTAGCCCCGGGTCTTCAGACCCGGGGAACCGATCTGGTGCGGTAGCCACTGCTGCTCCCGGCGGCCAAAGCCGCGGCGGGGGGCGCGGAGGTCGCGATCGCGAGAAGGGCCCCGAGCCCAAGATCGAAGAGCTGGTCAAGGAAGGGCAGGAGATCATCGTGCAGGTGGCCAAGGAGCCGCTGGGCACGAAGGGTGCCCGGTTGACCTGCCACGCCACCATGCCGGGCCGCTTCCTGGTGTTCATGCCCACCGTGGACCACGTGGGCGTGTCGCGGAAGATCGACTCCCGCGAGGAGCGCGGCCGCCTGCGCGGCATCGTCCGCGAGTTCCGCGAGCAGCACGGGTTCACCGGCGGCGTCATCATCCGCACCGCGGCCGGCGGCCGGCCGAAAGAGGACATCGTCTCGGACCTGAGCTACTTCCACAAGGTGTGGACCGAGATCCGGCAGAAATCGGAGAGCTCGCGCGCGCCGGCCGTCGTCTACCGCGAGGCGAGCCTCGTCGCCAAGCTGCTGCGCGACCTGCTCACCGAGGAGTTCTCGGCGATCCGCATCGACAACGAGCACGAGTACCGCAAGATTCTCGAGCTCGTCGAACGCATCATGCCGTCGCTGGCGCCGAAGGTGCGGCTCTACGAGAAGCCGTTCCCGATCTTCGAGGAATACGGCGTGCAGGCCGAAATCGACAAGGCGCTGCGCAGCAAGGTGTGGCTCAAGTCCGGCGGGTCGATCGTCATCAACCCGACCGAGGCGCTGGTGGCGATCGACGTCAACACCGGGCGCTATGTGGGCAAGAAGACCGCCGGCCGGCTCGAGGACACGATTCTCAAGACCAACCTCGAGGCCGCCAAGGAGATCGTGCGGCAGATCCGGCTGCGCGACCTGGGCGGCATCATCGTCCTCGACTTCATCGACATGGAGGACAAGAAGAACCGGCAGAAGGTGCTGCACGCCGTCGAGCAGGAGCTGCGCAAGGACCGCGCGCCCTCGAAGGCCTTGCAAGTGTCGGATTTCGGCCTCGTCATCATCACGCGGAAGCGCGTGAAGCAGAGCCTGGAGCGCACGCTCACCGAACCGTGCCCGTACTGCCTGGGCAGCTCGGTCATCAAGTCGAGCTCGACGATCTGCTATGAGATCCTGGCGGAGGTGAAGAAGATCGGCGCCGATCTGAACGGCCAGAGCCTGCTGCTGCGGGTCAACCCCGACATCGCGCGCGCGTTCACCGACGAGGAGCGCGCGGTGTTCAAGGACCTGAAGCAGTCGATCGGCAAGGACGTCACGCTGCGCCCCGATCCCCAGCTCCATCACGAGCAGTTCGACGTCATGGCGCTGGGCTGATTCTTCGTAGGGGCCGCCTTCAGGCGGCCCGTTCATGAAGATCCTCACGATCTCAGGCAGCCTTCGGGCACGTTCGTCGAATACCGAACTGCTGCGCGCCGCGCAACTGGTGGCGGACCCGTCGTGGACGTTCGACCACTACGACGGGCTCGCCGCCCTTCCGCATTTCAATCCGGACGACGACTTCGAGGGCGCGACGCCGCCCGAGCCGGTGCGCGACCTTCGCGCGCGAATTGCGGCCGCCGACGCGCTCTTAATCAGCAGCCCCGAATACGCGCACGGCGTGCCGGGTTCGCTCAAGAACGTCCTCGATTGGCTGGTGAGCGATGCGGCGATGATCGGAAAGCCGATCGCGCTGCTGAACGCCTCCGCGCGCTCGACCTTCGCGCATCCGCAGCTCGCCGAAACGCTGCGCACGATGTCCACCGCCCTCATCGCCGAGGCGAGCGTGACCGTGCCGCTCGACGGCCGCCGCCTCGATGCGGCCGCCATCGCGGCGGACGCGTCGCTTGCCGCCACCATTCGGCAGGCGTTGGACGCCCTGAGGAATAATCTTCGGTAGGTGTCGTCTCTTTTTTCTCCCCTGGCCTTCCGAACCGGCCTGTCCGCGCGCAACCGCGTGGTGCTGGCGCCGATGACCAACAAGCAGAGCCACGCCGACGGCTCGCTCGGCGACGACGAACTCCGCTGGCTCTGCTCGCGCGCCGAGGGGGGCTTCGGCGTGGTGATGACGTGCGCGGCGCACGTGGCGAAGGACGGGCAAGGGTGGCCGGGTGAGCTCGGCATCTTCGACGACGCGCTGCTTCCCGGCCTGACCACGCTGGCCACGGCGCTCCGCGAGCGCGGCGCGGTGTCGATGGTGCAGATCTTCCACGGCGGCTTGCGCGCCGACCCAGCGGTGACCAGCACGATGCCGTGGAGCGCCAGCCCCGCCGACGGGGTGCGCGAGGCCACGCCGGACGATCTGGCGCGCGTCATCGAGCAGTTCGCGGCCGCGGCCGAACGGGCGAAGCGCGCCGGCTTCGACGGGGTCGAGTTGCACGGCGCCCACGGCTATCTCTTCACGCAGTTCCTCAGCACCGAGCAGAACCGCCGCGCCGACGCCTGGGGCGGGCCGCTCGAGAACCGCGCGCGCCTGCTGCGCGACGCCCTGCGCGCCGTGCGAGCCAGAGTGGGCGCGTCGTTCACGGTCGGCGTCCGCCTGTCGCCGGAAAACTTCGGCAACGCCAAAGGGCTCGACCTCGACGAGAGCGTGCAAACGGCGCGCTGGCTCGCGCAGGACGGCGCCGACTTCGTGCACCTGTCGCTCTGGCGCGCGCTCGAGCCCACCGCCAAACGGCCGTCCGAGCACGCGCTGCCGATTTTCCGCGCGGCGCTGCCGCCCGACGTCGCCATCCTGGCCGCAGGCGCCCTCTGGACCCGCGCCGAAGCGGAGCAGGTGCTGGCGCTCGGCGCCGACGCCGTGGCGCTGGGCCGCTCGGCGATCGTGAACCGAGACTGGCCGCTGCGCGCACGTCAGGACGCCTGGGATCCTCGACGCCCCCCCGTCACGCTCGATGAACTGCGGGCAGAGGGGTTGAGCGAGGCGTTTGCCGGCTACATGCGATCCTGGAAAGGGTTCGTGCAGGAGGTGTGATGTTCGGAACCCAGCACTTCTGGCTGTTCGTCGTCAGCGGCCTGCTGCTCAACATCACGCCCGGCCAGGACACCCTGTACATCGTGACGCGCAGCGTGGCGCAGGGGCGCGCCGCCGGCCTCTGGTCGGTGCTCGGGATCTCCACCGGCTCGGTGGTGCACACGCTGGCGGCGGCGTTCGGGCTGTCGGCGATTCTCGCCACCTCCGCCCACGCATTCACGATCGTGAAGCTCGCCGGCGCGGGGTATCTCGTCTACCTCGGTGTGAAGATGCTGATCGAGCGGCCCGCTCCGGCGGCGGCCGGGGTCGAGCCTCCGCCGCGGCACGAATCCGCCTGGGCCATCTATCGCGCCGCGGTGCTGACCAACGTGCTGAACCCGAAGGTGGCGCTCTTCTTCCTCGCGTTCCTGCCCCAGTTCGTCGCGCCGCAGGCCAGTTCGCGGGTGGCGGCGTTTCTCTTTCTCGGCGCGGTGTTCGTGTTCAACGGCACGCTGTGGTGCCTTGTGCTCGTGCTCGGCGCCTCGGCGTTGAGCCGCCGGCTTCGCCGCAATGCCGCTGGAGCGCGGCGCCTGCGTCAGGCGACCGGTGCCGTGTTCGTCGGCCTCGGCGCCCGGCTGGCGCTGCAGAAGTAGGGGCCGCCTTCAGGCGGCCCGTCAGTAGGGTCGTTCCGCCAGGGCAGCCGCGTCGGCGGCGCAGGCCTGCGCGCTCGGCTTTGTGGACCGCAGACGCGACACTTCCTCGCGCGCGGCGTCGAGGTCGCTGCGGAAAGCGGGCACCGAGTGAAGAGCCGAGAGCACGCTCTCGGCCGTCATGAAGCCGGCCTCGACCGCCGTCACGTGGTGCACGCCGCAGACGACACGGCTCTCACCGAACTTGCGCGCGCGCTCGAGGACCTCGGTGGCGCGATCCGGCACGACCTCGGCCAGCAGCCGCCCCGCCATCCAGCCGGCCGTGGCGTGGCCGGACGGGTAGTCCGAGCTCACCCGCGCCAGGCGTTCGCTGTCTGCCGGCGGCAGGCACACGGGACCGGCCTCGCGCTCGAACGGCCGCTTGCGCTTCCACGTGTTCTTGCCGCTGGCCGAAGCGACTCCCGCATCGACGCCGGCCTGCGAGAGCAGCCGCACCAGCGCGGGCGCGTCCGCCGGCTCGATGGCCGCGTCGAGCGCGCAGCTGAATGTCTGCAGCAGCGTGGCGGTTCCCAGCTGGTTGTCGCGAAGGGCCAGGGCCCAGCGCGGGCCGCCCTCGAAGCGGCGTGTGCTGCGGAAGACCGCCAGGTCGGCGGTGTCGCGAATGTCCCCTTCCACGGGCGGTGGCGCCAGCACCCGCAGGATGTCGGGGGCGGCACCCGGGGGCAGATACCCGATCCGGGGCCGGGGCGCCGGTGCGGCCGCCGGTGCGGTCGGTGACGCCGTTGTCTGAGCGTCGGAGACGGTCGTGACCGCGAGCAGCGCCGAGGCGGTCAGGGGCAGCAGGGTGCGCCAGGAGGCCATCTCATCTGGATCCTAACGCACCCATGCCGCGCCGTGAAGCGGGCGCCAGATCGACGCACCCTGACGGTCAGAAATAGCGCTTGTAGCCGAACGTGAGCGACGCGGCCGAGGCGTCGGGCAGCAGGAAGGGGTGGCTCACCACGTCGAACCGCAGCTCGACCTTGATCGCGGCCTCGTTGTTCAGGAGGTATTCGGTGCCGCCGCCGAAGTTCAGGCCGCCGCGCGTCTCGCCGGGCGGATCGGCGATCGTGTCGAGTTTGAGCCGGACGAAGTAGAAGCCGGCGCCGGCCTGTGCGAACGGTCGCCAGGATCCTTTCTCCCAGTTGTAGACGCCCGAGAACAGGAGCTTCATCTGCCGGAAGTGATCGTCGGTGGTGCCCGACAGGCCGGGGCTCGCAAACGCCAGCAGGCCTCGGACGCCCACGCGCGGAGTGACGTAGTACTCGCCGAAGCCGTCGAACGTGAGTGTATTTTCGAACGCCTCGACTGGAAACAAGACACCGGCATCGGCGCCGTAGCCGATCACGCCCTTGTCGGGGGTGCGCACCCGGGTCTGCGCAAAGATCGGAGTGGCCAAGCTGAGGCAGACGAAGAACGCGACGGCCGTCTGAGCGGCACGACGCGCGCGATGAGGACGATCTGAACGGAGTCTGTGCATACTGCTCAGGATAGCAACACAAATGCCAGACTGCGTCATCCGTACGGGTCAGCGCTTCGCGATCATGATGTCGCCGCTGAACGATCGCAGCGTGACGAGCGGTCCGCCGTTGCCGGAGACACCGCGCAGGATGCGCGCGTTGCCGCGCCCTCCACGCCCCACGCCGCGGCCGACGACCCGGGCGCGGCCTCTCGGTCCGAGCTCACGGCGATCGTCGACCGTGATCGGATAGTCGGATTGGACGGTGCCGTTCACCGTTGCCGCCTCGAGCTCGAAGTCCGCGGCGGCCGGGATGAGACGGATCTCGCCCGACTGCGACTGCAGCGAGTAGCGGCCCGTTCGCGCGAGACGGCCCGAGAGCTCGACGCGGCCGTTCAGCGACTGCGCGATCACGCGTTCGGCCTCGCTGTCGCTGATGATCAGGTCGCCGCCCACCGTGCGCAGGTCGGCCGACTGCGCCTTCAGCTGCCGGATCGTCACCCCGCCGCCCAGTGTGGACACGATGACGTCGCTGCTGTCGGCGTTCTCGAGCGACACCGCGCCCGAGAGCGTTCGCAGCATCCGGACCTGGCCGACCGACGTGGCCTTGATGCTGCCGCCCACGGCCTCGACGCGCAGTTCGCCCCGCACGCCGCTGACGGTCACGTCGCCCGAGAGCGTGCGCACCGACACACTGGCGCCGGAGGGCACCGCGATCGTGAAATCCACTTCGGCGTCGAGCCGCCGCTGGCCCTGGAGCACCGCGCGCACGTCCGCGGCACCCTGCCGCTCCGTCACCTGGATCTCTACGTCCGAGAGGGCTGCACGCGCCCCCGCGTCGGTGTCGCCCCAGGCGCGCTTGATGGCGTCGATCCGCACGTCGTCGCCCCCGCTGCCGGTGAGGGTCACGTTGCCCGCCGGATTGACGAGCGTCAGGTTGCCCTGGCGGCCGATTTTCGCGAGCGCCGTGAACGGCTCGGTCGCCATCGGTCCGCGCCGCGCCTCTTGCCGCGCGCGCCGCAGCTCGGCCTGCCGCTCGCGCAGCGCCTCGCGGCGGCGCTGGATCTCTTCCCGGCGTGCGCCCACGTCTCCTCGCTGGCCGCTTTCGGCCGGCACGGCACTGGCGACGATGGCGGCGGCCAGGATGGCCGCCACGCTCGCAGCGATCTTCATGGGTTCTGTACCTCCGTGCCCGGCTCGATGTCGCCGGCAAGGGACACCGTGTCCTGTAGCAGTGCCACCTTGCTGCCCAGCGCCTCGAGCAGGTTCTCTTGCGACAGCGCGTCGCCGGGCTCCCGCGCGAGCGCCTCGCGCGCATCGCCGATGGCCGAATCGATGTCGTCGATGCTCGATTGCAGGGTGGCGTTCGTGAGCGCGTCGAGCCGTGGCCCCGCCGCGTCGGCGGCTTCCTGGAGCCGCGCGATGGCGTCGGTGTATTCGGCCTCGGCGAGCTGGAACTCGGCGTGCGCGCCACTACCATCCGCGACTGGTGGGGGTGCGACGGCCAAGCGGGTTCCCACCCAGGCCAGGCTCGAGACGACGAGCACGAGACCGGCGACGGCGCCGAGTGGTTGCAGCGCGCCCCACCCTCGCGTCGACAGCCCCAGACGCTCCAGCCACGACTCGCGGACCGGGACCTCGAGGTGGACCCGCGCCTGCACCCGCCGCCACACGTCTGCCGGAGGTTCGATCGGCGTCAGCGCGCGGGCCGCCCCGCGGATCGCCCGCACGTCGGCCAGCAGCGCCGGGCAGGTCGGGCATCCCTCGAGATGGGCCTCGACGGCGGTGCGCGTTCGCGCGTCGGCCTGTCCATCGAGATAGTCGTCGAGCGCGTCGACGAGCCGTTCGCACGTGAGCATCTGATCGTCGTTCATCACACGGCCTCGAGCGCGCCGCGCGTCACGCCCCGCAGCAGCCCGCGCAGTTTCATGCGTGCCTTGTGCACCTGCGACTTCGAGGTGCCTTCGGAAATTCCGAGCGCTTCGCCCACCTCGCGGTGGTCCAACCCCTCGACGTCGTGCAGCACGAACGCCGCACGGCACCCGGCTGGCAGCTGCGCAATCGCGCGCTCGAGATCGATGCGCGCGATGGCTTCCGGCAGCACGGGAGCCGCGGCTGCCGGCTCCGGGGCATCTTCGGCGTCGAGCGAGTCGGTCGAGCGCGCCATCCGCGAGTGCTTGCCCCGGAGGTGGTCCAGGCAGTGGTTGACCGCCAGGCGGTAGAGCCAGGTGCCGAGGCTCGACTCGCCGCGGAAGCCGGCGAGCTTGCGGTGGGCCTGGACGAACACGTCCTGCAGCAGGTCCTCGGCGTCGTGGGCGGATCCGGTCATGCGCATCAACAACCCGAAGAGCCGCCCGGCATGGTCCCGGTACAACGTCTCGAACGCCGCCGCATCGCCCTCGCGGCACCGGCGCGCCAGCTCGAGGTCGTCGGCTCGCACTTGGTCCTTAGACGGTTGCGCGGCGGGGGCGGGTTGCCGCGGCGCCGCGGGGCGCCCGCGGTTGCCCGGGCCAGCGCACGGCGGCAAAGCCCCGGATGCGCGTGGTCGTCACTTCGAGCCCCTCGGCCCGCAGGAGCTGGCGTTTCCGGTCCAGATAGCCGCCGAACCCGCCGATGCCCCCGGCGGCGGCAATCACGCGATGGCAGGGCACCGAGGGGTCGCCGCAGCCGCGCATCACGTTGCCGACGGCGCGGGCCGCGCCGGGCGTGCCCGCCAGTTCCGCGATGTCTCCGTACGTCGCCACGCGGCCGCGGGGGATCCGGCGCACCGCGGCCAGGACGCGGGCCCGAAAGCCCCCGCTCACCGCCCGATCACGACCTTGACGCGGAAAACCGCGCCGCCCAGGTCGTCCTCGCCAAACGCCGCCGCCGCGCTGCTCGCCCCGCCCTCGAACGCGTTGGGGACACTCATCCAGGCGGCTTCGCCGGCCACGCCCAGCCACCGCGAGGCCCGCCATTCGGCGCCGCCGAGCAGCTGGAATCCCGTCTTGGTGAACTGCACGTTCTCGTCCGACGTGGCGAACTCGGAGGTCTCCTTGTAGCGGTGCCAGCCGAGGCCGCCGCCGAGATATGGGATGACCGTCTGGCGCGGCTTGGTGAAGCGCCAGCCGGCCGACACTTCGATCGGCATGACCGAGATCGTGGTGTCAATCCCGATCGGAAACGCCTGGCCGTTTGCCACCACCACGCGCTCGCCATCCTTCTGGAACCGCGAGACGCCGAACGACACGAACAGGTTGCGCCCGACGAGCACTTCGGCGCCGCCGCCGAACAGCACGCCGCTGCGCGACCCGAGCACCGCCTCGAAGCTTTGCGACGCTGTGAACGTGCGCGCGCCCGCTTCGCCGAAGCCGCGCAGTCGAACCGTGGGTTCCGGCGCGCGGCGGACAGGCGGCCGGGTCTGCGCTCCCGCCGTCACCGGCAGGAGCGCGAGCGTGCCGCACACGACGGCGGCGTGGACGGAGCGGCCGAGACGGCTGCTCATCGCGCCACCCCCATGCCGCGCAGTGCGGCGCGCGCGTTGATCAGCCCGTAGCCGTAATCGTTGTCGCGCCCTGGCGTCCCGAGGTCGGTGGCCGACTGTTTCAGGATCGCCTCGATGGCCGCCGGGTCGGTGAGCCCCTGGCTCACGAGCAGCGCGGCCAGACCCGACACGTGAGCGGTCGCCATCGACGACCCCTCGAAATAGAAGTAGGCGAACACATCGAAGCGCGGCGCGGTGTAGCGGGAGACCGGCCCCGCGAACGTCTCGACGAAATCGAGGTCGAGGGTCTGCTGCAGGATGCCGGCGGTGGCAGGGCCACGGCTGAAATCGCCGCCGGGCGCCGCGAGCTCGATATAGCTCCCGCTCGTCGAGTAGACGGCGCGGCGGCGATCCGGGCCGGTGGCGGCCACGGCCACCATGCCGTCGATCTGCGTCGCGAACTCGCCGTAGATCTCGGGCTGGTTGCCCTCGAGGGCCTCGTTGCCGCCCGCGGCGGCCACGAACGCGCCATGCGAGACCGCGTACTCGATGGCCGACCGCACCACCGGAGCCGGGGCGCCGGTGCGGCCGAGGCTCATGTTGATGACCTTCGCGCCGTTGTCCACCGCGTAGCGCACGCCCCTGGCCACCGTGTCGTCGGTGCCGATGAAGGGGCTGTTGAAGATGAAGTCCCAGTCGGTGTCGATCACCTTCACCGGCATCAGTTTGACGTTGAACGCCATGCCCGCGACGCCCACGCCGTTGTTCGAGAGCTGGGCGATGGTGCCCGCCACGTGCGTGCCATGTCCGGCGAGGTCGAACGGGAGGGTGTCGTCCCAGATGAAATCGCGCGGCGACACGAACCGATCGGCACCGAGATCCGGCGCGGCGGCAAACGGGATGTCCACCGGTCCGAGGGCCGGAAACGAGACGCCGTCGTCGCGCCGCCAGGCGATGCCCGTATAGCGCAGCGTGGCGCTGCGATAGGCGACGCCCGTATCCACGATCGCGACGGTGACGCTGGTCGACCCGCCGCGGTTGATGTCCCATGCCCGCTCCATGTCGATCTGCGGGAAGTTCCACTGGCGCGAGTAGAGCGGATCGTTCGGCACGAACATCGGCCGCGCGCGATAGCGGGGCTGCGCGTACTCGACGTCCGGCTGCGCGCTCAGCCGCTCCGCCACGTCCTCCGGATCGGCGCCGCCGGCGAGCGCGACGATGTCGAAGTCCGCGTAGGTCAGCGTCGGGCCCGGCGTCGCGTCCACCTGCGCCAGCAGCGCGCGCTGCGCGGCCGGCAGTGTCCCCGGCCGGAAACGCACGATGAGGCTGTCGCGCAGATACGCGCTGCCGGAGGCGCCCGTCTTCCAGCGGGCCGACGTGGGCGCCGGCCGCGGCGGATCGGCGTCGCGGAGGCCGCGATCGATGCCTGGTGCGTTGATCTCGGACAGGAGCTGCTTGAAGCCGCGGCTTCGCTCCGGTTGCTGGGCCGTCGTGGTCGCGAGCCATCCGGCCACGGCAGCCACCACGATCACGGCCGGCGCGACGGGGCCACTCAGTCGAGCGAAGAGACGCATGGACCGCGATTGTAGCGTGCCGGCCTTGGGCCTCAGGCCTGAGGCCTTCGAGATTTCAGAGGTACGACAGCGGATCGACGCCCACTTCGCTCGCGTCCACGGGCGCCTGAATCGACTGCGGCTGGCCCTCGTGCGCGTCCCACAGGCTCACGTCGTACGGGTGTTCGAGCTTCTGCCCGTTGGCGCGCGTCAGCACCTTCACGCGCGGGCGGTACGGATCCGGCGCGTAGGCTTTCAACACCACCGCGATTTCGCCGGTGTCGAGCCGCACGAGGTTGCCCGCGGGGTAGATGCCGACGAGCTGGACGAAGCGCTTCACCAGCCGCTGGTCGAACTGCTTGCCGTCGTTGCGCTGCAGCACCGCCAGGATGCGGTCCGTAGGATGCGCGGCCTGGTAGACGCGCTGCGATCGCATGGCGTCGTAGACGTCCGCGATGCCGCAGAGAGTGGTCGCCAGGTTGAGCTGGGGCCGGATGGTGCCCACCGGGTAGCCGGTGCCGTCGCTCCGCAGATGGTGCTCGAAGGCAACCACCGGGCCGAGGGCGGGGATCTCCGGGGTGTTCTTCAGGATTTCGGCGCCGTCCACGGTGTGCCGCTTGAGGATTTCGAACTCCTCGTCGGTGAGCTTGCCCGGCTTGTTCAGCACTTCGTTCGGCGTCTTGACCTTGCCGATGTCGTGCATCAGCGCCGCCAGCCCGAACTCGCGCAGCAGGCCGCCCTCGATGCCAAGCCCCCGTGCCTGGCCCATCGTGAGAATGGACACGTTCACCATGTGGGTGAACGTGTAGTTGTCGTAGTTCTTGAGCGCCGTCAACGCCAGGAGCGCGGTGCGGTTCTGCGCCACGGCCTGAGCCAGCGAGTCGACCATGCTGCGGGCCGCGTCGGCGTCGGGCTTGCCCTCGACGGCCGCGCTCTCGAGCAGTACGCTCGCCACGCCGGACGCTTCGGCGTAGAGCTTCTTGAAGGCGGCCATGTCACCGACGCCTTCGATCTTCTCCTCGACCTCGATACGCCCCACGCGCACGTGCGGCAGCTTGCCGAGCACGCCGTCTTTGCCGGTTTCGCCGCTGGCGACGCTGGCCACCAGGCGATCGACTTCGTCGGCCTCGACGCCACGCTGAATGACGATGCGCTCGATGCCCGCCTGCTTCAGCCGCCGCATCAGCTCGCCCATGGTCTCGGCGGCGCGCGGGATCGGGAAGTCGCCGACGACCAGGTCGTCGCCGACGATGCCGATGGTGACCGACGGTGTGTTGGCGAGCGTGAGCGAAAGCGTCTCGGCCAAGGCGGCGATGCTGCGGGCGACCAGCGGGTGGCCGGGCGCATAGAGCTGCGCGCCACGCAGCGCCGCCGCCAGCCGGCGGACGATTTCCTCGGCGAGTACGGCGCGGTCGGCTCCGGTCATCGCGCGGCTCCTTCCCGGCCGAGCGCCAGGCGCGCGGCTGCCCGCACGCCGCGGGTGCTGCTGCGCATCGCGTCTTCGAGCGCTTCGAGCGTTTCCGGCGACCCGATGCGTTTGAGCGCCGCGGCCGCCGCCTTGCGCAGCACCGCCGTGCGGCGCGGCGCCCACCAGTCGCCGCGGTCGAGCGCATCGCGCAGCGCCGCCGTGGAGTCCGCGTGCGCGCCCAGGCTCGCGAGCGCCTCGATGATCGCCTCGTGCAGCGCCGCCATCGCGCCGCGCGGCGACGTGGTCTTGAGCACGGCCGAGAGCGACGGGACCGCGCGCGTGTCGCGCATGCCGATCACTTCCCGCACGATCAGCTCGCGTGCCGTGTCGTTGACCTCGCAACCGCGATCGATGACGGCAAACGCCTCGGGCGTGCCGATCTGGACGATGGCGCGGACCGCGTCTCGCTGCACCTGCGGGTCGGCGTCGTTGAGGAGCGGCGTGAGCTCCTTCAGTGCGTCGTTGCCGCCGAAGATGCGCAGCAGGTCTACGGCCGTACGGCGGACGGCCGGCTTGGCGGAGTTCTTCAACGGCTCGACGGCGCGCCGCCCTTCGGCGCCGAACGAGATCAGGAGCTCGCGGATGCGCCGGATCGTGTGGGTGTGGTCCTCGGTGGACAGCGCTTCGGCGAAGGGGAGCACCAGGCGCGGTCCGATCGTCTGGCACAGCTTGGTCAGCGCGGCCACGTCGGCGTCGTTGGCCTTGCGGAAGTGCCCGATGACGTGACGCGCGAGCGTGCCGCGCGCCAGCGTGTCGAGCGCCGCTGTTGCCGCGTCACGCAGCTTACCCTCGGGGCCGGTAGCCTTTTCGGAGATGGCGGTGGTGAGCTGCTGCGCGCCGGCGATGTCGGCGAGGAGCGAGCGCCGCTCGATCTCACGCACCGCCAGGTCGGCCACCCCGCCCCAGTTCTCCGGGTCCGTTTCGACGCGCATCAGGTCGAGCGTCAACAGCAGATCGAGGTCGCGTACGGAGGCTTCGCTCACCGACGCCAGCCAGGCGGCGATCCGTTCGGGCGGATCCTCCGAGAGCCGCTCGACTTCGATGGCCTGGGAGCGCGCCGACGACAGCTCGCGCGCGTACTCCGACGAGACGTAGCTCTTGTCGGAGTAGTTGAGGATGGTGACCGCGCTCTGCCACACCTCCGGGAATCGCGGGTCCGAGCCGAACTCCGTCTGCTCGGCCTCGACGCGCGCCTGGTCGAGCAAGGGCCCCTTCTTCGTGCCGTCCGGCACGAGGGCTTCGAACACCTGCGCCAACCGATCGGAGGCACCGCGCTCGGAGCTGACCGACCGCGCCACGATCGACGCGATGGTGCCGTCGTCGATGCGCTCCACCACGCCCTGCGCGATGGCGGCGTCTTCCGGCTTGGCGGCCATCCGGTTGGTGAGCAGCCCGATCAGCATGTCCGGCGACAGGTGCGGCGTGGCGCGCGCCACCGTCGTGAGCGCGTCGCCGGTGCCGCCCGGCGTCCGTGCTTCAACGGCGGTCAGTGTGGCACGCAGCAGGTGCATGAGCGCGCCGATGCGGGCGCTGACGCTCGACCCCTCGGTTTCCGCGCGATCGTTCAGGCGGTCGAGCAGCTCGCCGAACTTCTCGCTCGTTTCCACCGCCTCGAGCAGCGAGTTGATGACCGCGTCGTCGAGCTCCACGGACTCGCCCTTGAGGCAGTTGGACAGCACGCGATCCCAGTCCGCGCCGTTGGCGCCGCGCCGTTCGCGCAGCACCTCGGCGTAGTCGATCTCCTGGATCTGGAAGTGTCCGCGCCCGGTGGCCGTCCACGCCTGATGGATGCCGCCGTCGGCGAGCAGCTCTTCGATGGGCCTGGCGAGCAGGAGCAGGAGCGCGCGCCAGTCGTCGGGCGTCGCGCCGGGCTCCACGCGCAGGGTGCCGATGAGGCGCCCGTGAAGGAGTTCGGCAAGCTCGCCGATTGACGCGTCGGGGCGGACCGGGGCGCGGTCGTCGATGAGGATCGTCGTGGGATGGACGACGAGGACCGTTTCCCCAGCCCCCGAGAGCCGCTGGATGGCCGTGGTCAGGCGCGAGAGCGAGACGCCGATGGCCGGGTGCGCTCCCGGGTACAGCGAGACCGCGCGGGCGGCGGCCTTGCAGGCGCGTGCAAATTCGGCGAGGGCGAGGCTCTGCTCGCCCGGCATCGGTTGCCGCTGCGCTGGCTGCGGTGGGGTGGCTTGAGCCGTCGTCACGTCAGGAGATGACTACCCGCGCGGACGGGTGGTCTATCCACGATTCGTACAAAGTATCGAATCGGAACGGCTCTGCCTTTACGGGGGGAGGTGCCGGAAACCCGGCCATTCGCTAGGTATACTGAGCGCCGTTCCTTCATGCCGTTCGTCGATGTCATCGCGCGCAAGCGCGACGGAGAGGCGCTGTCGCGCGAGGCCATCGACGCCTTCGTCGAAGGCGTCGTCAACGGCGCGGTCCCGGATTATCAGGCGTCGGCGCTCCTGATGGCGATCGTGCTGCGGGGCATGACCGACGACGAGACGGCCTGGCTGACCGACGCGATGGTCCGATCCGGGGACCGCGTGGACCTGTCGGACCTCCCGGGCGTCAAGGTTGGCAAGCACAGCACCGGCGGAGTCGGCGACAAAGTCTCCATCGTGCTGGCGCCGGTGGCGGCCGCCTGCGGGGTGACGGTGCCGAAGATGTCGGGCCGCGGCCTGGGCCACACCGGCGGCACCCTGGACAAGCTCGAGTCGATTCCTGGCTTCCGCGTGGGGCTGACGATCGAGGAGTTCAAGGCCACGCTGCGCGCCGTCGGCACCAGCATCATCGGTCAGACCGCGACCCTGGTGCCCGCCGACAAGATCCTCTACGCGCTGCGCGACGTGACCGCCACGGTCGAGAGCATCCCGCTCATCTCGGCCTCTATCATGAGCAAGAAGCTGGCGGAGGGGAGCAGCGCCCTCGTGCTCGACGTGAAGTGCGGCGACGGCGCGTTCATGAAGGACCGTGCCAAGGCCCAGGCGCTTGCCGCGTCGATGGTGGCGATTGGCACCCGCGCCGGCGTGCGGACCGAGGCGTTCCTCACCGACATGGACGCCCCGCTCGGCCGCACGGTGGGCAACGCGCTCGAAATCGCCGAGTGCCTCGACACGCTCAAGGGGCGCGGTCCCGACGATCTCACCTCCGTCGTCACGCGCCTGGCCGCGCGCATGACGCTGCTGGCGGGGCTCGAGACCACCGCGAACGCCGCGCTGTCGCGGGCCACGTCCGCGCTGTCGTCGGGCCGCGCGCTCGAGGTGTTTGCCCGCATGGTCGAGCGCCAGGGCGGCAACCCGGGCGTGGTGGACGACTACGGCCTGATGCCGGTGGCCCCGGATCGGGAAACCTTCACGGCGTGGGCCGACGGCGTGGTGACCCACGTGCTGGCCGGTGCGATCGGGCGTGCCGCGCACCAGCTCGGTGCCGGCCGGACCACGGTGGGCGAGCCGGTCGATCACGCGGTAGGGCTGCGCATGCTCGTCGTCCGCGGCGACCGCGTGCGCCGGGGGCAGCCGCTGCTCGAACTGCACCATCGCGGCGGCCGCGGCCTCGAGGCCGCGCGGGCGCTGTGCCGCGAGGCCATTCAGATCGACGCGGCGGGGCAGGCGATGCCCGCCGGCGATCGCATCCTGGGCGAGGTCCGATGAGCGCAACCGAAAGGCACGTGCGGCCGTCACAGCCGCTGACGCGCCGTGACTTCATGGTGTTCGCGGGGCTCGGCGCCGTCGCGGGCGCGGCCATCGCGCTCGGCGCGATCGGGCTCACCCGCGTGCAGCCGGTGGCCGGGCTCGCGCTCATCCTGATGCTGGCGTACCTGATGTCGTCGGCGCGCCATGCCATCGACTACCGCAACGTGGGCTGGGGCCTCGGCCTGCAGTTCCTCTTCGCGATCGTCGTGCTCAAGACGAGCGTCGGCCAAATCGTGTTTCAGACCGCCGGCGCCTACATCACCAAGCTCCTCGACTTCGCCTACGTCGGGTCGTCGTTCGTGTTCGGTCCGCTCGGCAACCGCGACGTGTGGCCCCGCATCATGACCAACGTCCTCGGCCAGGAGGGCGGCCAGTACGCCAACGTGTTCGCCTTCATGGTGCTGCCGACCATCATCTTCATCGCGGCGCTGTTCGCGATGCTCTATTACTTCGGCATCATGCAGCTCATCGTCCGCGTGTTTGCCGTCGTCATGCGCCGTTTCATGCGCGCCAGCGGCGCCGAGTCGCTGAACGTGGCGGCCAGCATCTTCATGGGGCAGACCGAAGCGCCGCTCACCATCCGCCCCTTCCTGCCGCGGATGACCGAGTCGGAGCTGATGACGGTAATGACCGCCGGGATGGCGCACATTTCCGGCGGCGTGATGGCCGCCTACATCATCTTCGGCGCCAAGGCCGAGCACCTCCTGACGGCGGTCATCATGACCGCGCCCGGCACGCTGATGATGGCGAAGCTCTTCGTGCCCGAAACCGGGCAGCCGGAGACGATGGGCACGGTGAAGCTCGAGGTGGAGAAGACCGACGTCAACGTCATCGACGCCATCGGCCGCGGCACCGGTGAGGGGCTGCACCTGGCGCTCAACGTCGGGGCCATGCTGATCTCGTTCCTCGCGATCGTGGCGCTCGTGAACGCGGTGCTCGGCCTGGCGGGACTGAGCATGCAGCAGATCCTCGGCTACGCGTTCGCGCCGATCGCCTGGAGCCTGGGCGTGCCGTGGACCGACGCGCCGACGGTCGGCAACCTGCTCGGCACGCGCATGGTGCTCAACGAGTTCGTGGCCTACTCGCAGTTGGGGCCGCTCAAGGCCACGCTCGATCCAAAGTCGTTCACCATCGCGACGTTCGCGCTGTGCGGCTTCGCCAACTTCAGCTCGATCGGCATCCAGATCGGCGGCATCGGCGCGCTCGCGCCGGAGCGGCGGCACGACCTCGCCCGGCTCGGGCTGCGGGCGATGCTCGCCGGCACGTTCGCCAACTTCCTGACCGCCACGATCGCAGGCATGCTGCTGTGAGCGGCACCGAGCTCGATCGCCTCGACGAAGCCGCCGCCGCGATTGCTGCCCGCTGCGGTGCGCCGCCCGACGTGGCGATCGTGCTCGGCTCGGGCCTCGGCGACTTTGCCGATGGCCTCGCGAACGCCGTGACCATGCCGTATGACACGCTGCCGCACTGGCCGCAGTCACGAGTGGTCGGCCACGCGGGGAAGCTCGTCGTGGGCAGCGTGGCCGGCAAGCGCGTGGCGGCGCTGTCGGGGCGCGTCCATGTCTACGAAGGCCACCCGATGGCGACCGTCGTGTTCGCCGTCCGGGTGATGGCCCGGCTCGGCGTGCCGCGGCTCATCCTCACCAACGCCGCCGGCGGCATCAACACCGACTTCGGCCAGGGCGCGCTGATGATCATGGACGACCACATCAACCTGATGGGCAGCAACCCGCTCATCGGCCCGAACGACGATCGCCTGGGGCCGCGCTTTCCCGACATGTCCGAGGTTTACTCGCGCCGGCTGCGCGGGCTGGCCGCCGCGGCGGCCGGCGCCGCGGGGATCGCCGTGCGCCACGGCGTCTACGTCGCGGTGCATGGCCCGAGCTACGAAACACCGGCGGAGATTCGGGCGTTCCGCGCGATTGGGGCCGACGCCGTGGGCATGTCCACGGCGCCCGAGGCGATTGCCGCGCGTCACATGGGCGTGGAGGTGCTCGGCATCTCGTGCATCACCAACATGGCGGCGGGCGTGCTCGATCAGCCGCTGGTGCACGACGAGGTGATGGAGACGGCGCGGCGCGTGAAGGGGTCGTTCATCGCGCTCCTGGAGGGTGTGATTGAGCGCCTCTGAATTGGTCAAGGCGGCACGCCGGGCCCGGCGGAACGCGCACGCGGACTACTCGCACTTCAAGGTCGGCGCCGCGCTCGAGACCGCCGACGGGACGATCGTCACCGGCTGCAACATCGAGAACGCGACCTACGGGCTCACGGTCTGCGCCGAACGTGTCGCGATGTGGAAGGCGCTCTCCGAGGGGCACCGCACGTTCCGCCGCATCGCCGTGGTGGCCGACACAGCCGATCCAACGCCGCCCTGTGGGCCGTGCCGGCAGATTCTGTGGGAGTTCGGCGGCGACCTCGAAGTGATCCTCGCCAACCTCCGCACCGAAAAGGGGCGCCACCAACTCAGCACGCTCCTGCCGCTGCCGTTCGATGCCCGTCTCCTGAAGTAGCCTTACTGAAGGACCAAGGACCAAGGACCGAGGACGGACCAAGCACCAAGCACCAAGGACTAAGGACCAATTTGCTGCCAACCATCGAGTGGAAGGACGACACCGTCGTGATGATCGATCAGCGCAAGCTGCCGGCGTCCGAGGTGTACGTTACGTGCAAGACGTCAAAGGAAGTGGCCAAGGCCATCAAGACGATGGTCATTCGCGGCGCCCCGGCAATCGGTGTGGCCGCCGCGATGGGGCTCGCGCTCGGGATGAAGCGGAGCAGCGCCAGCGGCACCAAGCAGTTCGCCACCGAGTTCCAGCGGCTCTGCGACGAAATGGCGGCCACGCGCCCGACGGCGGTGAACCTGTTCTGGGCCATCGAGCGCATGAAACGCGTCTTCGCGCGGCACGTGCAGGCCGGCGCGTCGGTGGACGAGCTGAAGCGCCTGCTCGAAGAGGAATCGCGCCACATCCACGACGAGGACGTGGCGAGCTGCCGCGCCATGGGCGCCTACGGCGCCAGCCTGGTGCCGGCCGACGCGCGCATCCTCACGCACTGCAACGCGGGCGCGCTGGCGACCGCCGGCTACGGTACGGCGCTCGGTGTGATCCGGGCCGCCGCCGAGGGCGGCAAGAAGGTGGCGGTGTTCGCCGACGAAACCCGCCCGTTCCTGCAGGGCGCCCGGCTCACCGCGTGGGAACTCGTCAAGGACGGCATCGACACCACGGTCATCACCGACAACATGACCGCGTCGATGATGCGCCAGGCGAACATCGACCTGGTCGTCGTGGGCGCCGACCGCATTGCCGCCAACGGCGACGTCGCCAACAAGATCGGGACCTACGGCGTGGCGGTGCTGGCCAAGGAGCACGGCATTCCGTTCTACGTCGCCGCGCCGCTCTCGACCATCGATCTCAACACGCCCGACGGCTCGGGCATCCCGATCGAAGAGCGCAACGATCGCGAGGTGACGCACGTCGGCTCCTACCGCATCACGCCCGAAGGCGCGCGCATCCGCAATCCCGCTTTCGACGTGACGCCCGCCAAGTACGTGACCGCCATCGTCACCGAGCAGGGGATCGCCCGCGCCCCTTACGACGTGTCGCTTGCCGCGCTCGTGCGCGGCGCCGTGGAAGTCCCTTCGCGCTGAACACAATGCGGGTGCTCGGCATCGAGACCTCGTGCGACGAGACGTCGGCCGCCATCGTCGAGGAGCGCGATGACGACCTGCGGCCGTGGCTGGTGCGCTCCAACGTCGTGGCCTCGCAGGTCGACATCCATCGCGCGTGGGGCGGCATCGTTCCCGAGCTGTCCGCACGCCAGCACATCCGCGACATCTGCGGCGTGGTCGAGCGCGCGCTGGAAGACGCCGGCCCCGTGGCCGCGGGCACCCCGCCCTACGACGTGATCGCCGTCACTCAGGGCCCGGGGCTCGTGGGTTCGCTCCTCGTCGGCCTGTCGTTCGCCAAGTCGCTGGCGTGGTCGCGCAACGTGCCGTTCGTGCCGGTGCACCACCTGGCGGGCCATATCGAGTCGCTCGTCCTCGAAGGCGGCGAGATGCCGGTGCCCGCGGTGGTGCTGGTGGTGTCGGGTGGGCACACCAGCCTGTATCGAGTGCCGGCGCGAGGCGTGTACGAGCGGCTGGGGCGCACCCGTGACGATGCCGCGGGCGAGGCGTACGACAAGGTGGCGAAGCTGCTCGGCCTCGGCTATCCGGGCGGCCCGGTGATCGACCGCCTCGCGGCCGAGGGAAACGAGCGTGCGGTGGCGCTGCCCAGGACGCGGCTGACGCATCCCGATCGCAACGCGCCCGATCTGCCGGGCCACCACGATTTCAGCTTCAGCGGTCTCAAGACGTCGGTGGCCCGCTACGTGGCCCAGCGGCGCACGGCGCTGGGCCTGTCCGCGGACGCGCCGCTGCCCGAGGGCGACGTGCGCGACCTGTGTGCCAGCTTCCAGCGCGTGGTGGCCGGCACGCTGCTCGACGCGCTGTTCGATGCCGCGCGCGACGCCGGCGCGCGATCGGTGGGCATCGCTGGGGGCGTTTCGGCCAACAGCCGGCTGCGGCGTGACGCGCTGGCGCGTGGCGCCGCGGCGGGGCTGCCGGTGTTCGTGCCGGCCCTGAGCCTCTCGACGGACAATGCGGCGATGATCGCGGCGGCGGGGCTGCGAGCGTTTCGCGCCGGCGCGCGCGGCGAGTGGTCCGTCAACGCCGACGCGTCGCTGCCCTTGAGGCCGGTCTGAAGGCCTGCAGCCACGAACGACTGCCATGAAAACCACGACCGAATACTTGTGGTTCAACACCAAGACGCGGCAGGAGTTCATCCGCATCACCGATCAAGTGGCGGCGGCCGTCGCCAAGAGCGGCGTGCAGGAGGGCATGGTCCTCGTGTCGGCCATGCACATCACGGCCGCCGTGTACGTGAACGACTGGGAGGACGGCCTGATCCACGACTTCCAGGTGTGGCTCGAGCAGCTGGCGCCGTCGGGCAAGAACTACCGCCATCATCAGACCGGCGAGGACAACGCCGACGCGCACCTGAAACGCACGCTCATGGGGCATCAGGTGATCCTGCCGATCACGGCGGGCAAGCTGGATCTCGGACCCTGGGAGCAGGTGTTCTACGCCGAGTTCGACGGCCAGCGCCGCAAACGCGTCGTCGTGAAGGTGATGGGCGAGTGAGCCGCGAATACCCCGACCGCCCCTTCGTCGGCGTCGGCGCCGTGATCGTGGACGACCGCGCGCGCGTGCTGCTGGTGAAGCGGCGCTTCGAGCCGCTCGCTGGACAATGGAGCCTGCCCGGAGGCGCGGTGGACGTGGGCGAGACGCTCGAGGCATGCGTCACCCGTGAATTGCGTGAAGAAACCGGCCTCGACGTTGAGGTCGGCCCCGTCATCGAGGTCTTCGACCGCATCATGCACGACGCCGCGGGTCGCGTGCAGTATCACTACGTGCTCGTGGACTATGTGTGCCGCCCCGTCGGCGGCACGTTGGCCGCCGCCTCGGACGTGGCCGACGTGGCCTGGGTCGAGGCAGGCGCCCTTGGTGAATTCAACCTCACGGAGAAGGCGATGACGGTCATCGCCCAGGGGTTGTCCCTGGCCGCGGACGCGGGCTGGGCCGAACGATCCGTCGCGTCCTCTCGTAAGGGGATTTGATGCCGCCGGTTGTCGAACTCCAGCACGTCACAGTCCGCTACGGCGCGCGCACGGCGCTGCAGGATGTCAGCGCAACGTTCCCCACGGGGGCCGTGGGGCTGCTGGGACCGAACGGCGCGGGCAAGAGCACGATGCTCCGTGCCCTGCTCGGGTTCGTGCCGCCCACCGAAGGGCAGATGACGGTGCTCGGCCTCGACGTGGCCAAGTCGCCGCTGGCCGTGCGGGCCCGCATCGGCTACATGCAGGAGACCGACGGCCACATTCCCGGCATGAACGCCGTGTCGTTCGTGGCGTTCTGCGGCGAGCTGTCCGGCCTGCCGCGCGCCGACGCGATGCAGCGCGCGCACGAGGTGCTGTTCTACGTCGGGCTCGGCGAGGCCCGGTACCGCAACCTCGAGACGTATTCCACCGGCATGAAGCAGCGGATCAAGCTGGCGCAGGCGCTGGTGCACGACCCCGAACTGCTGTTCCTCGACGAGCCGACCAACGGCATGGACCCCAAGGGGCGCGAGGAGATGCTGACGCTCATCGCCGACATCGCCCGCAACAAAGGGCTGAACGTGATCCTGTCGTCGCACCTGCTGCCCGACGTCGAGTACACGTGCGAGCACGTGATCGTGCTCGACAAGGGCACGGTGGCCACGCAGGGGCGCATCGAAGGGCTCAAGGGGCCCGGCGGCAGCCTGGTGGAACTGCGGGTCAAGGGCGAGCCCGCGCCGTTCTTCGCCGCGCTGGCCGGCGCCGGGTTCCAGGTCCACGAATCGGATGACGACGTGATGCGCGTGTTCGTGCCCGAGGGGCACGACCCGCAGGCCATCTTCGGCCTCGCCTCGACGCACCGGATCCAGGTGCGCCACTTCCGGCCCAGTGTCGAGACGCTCGAAGACGTCTTCGCGAAGGCCGTGGGCGAGGCCTGAGCCGCATGCCCATCCACGATCAAGGCTATCGACACTACGCGGGCCGGAAGCGCCCGCTCGGGACGGCCTGGTGGGTGATCGCGCGCCAGCAGATCCGCACCGTGCTGACGCAGAAGCGCTACCTGGCGCTGCTGCTGATCGCCTGGATTCCTTTCGTCGCCCGCGTGGTCCAGATCTATCTCGCGGCCAATTTCCAGCAGGCGGCGTTCCTGGCCACCAGCAAGGAGCTCTTTCGCGGGTTCCTCGACCAGCAGGGGCTGTTCGTCTTCCTGCTGATCGTCGGCGCCTCCGGCGCGATTGCCGACGACCGGCGGGCCAACGCGCTCCAGGTGTATCTCTCGAAGCCGCTCACCCGGGTCGAGTACATCGCGGGGAAGCTGTTTGCACCGTTCGCGTTCGTGCTCAGCGTCACGCTCGTGCCGGCACTGCTCCTGCTGATCGTGCACGTCGCCTTCGCGGGCAGCCTGACGTTCGTGACGCAGAACCTGTATCTGCTGCCGGCCATCCTGCTCTACTCGGTGGTCCTTGCGCTGGTCGGCACGTTCACGATGGTGGCGCTGTCGTCGCTGTCCAAGAGCCGCCGCTTCACGGCGCTCACCTTCACGGGACTCTTCTTCTTCACCACGGCGATGTACCAGGCGCTGCAGCGCATCACCGGCAGCCAGCTGTGGGCGCTGATGTCACCGCGCGACCTGCTGTCCGTCATCGGCGACGCCGCGTTCCGCATCCCCGGCCAGCGGGCGGTGCCGCTGTGGGCGGCGCTGATCGCCGTGATGGTGATCATCGGCCTCTCGGTGGCCGTGCTCGAGAAACGTATCCGCGGTGTGGAGGTGGTGAAGTGATCGTCGCCTCCGAGCACCTGTCGAAGTGGTACGGCCAGGTGTCGGGCCTGAACGACGTCACCATTCAGGTGCCGCCCGGCATCACGGGGCTGCTCGGCCCGAACGGCGCCGGCAAGTCCACGTTCATGAAGCTAATCACCGGGCAGCTGCGTCCCAGCAAGGGGCAGGTGCGGGTGCTCGGCGAACCGATCTGGGGCAACCCCGCGCTGTTCCAGCGCATCGGCTTCTGCCCTGAACAGGATTCGTTCTACGACCGGATGACGGGCCGCGAGTGGGTGACCGCGCTGACCGGCCTGCACGGCTTCGACGAGAAGGCCGCGGGTGAGGCCGCCGCGAAAGCCATTGCCGCGGTGGAGCTCACCGAAGCCGCCGACCGCAAGATCGGCTCCTACAGCAAGGGCATGCGGCAGCGGATCAAGCTGGCGCAGGCCATTGCCCACGAGCCCGAGCTGCTGATCCTCGACGAGCCGCTGAGCGGCATGGATCCGCTGATGCGCCGGCGGACGGTGAAGCAGATCAAGGAGTGGGCGCGGGCCGGCACCAGCGTGCTCGTGTCGAGCCACATCCTGCACGAGATCGAGGCGATGACCTCGAACATCGTGCTGATCAACAACGGGCGCATCGTGGCCGAAGGCGACGTGCACCACATCCGCGACCTGATCGACGAGCACCCGCACACCGTCTCCATCCGCGCGCAGCAAACGCACGCCGTGGCGCGCGAGCTGCTCGCCGACGAGGGCGTGGTGAGCGTGCGGTTCGAGCCGGGCGGCCTGGTGGTGGAGACGGCACGGCCCGACGCGTTTTACGCGCGCGTGACGGATCTCGCGGCGAGCGGCCGGCTCGGGCCGATTACCGAGATCACGTCGCCGGACGACAACCTGCAGGCGGTGTTCCGCTATCTGGTGAAGCAATGAGCGCGCGTCCGAACCTGCCAGCCCCGCCGACGTTTTGGAACGGCGCCGTCCGCGTGTTCAGCCTGTCGCTCGGCGAGATGCTGTGGTCGCGCCGGACCGTCTTCCTCATGCTCGTCACCGGGATGCCGGTGTTCGTCGCGCTCGTCCTGCGCCTGGTGCAGAGCAGCGGGATTACGCCGGTGCGGGTCAACAGCACGCCCGTGGACGGTGCCAGTATCTTCGGCGGGATGATCTGGATCTTCTTCCTTCGGTTCATCGTGCCGGTGCTCGGCGTGTTCTACGGCACCTCGCTCATGGCCGACGAAGTGGAGGACCGCACCATCACCTACCTGTTCACGCGGCCGATTCGCCGCGGTGCGGTGCTGGTGGGCAAGTACCTCGCGTTCCTCGTGTGCACCACGCTTGTCGTGCTCCCCTCGGTGGTCCTCGTCTACTTCCTCCTGGTGCCGCTCAGCCAAGTGGCGCGAACGTTCGTAGCCTTTGCCGCGGACCTGGGCCTGCTGGCCCTCGGCCTGGCCGCCTACGGCGGGCTTTTCGCGTTCGTCGGGGCCGCGCTGAAGCGCCCGCTCGTCTCGGGCCTGGTGTTCGTCTTCGGCTGGGAGCAGGTGGCGCTGCTCGTGCCGGGGTATCTGAAGCGGTTCACGGTGGCCCACTACGTCCAGGGGCTCGTGCCGCACGCCATGCCCTCGGACGGCGTGGCGGCCGTCCTGCAGGCGGTGCTCCGGAACAACCCGCCGGCGTGGCTGTGCATCGCGGCGCTGGCCGGCATCGTGGCCGTCTCGCTCTGGCTGGGCGTGAAGGCCGTCGAATCGCGCGAATACGTCCTCGACCAATAGGGGCTGGCCGGGGCGGAGGCCCTGCCCTACGGTGCGTCGGGAACGCCGGCCGGGTCCGCTCCGTATACTGGGCACAGGGCCTATCAGATGACCAAACCCACCCGACTCTTCCTGTTCGTTTCCGGCGGCATCCTCGCGGCGGGCCTCGGCACGGGGCTCGTGGCGGCTTACGTCGGCGGCTTCCAGAATCTCAGCCTCCTCGCGGCTTCGGGCCCCGAGGAGCTCTCGTACCTGCCCTCGGACGCCAAGGTGGTCGCCTACGCCAACGTCCGGGAACTGATGGACTCCGAGCTCCACCAGAAGCTTCAGGCGCTGACGCCGCGCAACGGCAACGGCCTGGCCCGCTTCCAGGAGGAAACCGGCGTCGACGTGTCCAAGGACGTGGATTACGTGCTGGCCGCCATCGGCGGCGACGTCAGCGCCGCCACCCCGGAGCAGGGGCGTCCCCTGGTCATTGCGCGGGGCCGCTTCGACAACGTGCGCATCGAGGGGCTGGTGCGGTCCAAGGGCGGCACCGTCGAGGATTTCAAAGGCGTACGGCTGCTGAAGGCGAGTGAGCCCGGGGGCGGCATGGAGATGGCGCTGGCCTTCGTGGAGCCAGGGCTTATTGCCATGGGTAACGACGCTGCAGTGCGCCAGGCTATCGACGGGCACCGGGGCTCCGCCGCCAACCTCACCGGCAACGCGGACCTGACGCGCCTAGTGAAGGACGCCAGCGACGGCAACCTCTGGGTGGTAGCGCGCTTCGACGCCCTGTCGGCCGCCGGCAATCTGCCGGCCGGCGTGGCGGAGCGCCTGCCGGCCCTCAACTGGGTGACGCTGACGGGGCACATCAACGGCGGAATCCGCGCCGCGGTGAAGGCCGAGGCGCGCGACGACGCGGCCGCGAAGAACCTCCGCGACGTCGTGCAGGGGATGCTGGCGCTGGCCAAGCTCCAGACCGGGCAGCGGACCGACATTGCCGCCATCATGGACTCGATCGAGCTCGGCGGCGACGGCAAGACCGTGTCGCTCGCGTTGTCCATCCCGATCGAAGTGGTGGACCACCTGGCCAGCCTGCGCACGCCGGGCCGCCTGACGCCGCCGCCGGACGCGCCGGAGCCGCCGCAGGCACCCGAGCCGCCGGCCGTGCCATAAGAACGCCAGTGTGAGGGCCGCCTGGGGCGGCCCTACGTCGTCTTCAGCGAGTCGAGAAACTCCGTGATGGCCGCTCCGACATACGCGGGCGGCTCTACGAACTCCACTCCCGATCGGTAGCGCAACCCTTCCTCGCCCATCTCGCCAACGTGCGAGTGGACCACGCGCGCCTTCACGACGACGGCGCCAGAGCCGAGCGTCAGCCGCAAGTCGTGCAGCGAATTGAGCGGCAGCGGAAAGGCCGTCTCGATCGTCGCGCCGTGCAGTCCGAGCTGTTTCACCTGCAGCGGTTCGAACACCATGATCTCGCCATGGAGGTCGCCCAGAATCGGCACGCGCTCACTTTTTCGGATACCCGGCATGGCGGCGGACTATATCAGAGCCATTGGCCTCTAGCCTCTGGCCTCCAGCCTGTGAAAACCCTGGGAAGGGAAAGGGGAGGGCGGCCGGGGGGAGGCCGCCCTGGGGGTCATCTCAGTTCATGCGCGGCGCGGGGCGCGCCGGCAGCATGTTGACTTCGTCGTCGTCGGCCATCTGCGAAATGGCGGCGTCGAAGTCGCATTCTTCACTCTCGGTCGTATAGGTCAGCACCGGGATGTCGCGCGTCATGTCATCGAGCTTGAGCATCGTCAGGAGCTGGAAGCCGTCCAGGTCTTCGACGCGCGTGCACAGGATGACCAGGTTCGGCTGCACCTTGCGGATGTTCGAATACGCGTGGTCCGGCGACTCCACGAACACCATGTCGTAGCGCCCGGCGTCGAGCACCGTCTCGAGCATGCTGAGTACCTCGGCGTTGCCGTTCACGACGACCACCTTCTGCACCGGCTGCTGAGAGATCCCGCTCGTGTCAAACATGATGTGTCTCTGCCGTCCTCTGGCGACCTATCAATTCAGGAAGCGTGCCACCAGCCAGTTGACGAATCCGTCAGCAATTCCAGCGCTGTGTGCAAGCTCGCGCGTTACTGTCCTGCTCGGCGGAAAAGCCGGCGGAATCAGGCCGTAGTTGCGCGCTGCCGGCATCGACCCCGGCGTTTCCTAGTGACGGCTCGTCGTGCAGATCAGCGATCACGACGGCAGATATTCCGGCGCCGATCCGACTTCCAGATCCTCCGCGCACACCGCGCGCGTGCGCTGGTGCACATCGACTCGCACAGTGCGCACGCCTCGCGCGCCGACGCGCGCTTTCCACATGGATCGCGCGCGATTGCACCGGATGGGCTGACAAAAAGTGGGACCGCGCGCTGACACAAAAAAGTCCAGCCGCGCGCGTACAAAAAAAACCGCGTGGGCCAGCCGAAGCCGGCCCACGCGGTTACGGTCGAGCGCTTCGCTTAGAAGAGGAACTTCACCGTGAAGCGGCCCTGCGTGCCGTCGTCGAAGAGATCCGCCATCCCGTAGCGGACGTCGTAGGCGCTGGCGCCGTCCGGCGTCGCCCGGATGAGAGCGTTGTAGTCGTAGCCCTTGGCCAGGTCCGTCCCAGACAGGTCGATGGCCGAGGACCCGCGCGCCGCACCCGCGCCCTTGTTCAGGCTGTTGAAGATGTGGCGCGTCGTCTTCTGGTTGAACAGGTTGATGACGTTGAACTCGAAGCGCAGACGCTTCGACGCGGCCAGCGTCAGCTCGTGGGTGAGCAGCAGATCCGTGCGCGTCACGACCGGCGTGCGGCCCATGTCGCCGCGGCCTTCCGCGAAGACCGGGATCTGGTTGACCGTGTTCACGTAGGTGCTGATCGGCGTGCCGCTGGCGCCATAGAAGAACGCGCCAATCTGGGTGCCGAACGGCAGGTCATACGCGCCATACAGCTTCACGGCGTGCGGCCGATCCGTGGCCAGCCGGCCGAGCACGTCGAGGTTGCCGTGGGAATCCCACATCACCTCGTCGAGGTCCCACGCGCGGTTCACGTTGCCGCCTTCACGCGAGATCGATCCGGCCTGCTGCTGCGCGACGGCGCTGCTGACACCGGTGGTCGGCGTGCGGATTTCGTCCGACGACGCCAGGCCGGCGTAGTTGCCGTACAGCTTGCTGATCGTGTAGTTCGCGCTGAAGAAGTAGTTGTCCGAGAAGCGCTTCTCGAGACCCAGTTCCACGGCGGTGTACTGCCGCTTCGGACGGGGCGTCGTGAACGGCGTCGTCCGGCCAGACACCGGCGTGATCAGACCGATGCCGCGGCCCGGGTTGCCGATCACGTACACCTCGTTGCCCTCCGCGTCGAGCGCGCCGAGATCCTCGATGGTCTCGAGCAGATCGTTGCGGACGAAGTGCACCGTGAAGACGCTGTTGCGATTCAGCTGGTACTCGGTGCCGGCCGAGAAGCTCGACTGGCGCATCGGCTTGATGTCCGGATCGATGCTGCTGGCAAACGACGGCACGCGGCGGTCCCGCGCGCTGCCCGGCGTCGTCCACAGATCCGCACCCGGCATGTTGGTCAGGTTGATGCTGCCCAGATTGGTCGTGTCGAGTGCGCGGTAGTACTGGAGCCACGTCTCGGCGCCGAACGACCCGCGCGGCAGCTCGTACTTCGTCCAGTCGTAGTACATCCCCCAGCTGCCGAAGATCTTCATCTTGCCGTCGCCAAAGACGTCGTAGGCGGCGCCGAGACGCGGGGCGAGCTTGTCCTTCATGTTGAAGTGAATCGCCGTCTCGAGGTACTCGGGACGGAACGAGGGCACTTTCTCGTCTTCGGTGCGCAGGCCCAGGTTCAGCGTCAGGCGGTTGCCGACGGTCCACTGATCCTGGACGTAGAGCGCATGGATGTTCGAGCCGGCCTGGTTCGTGGTGCGGCGGTCGTTGACCACGTAGTAGCCGTAGGCGCCGCGGCCGCGATTCACGCCGCCGAAGGTGAAGGAGCTGTCCCAGTTGATCTCGACATAGCCACCCGGATAGTGGAGGTCGATGTCGTTCACCACGTGCTGGAAGCCGTAGCCGCCCTTCACGGTGTGGTAGCCGCCGCCACGGAACGTGTGGTTGTAGTCGACGTTGAAGTTCTGCCGCTTCGTGGTGTCGAAGTCGGTGATCTGCGCGCGCGGCGTGTTCACCAGGCCGCTTCCGCCCTGCAGGCTCGCCGGGAGGACCGCGTTCAGCGACGTCGTCGGGTTGATATAGGTGTACGACGTCACCGTCGAGACGCCCGTGTCCGTGTAGCGGTCGTGGAAGATCCCGCCCCTGGCGCTGATGAACGACACGTTCGACAGCGTGATATCCGCCGTGCCGCTGGTGTTGACCTGGTTCTGCTCGTAGCCGCGGGGAATGTTGGGCGCCAGCGCGGTCTGCGACGAGGTCTGCGAGTTCGGCGTCGAGCCGTTGTAGGCGCTCAGCGTGCCGGTGACCGTGGTGGGCGTCCACAATACGGAGTACCCGGCGTTGACCCGGCGGCTGGCGAAGCTCGCCTTGCCGAAGGCCTGCTGGTTCCAGGTGTCACGCGGGATGTCGCCGTTGGTGCCGCCGGCGAAGTTGTAGTTGTTGGTGCGCTGCTGGTTGCGGGGCGAGTAAGAGCCGTAGAAGAAGAACTTGTCCTTGACGATCGGGCCGCCGATCGAGCCGCCGAACTCGTTCGTCTTGGCGTTCTGCTCCTTGTCCTGGATGTAATAGGCCGTGGCTTCCGTGAGCGGGTCGAGCACCAGGCGCTTCACCGGACCGGCGTTGAGCGCGCTGCCGTCGAAGTACCAGTGGCCCTCGCCGCGGAACGTGTTGCCGCCGCTCTTGGTCACCGCGCTGACGACGCCGCCGAGCGCGCCGCCGTACTCGGCCGAGATGCCGGTGGTCTTGACCTGGACTTCCTGCAGGTACTCGAACACCGTGTTCTGGCGCGAGGCGCCGTTGACGAGCGAGTTCGTTACGACGCCGTCGACGGTGAACGCGTTCTCGGCGCCGCTGGCGCCGTTCACCTGAATGCCGCCCTCGATCTCGCCCTGGCTGACCGACGGGGCGCTGAAGGCAATCGACTGGAACGACCGGCCCTTCGGCAGGCGGTCGAACTCTTCCGCCGTGACGTTGTGGCCGATGACCGTGCTCCGCGTGTCGACGAGCGGGGTGGCTTCGCCGACGACCTGGACGGTCTCGGTCTGCGCGCCCACGTTCAACTGCGTATTGAGCTCGAACTCGCGCCCGAGCAGCACGAGCACATCGCCGCGCTCAGCGCTGCTGAAGCCGCTGAGTTCGAACTTGACGGTGTAGCGCCCAGGAACGAGGTCCGGGGCTCGGAACACCCCATCCGCCCCGGTCACGAAGACACGGGATTCGCCAGTCTGGGTGTTCGTCGCAGTCACGGTGACGCCGGGGAGAGCGGCGCTGGTTTGATCGGTAATCTTTCCGGTCAACGCGCCGAATCGCTCCTGCGCCGTCGCGAGGCCGCTCACGGCCAACGCAAACGCCAGCACGAAGCCGGTTATACGTGCGTACATCAGTTGTCACTCCTTCGAAACGTGCTCGTTGTGAGGCTTTGCTTTCTCGATTTGCCTACTCGCGTAGGAAAAGGCGTACCAGAGCTCTATGCAGAATCAATCGCTTAAGGGTCAGTGGTTTAACTCTCTGTAACGCCCGGATCGGGATGAGTCGATCCATCGGAAGCACTCTGAATGACCAAAATCATGGATCCAGAGCGTTTCGTAATGCAAGCATAACGACTCGTCACAGCTAATACCTGTTTGGGACCACTTTGAGCTCTGGGGCAATGCATTCCCGGCAAGATCCGGCCCGGTCCGGGGCGGAGATCCACCCCTGAAGCAGCCGCCAGACGTCGAGCTAACCTCAACGTTTGAGACGGGTTGCCGACGGCTAGCCAGGGTTGGCCAGCGAGCCAGCGGACCCTCGGGCCCTGGCCAGAACGGCTAATGCTCAGCTTGTCGGCCCGGACAGCGACTTCAGGGGGCCGGTCGCAAAAAGCTGGGACGAATAGCGCCCGGTCGGGGCCCCTCAGGGAAGGCTGAAGACGACGAGCGCGTCGGTGGCCACGGCGGCGACGTACTGCTTGCCGTTCTTGCCGCGGTAGGTCATCGGGTTCGCGTTCACCTGCCCCTCGAGACGCGCCGAAGTCCACAGCTCCTTGCCGCTCTTCGCGTCGAATGCACGGAGGCGCCGATCGCTCGTGGCGCCGACGATGACCAGGCCGCCGGCGGTGATGGTCGGGCCCGCGCTGCCGCTGTTGCCGGTCAGCTGCCTGCCTTCGGGCAACGCTTCGGTGAGACCGAGCGGCGTCTCCCACGCGATGTCACCCGTGTTGGCGTTGACGGCCACCAGGCGCGCCCAGGGCGGCCGCTGGCAGGGCAGGTTGGCGACCGTCCGTCCCGAGGCATCTTTGTACGGGGCGCTGAACGTGAAGTACGGTCCCGCGCCGTTCACGCTGCCGCGATCGTAGGGCTGCGTCGAGCCCTGTGTCCCGTTGCCGTAGTTCAGCCCCGGACGCTTCGCTTCGATCCAACCGACCAGTGACGTGTCGTGCGCGTTCACGTAGACGTACCCGCTCGACGGATCGGCGGCGGCACCACCCCAGTTCACGCCGCCGGTACCGCCCGGAAACTGGATGGTGCTCTTCGGCGGCGCGCCTTCTTCGTGAAGCTCGAACGGCGTGAACGCGCCCGCGTTGGCAAACCCGCCGCTCTTGTCCCACAGCGCCTCGCACTCCGCGACGTGCTGCGCCGACGTGTCCTCCGGACGCACGAGGTCGCGCTCCTTGACGAAATCGACGCGCACCAGCGGCCTCGCGGGCTTGACGGGAAAGGGCTGCGTCGGCGAATACCACTCGCCCGGCACCGATCCTTTGGGGACGGGCCGTTCTTCGACGCCGAAGATCGGCTTGCCGGTGACGCGATCGAGGATGAACATCCAGCCGGTCTTGCCGACGGACGCGAGCGCGGGAACGCGGCGGCCATTCTGCTGGATGTCCACCAGCACGGGTGGGTTCGGCATGTCCGAATCCCACAGGTCGTGATGCACTGTCTGGAAATGCCAGCGGTAGCGTCCGGTCTCCGCGTCCACGGCCACGATCGAGTTGGCGAACAGGTTGTTGCCGGGACGGTCGCCGCCCCAGTAGTTGGCCGACGGGCCCGCCACGGGCATGTAGAGCAGCCCACGGTCGGCGTCCAGCGTCATGTACCACGCCCAGACGTTGACGCCGGAACGCGCGCGCCACCCGTTCTCGAGCCAGGTGTTGTTCCCGAGCTCGCCTGGCAGCGGCACGGTGTGAAAATCCCACAGCTTCTTGCCGGACCGGATGTCGAATGCCCGTGTGTCGCCGGGCACGCCGAGCGGGATCTCGCCGGTCGTAGCGCCGAGGATCGCGACGTTTTTGTAGATCGTCGGGACGCCGTTCCACGGCACGCCGATGTCGATCGTGCCGCCGCTGCCGAACCCGCTGGACAGCTCTCCGGTGGCGGCATCGAGTGCGACCAGGCGCGGGCCCGCCGTCAGCAAGATGCGCGCGGCCGTCTGTCCGTCGCCGGCCCAGTAGGCGACGCCGCGGGCGGTCGTCGTGACGTAGCGGGGCAGCGCTCGCCGCCACACCTCTTTCCCTGTGTCGGCCTCGAGTGCCAGCACCTGATTGCCGCGCGCGGGCAGATACATGACGCCGCCGATGACGATCGGCGTGGCCTCGGGGTTGCTGCCCGTCCCCGCCTCTTCTGGACTCGCGCTCGGAGGCGCCGCCCCGCGTGCGGGGGCGCCCCCGCCGGCGGCCGGCGGTCCGCCACCACGTCGTCCGGCCGCGGGCTGCGTCAGGCGCAGCGACCAGGCCGGCGCCAGGCGCGCGACGTTCGCCGGCGTGATCTCGGTCAGCGGCGAGTAGCGCTGCCCGGAGAGGCTGTGGCTGTACATCGGCCAGTCGCCTGACACTTCCGGCGCCCGCGACTGCGCGACCAGAGCGACCGAACCAATGACGGTTGCGGCAAGCACCCGAGAGAGGAAGGACATCTTCACCCTGTGCCCGCGCGAAGCGCGGGCAGTTAGATAGAGTTACTGGCGACGCGAAAGCGTCGCCAGTATAGTTTCGTCCCCATGAAGGAGAATCGCTGGGTCATTCCCGTTGGTGCCGTGCTCGTGCACGTGTGCATCGGCTCGGTCTACGCGTGGAGCACCTTCAACCGTCCGATCCAGGCGCTCTTCCCCGACGCGCCGTGGTGGTTCAGCCCTCCTTACCCCACGTTCACGACCGCGCTGGCGCTGCTCGGACTGAGCGCCGCGTTCGGCGGGCCGTGGGTCGAGCGGCGCGGGCCGCGCGTGGCGGCAACCGCAGCCGCACTCTTCTTCGGCACGGGCCTGCTGATCGGCGGCGCCGGCTTGATGCTGCGGCAGAACGTCCTGGTGTTCCTGGGGATGGGCATCGTGGGCGGCATCGGCTGCGGGCTCGGCTACATCTCGCCCGTGAGCACGCTGGTGAAGTGGTTCCCTGACCGGCGGGGCATGGCCACCGGGATGGCGATCATGGGTTTCGGGGGCGGCGCGTTCATCGCCGGTTACCTCAACGTTGCGCTGATGGAGCGCGTCGGCGTGGCCAGCACGGTGATGTCGCTCGGGGCGATCTATCTGGTGATCATGCTGGCCGGGTCCCGCCTCATGCGCACACCGCCGGCGGGCTGGCGGCCCGAGGGGTGGACGCCCCAGGCGCACTCGAATCCGATGATTGCGAGCGGCAGCGTGTCGCGCAACGCCGCGCTGCGGACCCCGCAGTTCTATCTGCTGTGGGGCATCCTCTGCATCAACGTGACCGCGGGCATCGGCATCCTGGCGCAGGCGTCGCCGATGATGCAGGACATGTTCAAGCGGACGCCGCTCCAAGCCGCGGCCGTGGTGTCGCTCATCAGCCTCTTCAACGCCGGCGGCCGCTTTCTCTGGGCGTCGGGGTCCGACTACATCGGCCGCCGGAATACCTACACCATCTTCTTCGTGGTGCAGTTCGTGCTGTTCCTGCTGATTCCGGGCCTGGCGGCCCGCGGCAGCTGGTGGCTCTTCCAGGCCAGCCTCTTCGTCGTGTTCACGATGTACGGCGGGGGGTTCGCGACGATTCCGGCCTTTCTGGCCGATATTTTCGGCCCCCAGAACGTGGGGGCCATTCATGGGGCGCTGCTCACGGCGTGGAGCGTCGCCGCGGTGGTGGGCCCGGTCATCATCACCGAGCTTTCGAACCGCGCGAAGGCCGCGCTGCCGCCGGGGGCCGACCGCGTGAACATCTACGATCAGCCGCTCCAGGTGCTCGCCGGGCTGCTCGCAGTCGGGTTCGTCCTCACGCTGCTGGTCCGGCCCCTCAAGGCCAGCGGTCAGGCCGTGGTGGCGGCTGAAACCGGCGCGTTTCGGACTCGCACGGCACCCGGATCGTGAAGTAGACTTCGAGGGCTCTAGGGACTGACTTTTTTCGAACAGGAGTACATCGACATGGCAGCGGACTTCTTTCTTGGTGAGTCGCTCGTCGGCGACGGCAACGAGGTCGCGCACATCGACCTGATCATTGGCTCGAAGTCGGGTCACGCGGGCGCGGCGTTCGCGAATGCACTCGCCAACAACAAGGACGGCTTCACGACGCTGCTGGCTGTCGTTGCGCCGAACCTGCCCTGCAAGCCCGACACGCTTCTCTTCAACAAGGTGACGATCAAGGGCGCCAAGCAGGCGGTCCAGATGTTCGGACCCGCCCAGGCCGCCGTGGCCCGCGCCGTGGTGGACTCGGTCGCCAACGGCACAATCGACAAGAACAAGGCCAACGACCTGTGCATCCTCGTGGGCGTGTTCATCCACTGGGAAGCCGCGGACGACACCAAGATCTTCGACTACAACTACAAGGCGACGATGGAGTCGATCGCGCGCGCCCTCGGCGGCAAGCCCACCGTGGACGAGGTGCTCTCCGGCGCCAAGTCGGTCAAGCACCCCTTCAGCCCCAAGTAACACGTTCGTCGCGCAATTCCGGCCGGGAGGCAGCACGCGTGCTGCTTCACCGGCCGTTGTCTTTCCGGCCCGGGTTACCCGTGAAGAAGCTGCTGCTCCAACTCGATACCTCGCCGCTTCCCAGCGTCTTCGACCGCGTCGTGGCACACGACGGCGGCGCCGACGACGTGATGGCTTACGGCGGCATCACGCCCGAAACCGCCCGCGACCTCGTGCACGGCTGTATCTTCACGCGCGGGCCGAAGGATCTCCGCAACACCGCCATCTTCGTGGGCGGCACCGACATGGCAGCGGGTGAGAAGCTGTTCGGGGCGGTGCGCAAGGCGTTCTTCGGCCCGATGCGCGTGTCGGTGATGCTCGATTCGAACGGCTCGAACACGACGGCCGTGGCCGCCGTGGCCAAGGTGGTGCAGGCGGCCGGCGGCGACGTGAAAGGGGCCCGCGCGGTCGTGACGGCTGGCACCGGCCCCGTCGGCATGCGCGCGGC
>Ga0207648_10000547_pt1 | contig 42039 bp, 31 predicted proteins | sample KBSMisM32_FD_184310 | JGI IMG/M metagenome (GOLD analysis project Ga0207648, IMG submission 184310) | Miscanthus rhizosphere microbial communities from Kellogg Biological Station, Michigan, USA - KBS Miscanthus M3-2 (SPAdes) (version 2) | ecosystem: Host-associated > Plants > Roots >... | reverse complement strand
CGCTCACGCTGCGCATTGTTCGTCGTGACCGGCGCCGAGAAGATTCCGGCCCTCGCGAAGCTGCGCGCCCGCGATCCCGCCATTCCCGCGGGTCGCGTCACCGGTGAGCGCGCGTTGATCATCGCCGATGCCGCGGCGGCCGGCACGGCGCGGAAATAAACGGAGACTCCCATGGCGTTCCCGCAAGACCAGGACATTGCAACGCTTTGCATCAACACGATCCGCACGCTGTCCATCGATGCGGTGCAGGCCGCCAACTCGGGTCATCCGGGAACGCCGATGGCGCTTGCGCCGCTGGCGTACGAGTTGTGGAACCAGGTGCTGCGGTTCGATCCCGAGGACCCGATCTGGCCCAATCGTGACCGCTTCGTGCTGTCCAACGGCCACGCGTCGATGCTGCTGTGGTCGCTCTTGCATCTCACCGGGGTCAAGGCCGTCAATCCCGACTACGAAGTGCTGGGCCAGCTGTCGGTCAAGCTGGAAGACATTCGCCGTTTCCGCCAGATCGGCAGCAAGGCGCCCGGACATCCGGAATATCACCTGGTGTCGGGCGTGGAAACGACGACCGGGCCGCTGGGGCAAGGCATCGCAACCAGCGTCGGGATGGCCATCGCGCAAAAATGGCTCGCTGCGCGGTACAACCGGCCGGAACTCGCGATCTTCGACTACAACATCTACGCGATCTGCGGCGATGGCTGCCTGATGGAAGGCGTGGGCTCCGAAGCGGCCTCGCTGGCCGGCCATCTCAAGCTCGACAACCTCTGCTGGATCTACGACAACAATCACATCACGATCGAAGGCAACACCGCCATCACGTTCACCGAGGATGTCGCCGCCCGCTTCCAGGGCTACGACTGGAACATCCTGCGCGTCGGCGACGCCAACGATCTGCAGCGGATCGGCGATGCGCTCAAGGCGTTCGCGGCAACGAAGGGCCGGCCGACGCTGATCATTGTCGACACGCACATCGGCTACGGGTCGCCGCACCGGCAGGACACGGCGGCGGCGCACGGCGAGCCGCTCGGCGTGGAGGAAGTGAAGCTCACCAAGCGTGCGTATGGCTGGCCGGAAGACGCGCAGTTTCTCGTCCCCGATGGCGTGCGCGAGCACTTCGACGCGGGGATCGGCGCGCGCGGCGCGCACGCGCGGCGCGCGTGGAACGAATTGTTCGGAAAGTACCGGACCGCGCATCCGTCGCTCGCGACGGAAGTCGACCAGATGCAAAAACGCGTGCTGCCGGATGGCTGGGATCGCAACCTGCCCGCGTTTCCCGCCGATGCGAAGGGCGTCGCCGGCCGCGATGCGTCGGGCCAGGTGCTGAACGTGCTCGCGCAGAACATCCCGTGGTTCCTGGGCGGCTCCGGCGATCTCGGGCCGTCGAACAAGACGACGCTCAAGTTCGACGGCGCCGGCGACTTCGAGCCCGGGACGCCCGCCGGGCGCAACATGCACTTCGGCATTCGCGAACACGGGATGGCCGCCGTGGTCAACGGCATGTCGCTGTCGAAATTGCGCGCGTTCGGCGCGACGTTCTTCATCTTCAGCGACTACGCGCGCGGCTCGATCCGCCTCTCCGCGCTGATGGAGCTGCCCACGCTGATGGTGTTCACGCACGACGCCATGGGCGACGGCGAAGACGGCCCGACGCATCAGCCGATCGAGCAGCTCGCTTCGTTGCGCGCGGTTCCCGGCATGACCCTTTTTCGTCCGGGCGATGCAAACGAGGTGGTCGAAGCGTATCGCTACGTAATGCAGCTTCGCCATCGGCCCGCGCTCATGGTGCTGTCGCGGCAAACGCTGCCCACGCTCGATCGCAGCCGCTACGCCTCGGCATCCGGCGTGGCGAAGGGCGCGTACGTGCTCGCCGACGCGCCTGGCGGCAAGCCCGAGGTGATCCTCATCGCCACCGGCAGTGAAGTGAGCCTTGCCGCCGCCGCGCACGAGCTGCTCGTTGCCGGCGGCATAAGCTCACGCGTCGTGTCGATGCCGTCGTGGGATGTGTTCGAGCAGCAGACGCAAGCGTATCGCGACAGCGTTCTGCCGCCGGAGGTCACGGCCCGCGTTTCCATCGAGCAGGCCTCCACGTTCGGCTGGGAGCGCTACATCGGAGCGCGCGGCAAGGCGATCGGCATGCAGACGTTCGGCGCGTCGGCGCCGCTGAAAGCGCTGCAGGAGAAGTTCGGTTTCGAGCCGGAACGCGTCGTTGCGATCGCCAAGGAAGTCCTGGCCAATCATTGACGGCGCGGCGCGTGCGAACGAACGCTGCGAGAGAGGATGACGATGGACTTCGATCCGGCTTTTCCGTCACGCGTGCGCATCGCGCTGTTCGGTCTCGTTGTCGCGGCCACGTCATTGACGGCGCTCGCCGCCGATCCGACGCCACGGGTACCGGTGGAACCGTTCTTCCGGCACGCCGATTACAGCTCCTTCAAGCTTTCCCCGTCCGGCAAATACGTGGCAGGCATTATCCCGGTCAACGGCCGCGGCGGGCTGGTCGCCATCGATCTGGAGACGCGCAAGCCTGGCCACGTCACGACAGTGAATGTGAGCGACATCGGCTGGTTCGAATGGGTGAACGATGATCGACTGGTGTTCACCGTGCTCGACCTTGAAGTGGGTAGTGGGGAGCAACGTGGCAGTGGTCTGTTCACCGTCAAACGCGACGGCAGCGAATTCCGCGTACTGGTGCGGCCGCCGACGGGTGCCGGCCAGTGGGTCTATCGCTATACGCAATTCCTCGCGGCACTTCATGACGGCTCCGACGACATTCTCGTGGTCGCCAACGACACCCATGAACGCTATCCCGACGTATACCGGCTGAACACCGACACGGGCAGGAAAACGCTGCGCTCGCTCGGCAAGCCAGGTGATGTCGTACGCTGGGTCGTCGATCGCGAGGGCGCGGTACGGGCGGCGGTCACCGAGGAAAAGGAGGGAAGCGGCCGCGTTTACTGGCGTCCGGCGGAGTCCGCGCCATGGGAAAAGATCGACGACTTTCGGCCGCACCGGCAACAGATCGTTCCCGTAGGATTCGATGGCGACGGCTCGCTCATCATCGCGTCGCGATCCGGCCGCGACACGCTGGCGCTGTACCGGTTCGATGCCGAAAAGAAGGCGCGCGGTGAGCTTCTAGCCGCGCATCCGCAGGTCGACCTTGCGAGCGGTCTCATTTATGACTACGGGAAAAAACGCGTGGTCGGCGTCGCGTACAACGCCGACCGCCCCGGCGTCGCCTGGTTCGACGAAGACTGGGCGCGGGTCGCCGCCATGATCGATCGTGCGCTGCCGGGTCATTTCAATGTGCTGTCGCGCAGTGAGGGACCGCGCGCGCTCGTGTTCTCGTATTCGGACACCGACCCGGGCTCCTATTTTCTGCTCGATATCGACAAGCGCAAGCTGGAGAATCTGGTCGAGACGCGCCGGGCAATCAAAGCCGATGCGATGCCTGCGCGCCAGCCACTGCGCTACACGGCACGCGATGGTTTGGAGATCCCCGCCTGGCTCACGTTGCCGAAGGGGAAGGAAGCGAAGAACCTGCCGCTGGTCGTACTCGTGCACGGCGGTCCGTGGGTCCATGGCGCGGGTTGGCGATGGAGCGGCGAGGCGGCATTCCTGGGCTCGCTTGGTTACGCGGTGCTGGAACCCGAATTCCGCGGCAGCACTGGCTGGGGCTGGAAGCACTACCGCGCCGGCTTCAAGCAGTGGGGCCGCGCGATGCAGGACGACCTCGACGACGGCATGGACTGGCTGGTGCAAAAGGGCACGGTCGATGCGAAGCGCGTCTGCATCATGGGCGCGTCGTACGGAGGTTACGCGGTGATGATGGGTCTTGCGCGTGATCCTGACCGTTGGCGCTGCGGCATCAACGCCGTGGGCGTGACCGACATCAATCTGATGTACGACGTCGCGTGGTCGGACTTTTCGGATTCGACTTTCATGAAGTACGTCGCCAAGGACATGCTGGGCGACCAGGTGGCGGACGCAGCCCAGCTCAAAGCAACGTCACCACTCGAGCAAGCCGCGCGCGTCCGGGCGCCCGTGCTCATGGCCTACGGCGGCAATGACCGGCGGGTGCCACTGGTTCATGGCGAGAAGATGCGCGATGCGTTGAGCGCCCGTGACGTTCCCGTCGAATGGGTCGTTTATTCCGGCGAGGGGCATGGCTTCCTGCTCGAGGCGAACCGCTTCGATTTTTATACCCGCGTTGCGCGTTTCCTCGATGTGCATCTGCGTGCGCTGCCATAGCGACAACTCACCGCGCGACATTCAGTCGTAGCTTCGCCGGAAGTAGACGCCGAGGCTGCTCGTGGTGCCCGCTTCCGCGCGCAGCGTCAGCGTCCGCGACAGCGCATACTCGAGGCGCAGCGCGTTGGTCGCGACGGTCAGCCCTTGCTCGTACACGAGCGACAAGCGATCGGAAATGCGCTTGCCGAACGCGACGACCTGGCCCGACGTTCCGGTCACGGCCGACGATCCGATCTGGCGCACCGAGATGTCGTCCAACCCGACGGTGTTGGCGATCTGGGTCGTGATCGGCTTCCGGCCCTGGCCGAGCAGCGACGCGGAGGCCGCGGAGAGCGCCGCGAGATCGGCGCGGTTCGCGCGATCGAGTCCCTGGCCGGTCAGGAGCCACGACAGCTTCTCGCCGTCCGGCACGGGCGGGTTGGACACGAGCCGCACGCGCGGAACCTTCACCGTCCCCGTCAGCTCGACCCCGGCTTCGACGGCAATGTTCTTGCGCAATGCGACGACGTCGAGCGCCGGATTGTCGGCGGGACCGTCGAACAGCAACTGGCCGCGATCGATCACCAGGCGCTGACCGAACACGTCGTAGGTCCCGGCGACCGCGCGGATCGTTCCCCTGGCGTTGAGCGCGCCACTTGCGGTGGTCGTGACGCGCACGCGGCCGGCGAGGCGCGTCGCGAGACCTTCGCCGGTGAAGCGGAAGTCGCGTCCAAGGCTGACTTCGAGATCGAGCGAAAGGGGCAGGTCGCGGACACCGCTCTCTGCGCTTGCCTTGCGCGGCTCGCCGACGATCACCACGTCGTCGGAGAGCGTGCCCACCTTGGTCGGCGAATAGTCGATGCGGCCTTCGTCGATGCTGATGCTGCCCGCAAGGGCGAGCTTCTTGCCTTCAACCGCCAGCGTGCCCTTGCCGTCGGCGATGAGATGCAGGTCGGGCCGGTTGACGATCGTGAAGTTTTCCGCCTGCCATTCGACGCGCGCGGCGCCGAGCGCGGCCGAGGGCTGGTCGGCAGCGCGGGCGAGGGTGCCTTTGGCGGTGAACTTTCCGCTGCCGCCGACGAACGAGAATTCATCGAGCAGCAGCACGCGATCGGCAAGCCGCGCGCGTAACAAGCCATCCTTCAGATGCACGCCGTATTGCGGAAGGTCGAAGCGCAGCGCGTCGCCCGTGAGCGTTCCCGCGAGCGACGGCTGCGCGAGCGTTCCGCGGGCCGTGACGTCGACGTGCGCGCGTCCATCCATGACCGCCAACGTGCCGAGCCACGGCTGCAGCGGCTTCAGCGACGCGAGATCGGCGGTGACGTGCGCGGTCACGGGCGCATCGGCGGCGATGCGCCCGGGAGCGCTGCCGGCCGCGACCGTCGCCGTGGCGTCGGCGCTGCCGGCGCGCGCGGAGCGGAAGCGCGCGGACGCGGTGAACGCGTCGTCGACGACCCGAGCCGACAATTCGAGCACCGAGATGCCCAGTGCAAGGTCGGCGGGATCGAGCGTGGCGCTTTCGGTCGCGAACCAGTCGCCACTTTCGCGCCGCACATTGACCGTGCCGGAAAGTCGCGGCGTTGCCGCGAGCGACCAGTCACCACCCAAGGCCAGCGTAGACGGAAAGGGCAACGTCGTGCCGGAAAGGCGCGCGAGCGCCGCAACCGGGATGGCGGTAAACGATCCGCGGGTGGTGATGCGACCATCGTCGAGCGCGAAACTCGCGAGCTCGACGCGGCCCTCGGCCACCGTAAGACGCGTCGCGCCGACATGGACTCGATCACGCGCGATTTCAAGGGCAGCGGGCGTCTCGAGCCGCACCGCATAGGTACCGCGATTGACGAGCGAATCGAGCGAGCCGATCCACGCCGCATCGACGCCGCCACCTGGACGTTTCGATTCGGCGAGGCCGCCCGTGAATGCCATGGCAACATCGAAGTCGCCGCCCTTCGCCTCGAATGTTCCCGCGTGTTTCGCCAGGCTTCCGGTGACGCTGGCCTGCATCGTCGATAGCGGGCGCTGGCCGATCGACACACCCGTCGCCGCAACGGAAAGTGTGACCGGCCGCGCCTCCAGCGGGACGCGTCCTTCGCGGCCGACACTCGGGGCGGCCGAGGCGACGACGTCCAGCGTGGCAACGCGCGCTGACGATCCCCATTGCAGCGCATCGCCGTGCGCAGTGAGCGCAATTCCGAGGCTGCGGGGTTCACCGGTGAGCGTACCGCGCGCGCGCAGCGTACCGGCAACCGGGTTGGGCAGCGTCACCTTCGTGTAGCGCGTCAGAAGCGGCTGCAATTCCTGGATCCGCGGAACGTCGACCGCGTAGGCGAGCGTGTCGGCGCCGGTTCCGAAGGCGCCGGTCAACATGATCGATGCCGCACCGAGATGCAGGTCGACGGCCACGTCCTTCGCCGCCGACGGCGTTGCGTGCGCCCGCGCCGTTCCGGCGACGGCGAGGCCGGCGAAACGGCTGCCCGTGGCCACCGCGACGTCGGCGGTCACGTCCCACGCGGGCGTCAACGTGCCGCGCGCCGTGATCGTGCCGTCGAGCTGCGCGGCCGGCATGTCGACAAAGCGCGCCGGATTGAAGTGGGTCGCACGCGCGGTGACGGTGAACGGACGCTTGCCGTCGAGCTCGAAGCTGCCGCTGCCGGCGATTTCGCCGCCTGCCGCTTGCGCGCGCATCCTCTCCACGTCGATGCGGCGGCCGACCACCGTCGCGGCGAAAGCGAGCGCCATGTCCGCCTGCCGCAAATCGGCGCGCACGACCTGTCGTTGCTGCGCGACTTCGGCCGCGATCGTGCCCGACAGATGCGTGGTGATCAGCGATGATTGAATGCGCGCGAGGTCGACGTTGGCGAGCGTGAGCGAAAGCTGCGTCGGGCCGCCGGCGATCGGCAGCGCGACTCTGCCGGTGGCGCGGCCGTTGCCGGGAAGCTGCGCATCGATGTCGTCGAGCACGAGCACCTTGCCGTCCCACGCGAAACGCGAGGTCAGCGCCGCGACCGGAAGGCGCCCGGCGTCGTAGGCACCCGCCGTCGGATTGCGCGCCGACAGCGTTCCGGCGAAGCCCTCGGCCGTCGGCCGGGCCGACAGGCTCAACGTCAACGTGGTCGCAGGCAGCGCGGGCACGAATTGCGTGAGATTGACGTTCTGAGCGTCGATGTCGGCCGACACGAGCAACGCTTCGGCGAAGGGCGTGACGATCGCCTTCGCAGCGATGCCCGCGTCGCGCAGCGTGCCCTGGCCCTGGACGCCGATGCGCTCGAGGTTCCCCGCTATCTCCAGGTTCGCGTGACCGCCGCGATACGCACCGTCGCCTTCGAACGTCATCACGCCCTTTAGCGCAAACGGCGCGGTTGCCGCGAGCTCGGCGCTGCCTGCCAGTGTTCCGCTTTCGGTGACGAAGCGCAGCGTGCGCAGCGCATGCAGCTTCGCCCCGCCGGAGTACCCGAACGTGAGGCCGGTGACGAAGCCGTCGCCTTCGCCGGTGCGCCAATCGAGCCGCTCGACACCCATGTTGCGAACGTCGACCTCGAGCGGCAGCGCGAGGCTCGCCGGCAGGCCTTTCGTCGCATCGCGCGTCCCCTTGAAGTCGAGCGACAGGCGCTTGGCCCCCAGTCCCTGCACGATGAAACGGCGCGAGACGAGATCGAGCGGACTCCAGGTCAGCGCGATTTCGCGCGCCTCGACGTCGACCTCATCGCCCTTCCATGCGATGCGCGCGACGCGAATCGTCGACAGCAGCGAACCCTGCGCGCCTTCGATCGTCAGACGACCCTGGCCTTCCGCGACGGCGCGCTGCAGCACGTAATCGAGCGCGGCCTGGCTGCCGAGGAAAACATAACCCAGCACCAGCACCGCAAGCAATCCGACGAACGGCCATGCGACCCACCGCCACCAGCGACGACGTCGCGCGCGGCTCGGCTCGTTGACTGCGGCGTCGCGCGTGTCCGTCGTCAAAACGAGAGCCCCACGGAAAAGTGGACGCGCACGCTTCTCGCTTCCTGTCCGTACGCGACGTCCAGCCGGAACGGGCCGATCGGCGTCCGCAACCGTGCGCCCACGCCGTAACCGACGACGGGATCGAGCTGCGATGCGGTGTCGGTCGCATTGCCCGCATCGACGAACGCCGCAATTCCCCACGACGCATCGATCCAGTGGACGACTTCGGCGCTGGCCACCGCATAATAGCGGCCGCCCACGATCGCGCTGCCCTGCTTGACGCCCAGGCTCTCGAACGCATAGCCGCGAACCGTCGTATCGCCGCCGGTGCGAAACAGGAAGTTCGACGGAATGCCGACGCGCGAATCGGCGATCACCACGCCCGCTTCGGCGCGCAGCGACAATTGATCGGAGCGCGACAACGGCCACCAGGCGATCGACTTGACGATCACGCGGCCGAACGTTTCGGTGGACACGCCGGGCACTCCCGCGCCGATCTGCGCGTTGGCCATCCAGCCCTTGCTCGGCTGCAGCAGGCTGTCGACGTTGCGCCACGTGTACTCGCCGTCGACGTAGAGCGCGTGCGACGACTCGGTCGGAAAGCCGAAGGGCGTCTGCTGGTTCACGTAGAACCCGACGCCGAATGCGGGCGTGCGCCGCTCGTCGATCGCGCGCCGGCGCGCCGTGACGGCCACGGTGCGCGTCACCAGATCCTCGATGTCGGTCCGTTGCGCGCCGGTGGCGTACGTATCGATCCAGCCGCTTGCCGTCGGCGGCAGCACGAAGCGCGCATCGACCTGCTGGATCTTGGTTTCGATGCGGGCGCTGGTATAGAACTGCAGGCCGCGGTCGTTGATGTTCACGTCGCTATACGCCGCGCTGACCTGGTACTGCGTGTCGGTCGAGTATCCGGCGCCGAGCTCCAAGCGCTTCGTGGGCGCTTCGATGATCGACAACGTGACCTTGGCATCGTCGGCCTGCGCAGGATCGGGATCGATCGACGCCTGCACGCTCGCGAAATAGCCGGAAGCGAGCAGCCGGCGCACGTAGTCGTCGAGCGTGCGTTCGCTGTAGAGATCGCCGCCATGGATCGTCGTGAAATGATTCACCAGATCGGGCGTGTACTTCTTCAATCCCTGTATGTCGACTTTCCCCACGCGAAACGGCGGACCGCTCGCGATCGACACATCGAGATCGGCACTGTGCGCCGGAGGATCGATTCGCGCTTCGCTCGCCACCAGCTTCGCCGCCGCGTAGGGACTCGCCGCGAGGATCGCGACCGCCAGATCCTTCGCCGCAGTCCACGTCTCCTGCCGGAAAATGTCGCCCTTGGGAAGGAGCCACTCGTCGCGCAATTTGGCGATCGCCGCGTTGCCTTCGGGCGCCTCGGTGGCGGGACCGGTGACGTCGATGTGCACGCTGGCGATGCGCGTCGGCAACATTGGGGTCACCGTCAGCGTGACGGTGACGGGTTGCGTCGAGCGGTCGACGGTGATTTCGATGCTCGCGGAAAAGTACCCTTGCGTCGCGGCGGCCTCTTTCGCCTGCGCCACGGCGTCGCGCGCCAGGCGATCGAACAGGTCCTCCGTCATGTCCGCGTAGTCCTGCCAGCGGACGAGGTCGATGGCGCTCGCGAACGTCGCCGCGATCGCCTTCGGCGCGACGACTTCGACGCGGTAGCGAATCGCGTCGTCGGGATGAAGCAGCGTCACGCCGGCTGCGGGCGCCGGCGCGGATGGCTGGGCGTCAGCGTGCGGCGGAAGTGCGGCGGCCGTCGCGAGCGTCAGCGCGAGAAGCAAGCAGCGCAACAGGCGCGGTCGGTTCGCAGAAAGATGCGGCACAGGCCGCATTATCTCCGACGCGGATATCGGTCGCGGGAAGCGGTGCCAGCGGCGCGAGCTGCGAGTACTGCGACAGGTCTTTGAATTGGTACGGACTCGGGACGGGCCAGAGGTCCGTGCTTGGCCTGTTGGCCGGCAGCTGCGGCAAGCGGGGGTTCGAGTAGTCGATCGCGCGACTTGTGTCCTGCCCGAATTGCCACCTGTAAATGAGATTGCCGTTGACGTCGTAGCGCGTGGCGCAACCGGCGACTGCGGACGCGATCGCGACCGCGACGGCGGCGCGAAGCAGTGTGTGGCGGGCAGATGCTGCCATGACGACTCCTCGTGAACGCTTCGATCTCAAAAGCGGTGGCGGAACGTCACGCCCAACGCGGGCGCAACACCGTAATCGTCGCTATATCGGCCACTCCCATCCGGATTCTTCACTTTCAGCGTGCCGTTGGCAAGGCCGGCGGCATAGAAGTCGAATTGGGACTGCTTGCCGATTGTGCGCGACAACCGCAGGAATACGGGGACGTAGCTCTGTTCGCCGATGCCGTTCGGCACGGGGCCGTCCTGGTCCAGGCGGAACACGAACGACCGATACGCCGCGCCAATGCCCGCTTCCCACCCATTGTTGAACGCGTACGTCAGTTCCAGACCCGCGCCGCCCGTGGGGCCCGCCTGGAACGGATTGGCGAGCTTCCAGTGCTCGTCGATCTGCCACTCAATCGCGAGGAACGGATACGTTCGCGTGGTGTAGATCTCCCGATAGACGGCCACGCCCAGCCCGACCGTCAGCGTCTTCGAGAAATCCTTGGAAGCGATGATGACTGCGCCATAGGTAAGCGCGTTGCCAGTGCTCGCGCCCGTCTCATAGCCCCACGCCACCGAAGGCTGCACCATGATCGTCCAGTCCTCGGAAGGCGCATAGATGAAGGTCGCGCCCACCTGCGGCGTGTTGATGTCGCGCCACGGCGCCACGCCACCCAACCCGGAAGGATTGTTGAAGTGCCATTGCTGGAAGTCGTACTGCAACGACAAGCCTGCCGCGAATTGCTGCGTGAACTGGTGCAGTGCTGCGCCGGTGACGATGCCGCCGGACCAGTTGAAGCGGCCGCCAGAGTCAAGGTCGGTGTCGAATTGCGTAAGCGCGCTGATCGATGCGCTGGTCATCGTCGCGCCCGGTGCGAGATCCTGCGCGGCGATTGTCGCCGAGGCTCCATAGAGCGCTAAGGCGAACATCCATCGGCGATTCATCCGAGCCTTTCGTTAGACGAAGGGACAATAGTAAGCCGCTGACGTGCGCGATGTCGATGCCGCTCGCGCGGTTGGTGCGATGTCGCAAGATTCATTGAACGCTTTGCAACAACCGTCGACCAATGCACGTTCGTCGGCTCCTCGAGCACAACTCGACGATGATCCAGGACAGCGCCAACGCGTCGCCGCAATCGATTCGAAGCCATGATCGTATTGCGGAAAAATTCGCGCTGCGAACGCTTCGGCACACGCTACTGCGCCAGCTATCGCTGTCCAATCGCATCCTCTGCATGTGCTCCTCGAGCATCACCTTGTCGCGATTGTCTTTGGTAACGGAAACAAAAAATGAGCGCGCGACCACCGCGATGAACGTTGTGGACCTGAGCTGTCATGTCGCCGGCATCAACTGTTCCGCGAATGGGCGGCGCGGTCGCGAATGCCGATTGGCGGTGCATTTGGGAAGAGAACGACTCGATTCGGCGATGTTTAGAACGATCGTTCGATGACCGTAAGCATCTGGGGCGCTACCTCTGAAATTACTTGCATAACCTGATCTAAGTATCTATTTATTCTACAAAAAGAGAATTGTTGCAAAATCGCCGCTAAGTCATTGTTCAGAAACCGGAAAACCGTTGACCCCGCGCAAACTACGCGCGTATAGTTCCCGCAGGTGGTAAAAAGTGGGTCAAAGTGGGTTTTTTCCGGGATTGCCTTGGCTAAAAAGCCATTCCTGTGAATAAGCACTCACTTCCGCTCACTGACGAGGAGAGGGCAAAGTGGCGGGAGACACGGGCGAGGGGACGGCGACGCCGGGTGGTACGGGCGCAACAGGCTCGTCCGCCGTCTTTCGCGGTGTCACGCAATTGGCGCTCGACGCCAAGGGCCGGCTGGCCATTCCCGCCAAGCACCGCGACGCGCTGACACCGGCCGGCGATGGCCGGCTCGTGCTGACCGCCGATCCGTCGCGTTGCCTGCTCCTGTATCCGCTCGCCGCGTGGGAGCCGATCCAGGCGCGGCTCATGGCGCTCTCTTCGTTCAACGAGCAAATCCGCAGTCTCCAGCGACTGCTGGTCGGCCACGCCGACGACGTCGAGATCGATGCCGCCGGCCGCATCCTGGTGCCCCCGGCCTTGCGCAGCTACGCGAGCCTCGACAAGCAGGTCGTGCTCGTTGGCCAGGGCCGGAAATTCGAGCTCTGGGGGCAGGCGCAGTGGCAGGTCGAGACGGCGCAGGCGATCGCGTTTCCGGCGGACGGGTTGCCGCCGGGGCTCGACGGTTTCTCGCTCTGATGTCCGATGGCGGCCATGTCCCCGTCCTGCTCGAAGAAGCCGTGGCGGCGCTGGCGGTCACTCCAGGCGGCAGCTACGTCGACGCGACCTTCGGTCGCGGCGGCCATGCCCGCGCCATTCTCGATCGTCTCGGCCCGGACGGCCGCCTGGTCGCGATCGACCGCGATCCCGCCGCCGAACCCTTTGCACTCGCGCTCGCCCAGCGCGACTCCCGTTTCGTTTTCCGCCGCGCGTGGTTTTCGGAATTGCCCGACGTCACAGCCGCCCTTGCGCTTGCGCAAGTCGACGGCGTACTGCTCGATCTCGGCATCTCCTCCCCGCAGATCGACGACGCAGCGCGCGGCTTCTCTTTTCGGCACGACGGTCCGCTCGACATGCGGATGGACCCATCGCGCGGTGAATCCGCCGCCGAATTTCTCGCTCGCGCGACGGTGCGCGAATTGACGGAGGTCGTCCGCGACTATGGTGAAGAACGGTTTGCTCAATCGATTGCAAGAGCAATTGCGGCGGCGCGCGCGCGCGGGCCTGTCGAACGCACCCGGCAACTCGCGCAGATCGTGGGCGAAGCCGTCGGCGCGCGCACGCGGGGTGATTGGGGTCAGGATCCGGCCACGCGGACGTTCCAGGCTCTTCGGATTTTCGTGAACCGGGAGCTGTCTGAAGTGACGTTGGCCCTGCCGCGCATCGTATCGCTCCTCGCACCCGGAGGGCGGCTCGCGGTCATCAGCTTCCATTCGCTCGAGGACCGTATCGTCAAGCGTTTTCTCGCCCGTGCCTCGCAGCCGTTCGCCGGCGATGCGCGCACGTCGCGCCTCGCCATTCGCACCGCCGCGCTGCCCGGCGTTCCGTTGGCGCTCGTCGGCCGCGCGCAGAAGCCCGGTGCGGCCGAAATCGCACGCAATCCGCGCGCGCGCAGCGCCATCCTGCGCGTCGCGCGACGCACCGCGGATCCGCTGCCGGCCGACTGGCCGCGTGGCTATGGCGATGGGGAGGCGGCATGACGCGCGTCAATCTCGTGCTGCTGTGCGCGCTGATCGCGTGCGCATTGTCGCTCGTGACATCGCGGCACCAGGCGCGCCGCGTCTTCGTCGAGCTCGAGCGCGCGCAAGCGGAAGCACGCGGCTACGAGACCGAATACGGCCAGCTGCAACTCGAGCAGTCGACGTGGGGAATGCCGGCGCGCGTCGAAAAAATCGCGCGCGAGCAGCTGCGGATGCAGCTGCCGAGCGCCGCGCGCACCGAGATCGTCGCACTGCCGGGCACGAAAGAGGGCGCGCGATGAGGGCGACGGCCTCGGCACTGCGCGGTGCGGCGCCGCGCAAAGGCGTGGAAGTGCCGCTCAAGCTGCCACGGCTGCGGGCGCCACTGGTCTTCGGCCTGCTGGCGCTGTTGTTCGTCGGACTTGCCGGACGTTCGGTCTATCTGCAATCGGTCGACCACGAATTCCTGCAGACGCAAGGCTCGGCGCGCTATTCGCGCGACCTCGAAGTGCCCGCGCATCGCGGCCGCATCATCGATCGCTCCGGTGAGGCGCTCGCGTTGTCGACGCCGGTGAAGTCGCTGTGGGCGTTTCCCGACAAGTTCGACGCAACGCCGGCACAGCTCGCGGAGCTCGCGCGAATTCTCGAGACGACGCCGCAAAGACTTACCGCGCGCCTGGACGCGAACGAGGACTTCGCGTTTCTTGCGCGGCAGATCGCGCCCGAGGCGTCCGAACGTGCGATGGCGCTGCGGATCAAGGGGCTGCACGACCAGAACGAGTACCGGCGGTTCTATCCGGGTGGCGAGGTCACCGCGCACATCATCGGCTTCACCGGCGACCGCGACGCCGGGCAGGAAGGCATCGAGCTCGCGCAGCAGCCGTGGCTTGCAGGCAGCGCGGGCAGCCGCCGCGTCATCATCAACCGGCGCAACGAAGCGGTCGAGGACGTCGCGGCGATTCGTGCGCCGCAGGCGGGGCGCGACCTGGCGCTGGCGATCGACACGCGGCTGCAGTACCTCGCGTTCCGCGAGCTAAAGGCTGCGGTCGAGCTGCACAAGGCGAAGGCGGGCGGGCTCGTCATCCTCAATGTTGCGACCGGCGAGATCCTGGCGCTTGCGAACTTGCCGACCTACAACCCGAACCGGCGCGACAAGGTCGCCCGCGACCGGATGCGCAACCGCGCGCTGACCGACGTGTTCGAGCCCGGCTCGACGTTGAAGCCGTTCACGATTGCCGCCGCGCTGGACGCGGGCCGCATTCGCCCGGACACCGTCATCCAGACGGCGCCGGGAACGATGACGATCGGCTCCGCCACGATCCACGACGCGCACCCGCAAGGCGCATTGACCGTCGAGCAGGTGATCCAGAAATCGTCGAACGTGGGTGCGGCGAAAATCGCGCTCGGGTTGCCGTCGGAGACGATGTGGGAAATGTTTTCGGAAGCGGGCTTTGGCACCGCGCCGAAAACCGGCTTTCCCGGCGAAGTAGCGGGCCGCCTGCGTCCGGCCAAATCGTGGAAACCCATCGAGCAGGCGACGATGGCGTACGGCCACGGCATCTCGGTCAACCTCGTGCAGCTGGCGCGCGCGTACACGATGTTCGCCACCGATGGCGAAGTGAAGCCCGCCACGCTGTTCAAGACCGACGGCTTCGTCGCCGGGCGCCCGGTATTGAAACCGGAAACCGCGCTCGCGGTGCGCCGCATGCTGGAGCTCGCCACGCTGCCCGGCGGCACCGCGCCGAAAGCGCAGGTCGTCGGGTATCGCGTCGCCGGCAAGACGGGCACCGCGCATAAGCTCGAAGGACACGTCTACTCGAATCGGTATGTGTCGGCCTTCGTCGGCTTCGCGCCGGCATCGCAGCCGCGGCTGATCGTCGCCGTGATGATCGACGAGCCATCGTCCGGCGCTTACTACGGCGGCGACGTGGCCGCGCCCGTGTTTTCCAATGTGATGGGCGCCGCGCTGCGCACGCTCGGCGTGCCCACCGATGCGCCGATCAACAACGTGATCCTGCCGCCGGAAGGCAGCGCGGTCCCCGAAGAGACATGATCGCCGCGACGCCCGGTGCGCTCGACGTGCCCGCGCTGCTCGCGAAGCTCGGCGTGGCGCCCCGTCGGATCACCGCCGACAGCCGCCGGGTGGAGCCGGGCGTGGCGTTCGCCGCTTATCCGGGCGCGCATGTCGATGGTCGCGGGTTCGTGGCCGACGCGATCGCGCGGGGCGCGTCGGCGGTGCTGTGGGATACGCGGTCGTTTCATTGGGACGCAAAGTGGAAAGCCCCGAATTCCGGCATCGACGATCTGCAGGCGCGGCTTGGCTCCATCGCCGATTTCATCTATGGCAGCCCGTCGCAGCAGATGTGGATGGCCGGCGTCACCGGCACCAACGGCAAGACGTCGTGCGCGCAGTGGATTGCGCAGGCGCTCGACGCGTGCGGCCGCCGTGCCGCGATTGTCGGGACGCTGGGCAACGGGCTCGTCGGCGGCCTCGCACCCTCGTCACACACCACCCCCGATGTCACGATCCTGCAGGAAATGCTGAAGCAATTTCACGCCGCAGGCGCCACGGCCGTCGCGATGGAGGTGTCGTCGCACGGACTCGACCAGGGCCGCGTCAACGGCGTGAAATTCGACATCGCGCTCTTCACGAATCTGACCCGCGATCACCTCGACTATCACAAGACGATGGCCGCCTATGGCGCCGCGAAGGCGAGACTGTTCACGTGGCCGGGTTTGCGCGTGGCGGTGATCAACGCCGACGACGCGTTTGGCCAGAGCCTGATCGACGCGTCGCGCGCGCGCGGCCAACGGCTGTTCACGTATGGATTCGCCAACGCGGACGTCGCCGCCACGGCCGTCACGATGAGTCGGTCCGGCATGGTGCTCGACGTGGCAACGCCATGGGGCAAGGCGACCTTGACATCCAACGTGATGGGCGCGTTCAACGCGTTGAACCTGTTGGGGGTGCTCACCGTGTTGCTCGCGAGCGATGTGCCGCTCGCCGATGCAGCGAACGCGCTCGGGCGCCTCGCGGCACCCGCGGGTCGGATGCAGCGCCTGGGCGGCGACGACAAGCCGCTCGTCGTCGTCGACTATGCGCATACGCCCGATGCCCTGGAGAAGGCGCTGCAGGCATTGCGGCCGGCGGTCGCCGAGGGTGGCGAGCTCGTGTGCGTATTCGGCTGCGGCGGCGATCGCGATCCGGGCAAGCGCCCGCAAATGGGCGCCATCGCCGGACGGCTGGCCGACCGCGTGGTCGTCACCAGCGACAATCCCCGCGGCGAGGACCCGGCGGTCATTGCCAGCGCCGTTGCCAAGGGCATCCGCGACACGCCCAATCGTCGCTGGTCGGTCGACAACGATCGGCATGCTGCGATTGCCGGCGCGATCGCGGCGGCGAAGCCCGGCGACATCGTACTGATCGCGGGCAAGGGACACGAGACGTACCAGGAACGCAACGGCGAGCGCACGCCGTTCTCGGACGCTGCGGTATCGGCCGAGGCGCTCAACGCATGGAGCGGCGCATGATGGACACGGCGACCGCCGCCCGCATCCTCGCCGGCCAGCGCGTCGGCGACAACGTGCGTTTTCTGCGCGTGACGACGGACAGCCGCGCGCTGCGCGACGGCGACCTCTTTGTCGCGCTGAAAGGCGAGCACTTCGACGGTCATGACTTCGTGCCCGCGGCGCTGGCGCAGGGGGCCGTGGCCGCGCTGGTCGCGCACGACCGCGCCCCGGAGCTGACGGGCGCGCTCGTCGCGGTCGCCGATCCGCTCGCCGCGCTCGGACAGCTCGCCGCGTATTGGCGCGCGCAGTTCACGCTGCCGCTGGCGGCAATCGTCGGCAGCAACGGCAAGACCACGGTGAAGGAGATGCTCGCGGGCATCCTGCGCGCGCAGTTGGGCGAAATCCACGTTCTCGCCACCACCGGCAATCTCAACAACGCGATCGGCGTTCCCTTGACGCTGCTGCGGCTGACCGCGGCGCATCGTGTGGCTGTCGTCGAGCTCGGGATGAATCACCGCGGCGAAACGCGCGAGCTCGCGGCGATCGCGCAGCCGACGATGGCGGTCGTCAACAATGCGCAGCGCGAGCACCAGGAATTCATGACCAGCGTGGCGGAGGTGGCGGCCGAGCATGCCGACGCCATTGCCGCGCTGCCGCGCGATGGCACCGCGGTCATCAACGCCGACGATCCGCACGCCGATCTCTGGCGGGCCGCTGCGCACGCCGCGAAGGCGCGTGTGGTGACCTTCGCACTCGATCGCGCCGCCGATATTCATGCGCGCTGCACGCCGCGGGCCGACGGCAGCGAGCTCGACGTCGTGACGCCCGGCGGAGCATTGCAGGCAACGCTCACGGTTCCCGGCCGGCACATGGCGCGCAACGCGCTCGCGGCGACGGCAGCAGCCCTGGCAATGGGCGCCTCACCCGCCGCGATTGCAGCGGGGCTCGCCGGCTTTCGCGCCGTCAAGGGACGGCTGGTGGCGGTACGCGCTGCGTCCGGTGCACTCGTCCTCGACGACACGTACAACGCCAATCCCGATTCGATGCGCGCCGCGATCGACGTGCTCGCCGCCACCGCGGGGACGCGCTGGCTGGTGATGGGCGACATGGGCGAGGTCGGCGCCGCCGGTCCCGCGTTCCATCGCGAAATCGGCGCCTATGCGCGCGAGCAGGGCGTGACGCGGTTGTACGCAACCGGCGAGCTCGCGCGCGAAGCGGTGGCCGCGTTTGGCGCAGGCGCGACGCACATCGACGACGTGCCGTCGCTGGCCGCGTTGCTGCAACGCGAGGCGCACGCCGGCGTCACGCTGCTGGTCAAGGGTTCCCGCTTCATGCGGATGGAGCGCGTGGTGGCGGCAGTTGCCGGGCAGGCGGCGGACGGAGGCCACTGATGCTGCTGCTGCTCTCCGAATGGCTGGAGCAATACGTCCGGGCGTTCAATGTGTTCGGCTATATCACGCTGCGCTCGGTGCTGGCGACGATGACCGCGCTCGTCATCTCGTTTCTCATCGGCCCGCGAATGATTGCCTGGCTGTCGCGGATGAAGATCGGACAGTCGGTGCGCGACGACGGCCCGCAGTCGCATCTCGCGAAGGCCGGCACGCCGACGATGGGCGGTGCGTTGATCCTGGTCTCGATCATCGTGACGACGCTGCTGTGGGGAAACCTCACCAATCGCTTCGTCTGGGTGGTGCTGCTCGTGATGCTGGGCTTCGGCGCCGTCGGCTGGGTCGACGACTGGCGCAAGGTCGTCTACCGCAATCCGAAGGGGTTGTCGGCGCGCCGGAAGCTGTTCTGGCAATCGCTGATCGGCCTCGTCGCGGCGATCTACCTGGCATTTTCGGTGTCGGCGCCATCCAACGCGAAGTTCATCGAGATGTTCTTCGCGTGGATCAGCAGCGGCTTCAACCTGAGCCTGCCACCGCGCGCCGACCTGATCGTGCCGTTCTTCAAGACCGTGTCGTACCCGCTCGGTGTCTGGGGCTTCATCGCGCTCACGTTCTGCGTGATCGTCGGCACCAGCAATGCCGTCAACCTGACCGACGGCCTCGACGGCCTCGCGATCATGCCGACGGTGATGGTCGGTGCCGCGCTCGGCATCTTTGCGTATGTGCAAAGCCGCGCCGACTTTGCCACTTACCTCTTCCTGCCGCACATTCCGGGCGCGGGCGAGCTTGCGGTCATCTGCGGCGCGATCGCGGGCGCGGGCCTTGGCTTCCTTTGGTTCAACGCCTATCCGGCCGACGTGTTCATGGGCGACGTGGGTGCATTGGCGCTCGGCGCCGCGCTCGGGACCATCGCGGTCATCGCGCGCCAGGAAATCGTGCTGTTCATCATGGGCGGCGTGTTCGTCGTCGAGACGCTGTCGGTCATCGTGCAGGTCATCTCGTTCAAGCTCACGGGCCGGCGCGTGTTCCGCATGGCGCCGCTCCATCATCACTACGAGCTCAAGGGCTGGAAGGAGAACCAGGTCGTCGTGCGCTTTTGGATCATCACCATGCTCCTCGTCCTGTTCGGACTCTCCACATTGAAACTGCGCTAACGATGAAATACGAAAACCGCAACGCTGTCGTGCTGGGATCGGGAATGACCGGATTGTCGCTCGCGCGGTATCTGGCGCGCGAAGGCGCGCGCGTGCGGGTTGCCGATACGCGCGCGGAACCGCCGCGCGCGGCAGACCTGGCGGCGGCGCTGCCGGGGGTACCGCTGGCGACCGGTGCGTTCACCGACGCGACGTTCGCCGGCGCCGACCTGATTGCGATCAGCCCGGGCGTGCCCAAGGATCAGCCGCCCATCGCCGCAGCCGTGGCGCGCGGTGCGGAGCTCGTCGGCGACATCGAGCTGTTCGCGCGCGCGTTGCCGCCGGAGCAGAAAGTGCTCGCGATCACCGGCAGCAACGGCAAGACGACGGTGACCGCGCTCACGGGCGCGCTGTGCCGTGCCGCGGGCCTTCGCACCGTCGTCGCCGGCAATATCGGTGACGCGGTACTCGACGTATTGGCTGCCTGCCAAACGGAAGGCACCGCGCGGCCGTGGCCCGACGTGTTCGTCCTCGAGCTGTCGAGCTTCCAGCTCGAGACGACGTCGTCGCTGCGGCCGGTCGCGGCGGTGGTGCTCAACGTCACCGAGAATCACCTCGACCGTTACGCGAGCATGGAACAGTATGCGGCCGCGAAGGCGCGCGTGTTCGCGCAAGGCGGCATCCAGGTCGTCAACCGCGATGACCCGCTGTCGTCCGGCATGCGCATCCCGGGACGCACGATCGAGTCGATCGGTGCCGGCGTGCCGGCCACGGAAGGCGAATGGGGGCTGGTGCGCTTCGATGGCACGACGTGGCTCGCGCATGGCGGCGGCCTGCTCGTTCCCACGTCATCGCTGTCGCTGGTGGGCCGCCACAACGCGCTGAACGCGCTGGCGGCGCTGGCGCTGGTGTCGACGGTCGCACGCGTGAATCGCAATGTGCTCGACACGCTGAAGTCGTTTCATGGCCTGCCGCACCGGATGCAGAAGATCGCCGAGGCGGGACACGTCGTCTATATCGACGATTCGAAGGCGACCACGATCGTCGCGACGCAGGCGGCGCTCGACGGCATCGAGCGTCCGGCCGTGCTGATCGCCGGCGGTGACGGCAAGGGCCAGGACTTCCGGCCGCTCAAGTCGTCGGTGGACGCCGACTGTCGTGCCGTCCTGCTGATCGGCCGCGATGCGCCCTTGATCGCCCGCGCGCTCGAAGGCACGCCGGCGCACGTGGAGACGGCAGGCACACTCGACGCGGCGATCGCGCGCGCCGTCGAGCTGGCCGAGCCCGGCGATGCCGTGCTGCTGTCGCCAGCATGCGCAAGTCTCGACCAGTTCACGAGCTACATCGAGCGCGGCGAGCGCTTCGCTGAGCTCGTGCATGCGCGCCTGAAGGAGTTCGCGGCGCATGCGTAAGAATCTGTCATCGACATGGCGTGGGGCCTTGGGGGGCGGGCTTGCGCCGGACGCGACATCGCGCAGGACGAAAGCCTTGCCCATGAGCAGGGGCTTCTTCGCCACCAGTGCGCGCGATCCGCGCACGATGGCCCCCTACGACGCGTCGTTGTCGTGGAGTGCGCTGCTTCTCCTGTCGATCGGCGTGGTGATGGTGTATTCGGCATCGATCGCGATGGCGGAAGCCTCGGGCCATACCGGACACCGCGCCTGGTACTTCCTGGCGCGGCACGCGATGTTCATCGCGGTTGGCCTGGCCGCCGCGGGAATTGCGTTCCAGATACCCGTGCGCGCATGGCACCGATTGGCGCCGTGGCTGTTCATCGTCGGCGCCGCACTGCTGGTGCTGGTGCTGGTGCCCGGGATCGGCAAATCGGTCAACGGGTCGCGTCGCTGGCTTTCACTCGCCATCATCAACGTGCAGCCGTCCGAATTCATGAAGCTCGCCGTGGTGCTCTACGCGGCGAGTTACGCCGTGCGCCGCGCCGCGTTCCTGCACGCCGAGCAGCCGCTCCGGCAGACGCTGATCCGCGGCTTCCTGCCGCTGTTCGCGGTGATGGTGGTGACCGGCGGTCTGCTGCTGCTCGAGCCGGATTTCGGCGCGTTCGTCGTCATCGTCGCGATCGCCTTCGGCATCCTGTTCCTGGGGGGTCTCGACTGGCGGCTGTTCTTCGGTCTCGCGCTGCTGCTCCCGATTGCGCTGGCCGGCATCCTGGTCGCGGCGCCCTACCGGCTGCAGCGGCTCACGGCGTTCCTCGACCCGTGGTCGGACCCGCTCGGCAAGGGGTACCAGTTGTCGCATTCATTGATTGCCTTCGGTCGCGGCGAGTGGTTCGGCGTCGGGTTGGGCGCGAGCGTGGAAAAGCTTCTGTTCCTGCCCGAAGCGCACACGGATTTCCTGCTGGCGGTCATCGCCGAGGAGCTCGGTTTGGCCGGCGTGGCGCTGGTGATTGCGCTCTTCATGTGGCTGCTGTTCCGGACGTATGCGATCGGCCGGCAAGCCGCGCGTCTCTCGCGGCCCTTCGCCGCATTGGTCGCGCAAGGCTTCGGCGTGTGGATCGGGGTCCAGGCATTCATCAACATCGGCGTGAACATGGGCGTGCTGCCGACCAAGGGCCTCACGCTGCCGCTGCTGTCGTTCGGCGGCAGCGGCATCGTCGCCAACTGCATCGCGCTTGCAATCGTGCTGCGCATCGATTACGAGAATCGCCGGTTGTTGCGCGGCTACACCGTATGAGCATGATCGTCGCCGGACCGCCCCAAGACGCGCGACAGCTGGCTGCCTATGGGGGCAGCGCTGCGGCGTCAGCCGCAAGCGTGGGGGTCCATTGGTCACGATCATGATCACCACTGGCGGCACTGGCGGACACGTTTTTCCCGGACTTGCGGTCGCGGCCAAGCTCGCCGCGCGCGGCGCCAACGTGTTCTGGCTCGGCACGCGCGACGGCATCGAAGCGAAACTGGTCCCGCAGCACGGCGTCGAGTTCGAGAGCCTGTCGTTCCGCGGCATTCGTGGCAAGGGACTGCGGACGCTGCTGCTCGGTCCCTACGCATTGCTGGCCGCATGCCTGGCGGCGCGGAAGATCATCCGGCGCCGGATGCCCGACGTGGTGCTGGGCTTCGGCGGGTTCGCCTCGTTTCCCGGCGGACTGATGGGCACGGCGGCGAACAAGCCGCTGGTGTTGCACGATGCCAACGCCGTCGCCGGACTCGCCACCCGCATTCTCGCTCATGGCGCCGACAAGATCCTGCTGGGCTTTCCGCAAGCGCTGCATGGTCGCCACGCAAAGATTGCAGAGTGGGTCGGCAATCCGCTCCGCGATGCGATCTGCGCGCTGCCGCCACCCGCAAATCGTTTTGCGGATCGTGCGGGGCCGCTGCGGCTGCTGGTCGTGGGCGGCAGCCTCGGCGCGCAGGCGTTGAACGAACTCGTGCCCGCCGCGATCGCGAATCTCGATGCAGCACGGCGTCCGGCGATCGTCCATCAGGCCGGAGAACAGCACTTCGCGGCGTTGCGTGCCGCCTACGCACGGCATGGCGTTGCAGCCGAGTGCGTGGCCTTCATCGACGACATGGCGGCGCGCTACGCGTGGGCGGACTTCGTGATCTGCCGTGGCGGCGCGCTGACGATCTCCGAGCTCGCCGCCGTCGGCCTGGGCGCAATCGTGGTGCCGCTGCCCGGCGCCATCGCCGACGAGCAAAGCGCCAACGCGCAGTTCCTGGTCGACGCGGGCGCTGCGTTCAAGGAGCCGCAGCAACCATTGACGCCGGAGCGGCTCGCCGATCTGTTGCGCGGCATCGATCGTCCGCGTGCGCTGACCATGGCCGCCGCGGCGTACACGCACGGCAAGCGCGATGCCGCGACGCGCGTCGCCGACGTCTGCGTCGCGCTGGGGACGCCGCGATGAAGCACAAGGTCAAGCGCGTCCACTTCGTCGGCATCGGGGGTGCCGGGATGAGCGGCATCGCCGAGGTCCTGGTCACGCAAGGCTATGCAGTGTCGGGTTCCGACCTCGCAGAGAATGCGGTGACGCGCCGTCTCGCGCAACTGGGCGCGACCGTCGCCGTGGGTCATGCGGCCGCCAATATCACCGGCGCGGATGCGGTGGTCGTGTCGACCGCGGTCGCGAACGACAATCCGGAAGTCGTCGCCGCCCGTGAACGCGGCATTCCTGTCGTGCCACGCGCGCTGATGCTTGCCGAATTGATGCGATTGAAGCAGGGCATCGCCGTGGCCGGCACGCATGGCAAGACCACGACGACGAGTCTCATTGCGTCGGTGCTGGCCGAAGGCGATCTCGACCCGACGTTCGTCATCGGCGGCCGGTTGCTCTCCGCCGATGCCAATGCGCACCTCGGCAAGGGCGAGTTCCTCGTGGCCGAGGCCGACGAGTCGGACGCGTCGTTCCTGTACCTGACGCCCGTGCTCGCGGTGGTGACCAACATCGACGCCGACCACATGGAGACGTATGAGCACGACTTCGCGAAACTGACGCGCGCGTTCGTCACGTTCCTGCAGCGGCTGCCGTTCTACGGCGTCGCCGTCGTCTGCGTCGACGACGCGAACGTTCGCGCGATCCTGCCGGACGTGACGAAGCCGCTCGTCACCTATGGCCTCGCGGACGAGGCCGATCTGCGCGCGACCGACGTCGTCAACGTCGGCGGCCGCATGCGCTTCGTCGCTAAGACGAAGGGCCTACCCGACCTCTGTGTCGAATTGGCGCTGCCCGGCGTGCATAACGTGCGCAACGCGCTGGCCGCGATCGCCGTGGGCCGCGAAGTAGGTGTGGCGAATGCGGCGATCGCCAAGGCGCTCTCGGAATTCCGGGGCGTCGGTCGCCGGTTCCAGCGCCATGGCGATATCGCGCTGGACGGCGGCGGGACGTTTGCGCTGATCGACGACTATGGGCATCACCCGGTCGAAATGGAAGCCACGCTGGATGCGGCGCGCGCGAGTTTTCCGGGACGCCGGCTGGTGCTCGCGTTCCAGCCGCATCGCTACACGCGCACGCGCGACCTGTTCGAGGATTTCGTCCGCGTGCTCTCGACGGTCGATGCGCTGGTGCTGGCCGACGTCTATCCCGCCGGTGAAGCGCCGATCGTCGCCGCCGATGGGCGTGCGCTCGCTCGCGCCGTTCGCGTCGCCGGGAAAGTGGAGCCGGTATTCGTGGAAGACGTCGCCGAACTTCCGGCGGCGATCCGAACGCTCGCCCGGGACGGCGACGTCGTGCTGACGATGGGCGCGGGGTCCATCGGCGCGACTGCCTCGCAGCTCACCCAATGATGATGCACGAGCCCCTCCACTTCACCGGTCTGCGCGGAACGCTGACCCACAATGCATCGCTTGCGAAATACACGAGCTGGCGCGCGGGTGGGCCCGCGGACACGCTTTATGTTCCCGCTGATCGCGACGATTTGTCCCTGTTCCTGCGCCAGCTGCCGGCCGCCGAGCCGTTGAGCGTGCTCGGGCTTGGCAGCAACACGCTCGTCCGCGACGGCGGCCTGCGCGGAGCCGTCGTCATCATGCACAACCCCGGCGCGGTGCTCGCCGTCGCCGATGGATTGATTTACGCGGAAGCCGGCGCCGCGAGCCCGAAGCTCGCGCGCTTTGCCGCAACGCATGGGGTCGCGGAAGCGGAATTCCTGGCCGGCGTACCAGGCACCGTCGGCGGTGCGCTGGCGATGAATGCCGGATGTTATGGCGGCGAAACGTGGCGCTACGTCGCGCGCGTCGAAGTCGCCACGCGCGAAGGACGGTTCGTCGTGCGCGATCCTTCCGACTACACGATCGGCTATCGTAGCGTCCTGCGGATGGATGGGTCTGCCCCCGACGGGATTTTCACGGCGGCGTGGTTCCGCTTTCCGATGGGCGATTCGTCCGCCGCACGCGCGCGTATCCGCGAACTGCTCGCGCGGCGCATCGCCACGCAGCCATTGTCGCTGCCCAATGCCGGCAGCGTGTTCCGCAATCCGCCCGACGATCACGCGGCACGGCTCGTCGAGGCGTGCGGATTGAAGGGTCATGCGATCGGCGGCGCGCGCGTGTCGGAAAAGCACGCGAACTTCATCGTGAATCCCGCGGGCAGGGCGAAGGCAGCCGATATCGAGGCGCTGATCGCATTTGTGCGCGCCTCCGTCCTCGCGAATACCGGTGTGAATCTGGAGCCGGAAGTGCGGATCGTGGGAGACACACCATGAGCGCCGCCGGGCGGTCTCAAGGCGCGAGCGCCCCCTACGGGGGCAGCGCCGCGGCGACAGCCGCAAGCGTGGGGGGACCACACGCCGGATTCGGCAAGGTCGGGGTGCTGATGGGCGGACCGTCGGCAGAGCGCGAAGTGTCGCTCATGTCCGGCAACGGCGTGCTGGGCGCGTTACGCGAAAAAGGCATCGACGCGCATCCGTTCGATCCGGCCGAGCGCGATCTGTGGGAACTGAAACGCGAAGGCTTCGATCGCGTGTTCATCGCGCTGCACGGACGCTTCGGCGAAGACGGCACCGTCCAGGGCGCGCTCGAAACGCTGAAGATCCCGTACACCGGCAGCGGCGTCATGGCGTCGGCACTGGCGATGGACAAGTGGCGCACCAAGCTCGTCTGGATCGCGAGCGGGATTCCCACGCCGAAATATCGGGTCGTGGACGAGCGCACCGACTGGATGCGTGTGGTCGCCGAGCTCGGCCTGCCGCTGATCGTCAAGCCGGCGCGCGAGGGGTCGACGATCGGCATCACCAAGGTCACGAAGGTCGATCACGAGGAGCTTGACGCGGCGTTCGCGCAAGCGGCGACGCACGACCCGCTGGTGATCGTCGAGGAATTCGTCGCGGGCCAGGAACTCACGGCTTCGATCCTCAACGACCGCGCGCTGCCATTGATCCGGATCGAAGCTCCCGGCGGCAACTACGACTATCACAGCAAGTATTTCTCGGACGAGACGAAATACTTTTGCCCGGCGGGGCTGCCGGAAGCGAAGGAAATGGAAATACGCGCGGTGTCGCTCGCGGCATTCGACATCGTCGGCTGCAGCGGGTGGGGCAGGGTCGACCTGATCCTGCGTGCCGACGGCAGCTTTTCGCTGCTCGAGGTCAACACGTCGCCCGGCATGACCGGCCACAGCCTGGTGCCGATGGCGGCGCGTGAGGCCGGAATGTCGTATGCCGACCTGTGCGTCGAGATCCTGCGGGGCGCCCATGTGGGATGACGTGAAGCAGATGAACGCGCTCGCGATCACGCTGACCGTGATTACCGTCCTTGGTCTAGCGTGGGTCGCGGTGACGTGGATCGTGCGGCAGCCGTCGTTCGCGTTCCGCGAAGTGGTCGTGATCGCGCCGCTCTTGCGCGCGAACGGCGCGCATCTCGAAGCGGTGATCCGCGAGGAGCTGACGGGGACGTTCTTCACAATGGACCTGGAACGTGCGCGCAACGCGCTCAACGAAGTTCCGTGGGTTCGCAGCGTCGCGTTGCGCCGCCAGTGGCCGCATCGACTGGAGGTCACCGTGGACGAGCACGAGCCGCTCGCGCGCTGGAACGATGCGTCGCTCGTCAACACGCGAGGCGAAGTCTTCACCGCGCAGTCACGCGCCGAGCTTCCGCAGTTCAACGGGCCGGAAGGCCGCGCCGCGGAAGTTGCCGCGCGCTATCGCACCTGGTTTGACACGCTGCAACCGGTCGCGCTGACCGTCACGCAGGTTCGCCTGTCGCCGCGCGGCGCGTGGCAGCTGAAGACGATAGGCCCCGCCGGGCCGTTGACGCTGGAGCTGGGACGCGACGAACCGGACGCGCGCCTCGCGCGCTTTGTCGCTGTCCATGGCCGGACGCTCGGCGCGCTGGCGCGCGCCGGAACGCGCATCGAAGCCGTGGATCTTCGCTATCGCAATGGATTCGCGGCGCGCATCCCGGGTTTTCGCGAAAAGAGCGCCAAGCCGGCCGCGGGGACGACATGAGTCAACCAGGGACAACTGCATGGTGAAGGACAGCAAGAACCTGATCGTGGGCCTCGACATCGGCACGTCGAAGATCGTCGCCATCGTCGCGGAAGTCGGCGCCGGCGGCGAGCTCAACGTGATCGGCCTGGGCACGCAGCCGTCGCGCGGCCTGAAGAAGGGCGTGGTCGTCAACATCGAGACGACGATGGCGTCGATCCAGCGCGTGCTGGAGGAGGCCGAGCTGATGGCCGACTGCCAGATCAAGGAGGTCTACACGGGCATCGCGGGCAGCCACATCCGCTGCTATTCGTCGCACGGGATGGTGGCGATCAAGGAAAAGGAAGTGACGCAGGCCGATATCGACCGCGTCGTCGAGACGGCGAAAGCCATTCCGATCCCGAACGATCAGCAGATCCTGCACATCGTGCCCCAGGGATTCACGATCGACGGCCAGGAAGACGTCCGCGAGCCGCTGGGCATGAGCGGCGTGCGCCTCGAGGTCGACGTGCACATCGTCACCGGCGCGGTGTCGGCGGTGGAAAACCTCACCAAGTGCATCCGCCGCTGCGGACTCGAAGTGCGCGACGTGATCCTGCAGCCGCTGGCGTCGGCGACCGCCGTGCTGTCCGACGACGAGAAGGATCTGGGCGTCTGCCTGATCGACGTCGGCGGCGGCACATCCGATATCGCCGTGTATGCCGGCGGCTCGATTCGCCACACCGCGGTGATTCCCATCGCCGGCGACCAGGTGACCAACGACATCGCGATGACGCTGCGCACGCCGACCAAGGAAGCGGAGGAATTGAAGGTGAGGTTCGGCTGCGCGCTGCGCCAGCTCGCGGACCCGGACGACATCATCGAGGTGCCCGGCGTGGGCGAGCGCGCGCCCCGCAAGCTGTCGCGGCCGATGCTCGCCGAAGTCATCGAGCCGCGCATCGAGGAGCTGTTCCAGTTCGTGCAATCGGAAGTGCGCCGCAGCGGCTTCGAGGAAATGATCTCTTCCGGCGTCGTGATCACCGGCGGCTCCGCGCAGCTGCAGGGCATCACCGAGCTCGGCGAGGAAGTGTTCCACATGCCGGTGCGCGTTGGCGTCCCGGTCTACATGGGCGGACTCGCCGACGTCGTGCGGAATCCGCGCTACGCGACCGCGGTCGGGCTGCTGCTCGAAGGCCGCGAGCAATTCCTGCGCGGCCAGGCCGCGCGCGCGCAAGTCGCCGGCATCGGCGGCGCCGCCGAAAGGATGAAGCAATGGTTCAAGGCGAATTTTTGAGCGGGCGACAGTGAAAACCTACTTTCGTCCGGAAGGAATTTCCCTCGAATCGCCGGCAAAGCCAGCCGGTTCGAGGCGGAAAAGGCGACGAAAAAACGAAAGTGACTCGGGGCTATGTGGTTTGTTCATCGACAGGAGAAGGAGCACATATCATGTTTGAAATCATCGACCAGGCGCAGGAAGAAGGCGCCATCATCAAAGTCATCGGCGTGGGCGGCTGCGGCGGGAACGCGGTCGAGCACATGATCGACCGCGGGTTGGCCGGCGTGGAGTTCATCTGCGCAAATACCGACGCGCAGGCGCTCAAGCGATCGACGGCGCGGACGCAATTGCAACTGGGCTCGACGCTTACGCGCGGACTGGGTGCGGGGGCCAAGCCCGAGATCGGCCGCGACGCGGCGATGGAGGATCGTGACCGCATCGCCGAAATGATCACCGGCGCCGACATGCTGTTCATTACCGCCGGCATGGGCGGTGGCACCGGGACCGGCGCGGCGCCCGTCATTGCCGACATCGCAAAAAGCCTGGGCGTCCTGACCGTCGCCGTGGTCACGCGACCCTTCAAGTTCGAGGGCAAGCGGCAGAAGGTCGCGCAGGCGGGCATCGAGGAGTTGGGCAAGAAGGTCGATTCGCTGATCATCATTCCCAACGACAAGCTGATCGATGTTCTGGGTGACGACATCGCGCTGCTCGATGCGTACGCGGCGGCGAACGACGTCCTGCACGGGGCCGTGTCCGGGATCGCGGAGGTCATCAACAATCCCGGCCTGGTCAACGTCGACTTCGCCGACGTGCGCACCGTGATGGGTGAAGTCGGGATGGCGATGATGGGCTCGGCGACCGCCAGCGGCGTGGAGCGTGGCCGCGTGGCCGCCGAACAGGCGGTGAAGAGTCCGCTGCTCGAGGACGTGAATCTGGCCGGCGCGCGCGGCGTGCTGGTCAACGTCACGGCATCGGCGGGCCTCAAGATGAAGGAATACTACGAGGTGATGAACACCATCAAGGAATTTACCGCCGAGGATGCGATGGTGATCGTGGGCACGGTGATCGACGAGTCGATGGGCGATGACCTGCGCGTGACGATGATCGCCACCGGTTTGGGCGGCGCCGCTGCGGTCGCGAAGCGTCCGAAGCTCGAGGTCTTCGAATCGGCGGTGATCGAGCGCACCGGCACCGACGGTCTCGGCATGCACGTCGAGACCATCGACTACGACCGGCTCGACCAACCCGCCGTCATGCGCAAGGGCCGGTCGGCGCCGTCGCAGGGCACCGCGCCGGCGTTCGACGCATCGGAGATCCCGGCATTCTTGAGAAAGCAGGCCGACTGACGCTGGCGAGGATGTGCGAACCGCGGAAGTGCGAAACTCGGGACCGGGGCGATAGCGCTTCGGCGCCTGCGTTCGCCGTCTTCATGCTGCGGCGCTTCTCAAGCCACCGGCGTTGTGCTACTATTCAGCGCTAACCCGTTGAACCAGCGGGAATTTAACGACGATGCTCAAGCAACGCACCCTGCAAAAGGCGACCAAAACCACCGGCGTAGGCGTGCACACCGGCGCACGAGTCGAGATGGCGCTGCGTCCTGCGCCGCCGGACACCGGCATCGTATTCCAGCGCACTGACCTTCCGCGCTCGAATGCCATTCCGGCGCTCGCGGCCAACGTCGGCGATACGCGGCTGTCGTCCACACTGAAGGTCGACGCGGCCAGCGTGTCCACTGTCGAACATCTGATGTCGGCGCTGGCCGGCCTCGGCATCGACAATCTGTATGTCGACATCGCCGGTCCCGAATTGCCCATCATGGATGGCAGCGCGGGCCCGTTTGTTTTTCTGTTGCAATCGGCCGGCATCGTCGAGCAGACAGCGCCCAAGCGCTACTTGCGCGTGACGTCCGCGGTGGAGGTCAGCGACGGCGACAAGTGGGCGCGCTTCGAGCCTTTCGACGGCTTCAAGCTCGACTTCACCATCGATTTTCCGCATCCCGTCTTCGGCTCCGAGAATCGCAACGTCGTCATCGATTTCGCGCTGAACTCGTACGCGAAGGAAATTGCCCGCGCGCGCACGTTCGGCTTCATGCAGGACGTGGAAGCGATGCGCGCGGCGGGCCTGGGGTTGGGCGGCAGCCTGCAGAACGCCATCGTGCTCGACGAGTTCCGCGTGCTCAACAGCGAGGGCCTGCGCTACGACAACGAGTTCGTCCGTCACAAGGTGCTGGACGCCATCGGCGACATCTACCTGCTTGGCCATCCGCTGATCGGCCAGTACACGGCGTACAAATCCGGCCACGCGCTCAACAACAAGCTGACGCGCGCGTTGCTGGCGCGCGCGGAAGCCTTCGAAATCGTCACGTTCTCCGACGAGAAGACCGTCCCCACAGCCTTCCACGACTGGTCGCTCAAGCCCGCGTAGCGCTATCCGCCGCGCGCACCTGGCGCCGCGCGCCATTCCATCGTGGTTCTCGTCCGGCTCCTCCTGTTCCTGGCCATCGGGTGCATTGTCGCGTCCGGGCTCCTCTATCTGTTCACCAAAGACCGCCGTTATTTGCGGTTCATCGTGCAGGTCGTGAAGTTCACCATCTATCTGCTTGCGGGTGTGCTGCTGTTCTTCCTGTTCGAGCGGCTCGTGATCATGGTGTAAGCGCACGGAGTTCGCCCTGCGGCCGTGCCTGCGTTGGGGAAGGTTAGCCACACCGCCGCGCCAGCCGCTCGATTGCCGCGCGCAATGGCCCCGCAGGCAGGCTCGCCGCCAATTGCCTCAATGCGGTCAATTCGGGCTTAGGCCGTTGATTCGGCAATATTTTGGCAGGCAGGAGCGGCTCGCCCTTCACTTGCACGCGGACCCGTAATTCAGTAAAGTCCCAGCCTTCCCGCTGAAGGCCGGCGAGGAGGCCGGGGGCCCGCTGGCGAATCACCGCCGCGACCGCGCCGGCGGCAACCGCAAGCGTGAGCGCTTGCGCTGCCGCGTCGGCAACCCGCACTCGATCGGCCAGCGCCCGCGGCAGCAGGCGGCGCACGGCGGTCGTCAATCGGGTTTCCCGCTGCATCCGGTCGTGCCACGCGGCGATCTGCGCATCTGTGGCAAGAATTCGGGCAAGCGGCTGCAGTGGATTCGGTTTTGCCATGCGTTTCGCGCGAAGGGGTTGTTTTCGCGTGCGCGTGCCACGGGAGGCACACGATTGAACATCATTCTAGTCGCAGGTGCGAACGCCAGGGCGCGGACGATCACGCTGGATTGGCGCCATTGGGCAACGGGTGGCGCGGCGCTGCTTACGATCTTCCTGATCTTCACGTTCGCATTCAACTTCCTCACGCTCAAATGGGCGGCCGCCACCCAGCATCCGTGGCTCGCCGCGATCGTGCTTGCCGATCAGCGCGAGGAGTCGGCGCGGGTCCAGGAACGGGTGCAGGGCCACCTCAATGCGATGGCGATCCGCCTGGGCGAATTGCAGGCGCAAATGATGCGGCTCGAAGGCCTCGGTGAGCGCCTGGCCAAGACCGCGGGATTGAAGCCGCAGGAGCTGCCGTCGATGCAGCCGGGCGTCACGCCCGGACGCGGCGGCGCCGAATCGTCGCTGCCTTCGCGCAACCTTTCGGTCCGGGAGTTCTCGGACCTGGTCGGCCAGCTTGCGCGGCAAATGGATACGCGGTCGGACCAGCTGTCGGTGCTGGAGGCGTTGCTCATGCACGATACGGCCAATCGCAAGTTCCTGCCCACGCTCTATCCGATCATCGATGGTTGGTACTCGTCGAATTTCGGCTACCGGATCGATCCGTTCACCGGTCAGCAGTCGATGCACGAAGGTGTGGATTTTCCAGCGGAGAGCGGCACGCCCATCGTGGCCACGGCGAGCGGCAAGGTGGTATTCGCGGACTGGCATCCCGCCTATGGTAAAATGCTCGAAATCGATCACGGCAACGGCTTGGTTTCGCGTTATGCCCACACATCGAGCTTGATGGTCAAGGAAGGCGACCTTGTCGTGCGCGGCCAGCGAGTCGCCACGGTCGGGTCCACCGGACGGTCCACGGGACCGCATCTTCACTTCGAGGTCCGGTTGAACGGTGTGCCACAAAACCCGGCACGGTTCCTGCAGTCCCCCAACCTGGGTTGAACTCGGTCGGGAATGCGAAAGCGCGGGGGTGAGGCGGTCCTCACCCCTTGTTTTTTGGCTCGGCGACCGAACGTAGGCCGAACGTAGTCCGTCCAGTTGTCTCCGAATCGGCACCCCTGATTGCGCCTGCGATGATTTCCAATATCCTTACCCGCATTTTCGGCAGCCGCAATGAGCGCCTGCTGAAGCAATACGCGCAAGTCGTTCGCGATATCAACGCGCTCGAACCGACGATCGCCGCCCTTTCCGATGAAGCGCTGCGCGACAAGACCGCCGAGCTGAAAGGCCGCGTCGCCAACGGCGAGACGCTCGACGCCGTGTTGCCCGACGCGTTCGCCGTCGTGCGCGAGGCCGGCAAACGCGCGCTGCAGATGCGCCACTTCGACGTGCAGCTCCTGGGCGGCATGGCGTTGCACAACGGCAAGATCGCGGAAATGCGCACGGGCGAGGGCAAGACGCTGGTCGCGACACTCCCGGCCTACCTGAACGCGCTGGCCGGCAAGGGCGTCCATATCGTCACGGTCAACGATTACCTCGCCCAGCGCGATGCCGACTGGATGGGGCGCATCTACAAGTTCCTGGGACTCACGGTCGGCGTCAACCTGTCGCAGATGAGTCACGCGGACAAGCAGGCCGCCTACGCCGCCGACATCACTTACGGCACCAACAACGAGTTCGGATTCGATTACCTGCGCGACAACATGGTATTCGCGCCGAGCGAGCGCGTGCAGCGCGGGCAAAGCTACGCGATCGTCGACGAAGTGGACTCGATCCTGATCGATGAAGCACGCACCCCGCTCATCATCTCGGGCCAGGCCGACGACAACGTCGAGATGTACTACCGGCTGAACGAGCTTGCTCCGAAGTTGAAGCGCCAGGCCGAGGAAAAGGGCCCCGGCGATTTCTGGGTCGACGAAAAGGCGCACCAGGTCCTGCTGTCGGAAGAAGGCCACGAGCATGCCGAGGCCATCCTCGGGCAGGCGGGACTCATACCGGCCGGCTCGGGTCTTTACGACGCGCAGAACATTGCGCTCATGCATCACCTGTATGCGGCATTGCGCGCGCATTCGCTCTATCACCGCGACCAGCACTACGTCGTGCAAAACGGCGAGGTCGTGATCGTCGACGAGTTCACCGGGCGGCTCATGTCCGGCCGCCGCTGGTCCGAAGGGCTGCACCAGGCGGTCGAGGCAAAGGAAGGCGTGCCGATCCAGCGCGAGAACCAGACGCTGGCGTCGATCACGTTCCAGAATTACTTTCGCATGTACGGCAAGCTCGCCGGCATGACCGGCACGGCCGACACCGAGGCCTTCGAGTTCCAGCAGATCTATCACCTGGAAACCATCGTCATCCCGACGCACATGCCGATGGTCCGCAAGGACGCGAACGACCTCGTGTTCCGGACGTTCCAGGAGAAGGTCGACGCCATCATCGGCGACATCAAGGACTGCTACACGCGCGGACAGCCGGTGCTGGTGGGCACCACGTCGATCGAGAATTCCGAGCTTCTCTCGACCTACCTGCAGAAGGAAAAGCTGCCGCACGAGGTGCTGAACGCGAAGCAGCACGCGCGCGAAGCCGAGATCGTCGCGATGGCCGGCAAGTCGAAGGCGATCACCATCGCGACCAACATGGCGGGACGCGGCACGGACATCGTGCTGGGCGGCATGCTGGAACCGCTGATCCTCAAGATCCGTGACGACGAATCGCTGCTCGCGACCGAGAAGGAGCGCGAGATCGCCAAAATGCGCGCCGACTGGCAGGTCCGCCACGAGGACGTTGTAAAGGCGGGCGGCCTGCACATCGTCGGCACCGAGCGGCACGAATCGCGGCGCATCGACAACCAGCTGCGCGGCCGCGCCGGCCGCCAGGGCGATCCGGGTTCGTCGCGCTTCTATTTGTCGCTCGAAGACCCGCTGCTGCGCATCTTCGGCGGCGAGCGGCTGGGCATGATCATGCAGAAGCTGAAGATGCCCGAAGGCGAGCCGATCGAGCATCCGATCGTGAACCGCTCGATCGCCAAGGCGCAGAACCGTGTCGAATCCCGCAACTTCGACATCCGCAAGCAGCTGCTCGAATACGACGACGTCGCCAACGACCAGCGGCGCGTCATCTACCAGCAACGCAACGAGCTGCTCGAGGGTGACGATGTCGCCGATACCATTCGCAACATGGTCCGCGGTCAGATCGAGGACACGGTCAAGCTGCACGTGCCGCCCGAATCGGTCGAGGAGCAGTGGGACATCCCCGCGCTCGAGGCCGCGCTCGCCGGCGAGTATCAGATCGTGGCGCCGATCTCGGACTGGGTGAAGAACGAGCCCGAGCTCACCGACGAAACGCTGCGCGAGCGCGTCGCCGAGCTGGGCCTTGCGGCCTGGGCGCAACGGGAAGCAAGCATTGGCGTCGACCTGATGCGGCAGTTCGAGCGCAGCGTGATGCTGCAGACCCTCGACCATCACTGGCGCGAGCACCTTGGCTCGCTCGATCACCTGCGCCAGGGCATTCACCTGCGCGGCTACGCGCAGAAGAACCCGAAGCAGGAATACAAGCGCGAGGCATTCGAGCTCTTCTCCGACATGCTCGACCGCATCAAGCAGGACGTCGTCAAGTACGTGCTGACGGTGAGCGTGCGCACCGAGCAGGACGTGCAGGCGGTCGAGGCGCCCGAATCGGTCTCGAACGTCAAGTACCAGCACGCCGACTACGAGGAAGCGCTGGCCGCGACCGCTGCCGACGGCGACGTCGCCGTCGCGCCGCCGCCGCCCTTCACGCGGGCGGGCGAGAAGGTCGGCCGCAACGATCCGTGTCCGTGTGGGAGCGGAAAGAAGTACAAGCACTGCCACGGAAGATTCTAGCCGCGGCGCCATGGTCGTCCGCTACACGCCGCCCTCCGCGGAATCGCTGCTCGCGGTTCCCGGTGTCGCGCTCGGCGCGGCCGCCGCCAAAATCAAGAACTGGGACCGCAACGACGTGCTGCTCGTCGTCTGCGAGCCGGGCACGGTGGCAGCGGGCGTGTTCACGCAGAATCGTTTCTGCGCGGCGCCGGTCACGGTCTGCCGAGCGCATCTCGCGCGGCAGCACGCGTCCGGCGGCGGCCTGCGCGCGCTCATCGTCAACGCCGGCAATGCGAATGCGGGGACCGGCGAGCCCGGCCTCGCCAACGCGCACGCCGAATGCGTCGCCGTCGCGCGTATTCTCGACTGTGCCCCCGAGGACGTGCTGCCGTATTCCACCGGCGTGATCATGGAACCGCTGCCGGTCGACAAGATCATCGCCGCATTGCCAACGCTCCGGTCGGCGGTGCGCGCCGACGGCTGGTTCGCCGCGGCAAAGGCCATTATGACGACGGACACGGTGCCGAAGGGCGCGTCGCGCCGCGTGACCGTCGACGGCATGCCCGTGACCGTGACGGGCATTGCGAAGGGCGCGGGAATGATCCATCCGGACATGGCGACGATGCTGTCGTTCATGGCCACCGACGCGCCGCTGGCGCCGCCGGTCCTCGTGCAACTGGTTCGCGAGGTGGCCGACGTTTCGTTCAATGGAGCGACCGTGGACGGCGATACGTCGACCAACGACAGTTTCGTCCTGGCCGCCACCGGTCGCGCGAAACTCGCGCCGATCACGTCGTCCGCCGATCCCCGCCTTCCGTCCGTTCGCGCCGCCATCGAAGAATGCGCGATCGAACTGGCGCAGGCGATCGTGCGCGACGGCGAGGGCGCGACCAAGTTCATCGCGATCCGGGTCGAGGGGGGACGCAATGTCGACGAGTGCCGGCGCGTCGCATTCGGCATCGCGCATTCGCCGCTGGTCAAGACGGCATTCTTCGCATCCGACCCGAACCTTGGCCGAATCGTGTGCGCGATCGGCAACGCGGCCGCGCCGGACACGGATCCCGCGCGCGTGTCGTTCTGGCTCGACGACGTGCTGGTGGTCGACCGCGGCGGCCGCGCCGACAGCTATCGCGAAGAGGACGGCCAGCGCGTCATGAAGCAGGACGAAATCGGCGTCCGCGTGGATCTCGGTCGCGGCAAGGCTGCGGCAACCGTGTGGACATGCGATTTCTCGCACGAGTACGTGACCATCAACGCGGATTACCGCTCTTGACATGGGCAAGGATCTGTCTGCGCTGATCGCCCGTGCCGAAGGCGTCCTCGAGCGCGTCGAAGCGCTGCTGCCGCCGCTTTCTCCCGATCCCGACTGGACCCGCGTCACCGCGGCCCGCTGGCGCAAGCGCGGCGGCCGCGGCTATCTGCAGGCGATCGCCCATCCGCATGTGATTCGTCTCGACGACCTGGTGGCGGTCGACGACCAGACGGAGGTCATCGATCGCAATACGCGACAATTCGTCGCCGGCTTGCCCGCGAACAACGTGCTGCTTACAGGATCTCGCGGCACCGGCAAGTCATCGCTGGTAAAGGCGATGCTCGCGAAGTACGGAGCGAGAGGACTGCGGCTGATCGAGGTGGACAAGGCCGATCTCACCGACCTGCCCGACATCGCCGAGCGCGTCGAGGGACGTGCGCAACGCTTCGTCGTGTTCTGCGACGACCTCACGTTCGACGCCGGCGAGGCAGGGTACAAGACGCTCAAGGTAATGCTCGACGGCTCGATCGCCGGCGGCGCCACCAATGTCGTCATCTACGCGACGTCGAATCGCCGCCACCTGCTGCCCGAATACTTCAGCGAGAACCTCGAGACGAAGCACATCGGCGAAGAAGTGCATCCGGGTGAATCCGTCGAGGAGAAAATCTCGCTGTCGGAGCGCTTCGGCTTGTGGATCTCGTTCTATCCGTTCACGCAGGACGACTACCTGGCCGCCGTCGCGAACTGGCTCGCTCACTTCGGCGTCAAGCCGGCGGCCAACGCTCGCGAAACCGAGTCCCGCACGCGCGAGGCGCTGCAGTTCGCGTTGCAGCGCGGCTCGCGCAGCGGCCGCGTCGCCTGGCAATTCGCCAAGAACCTGGCGGGTGCACAGGGCCTCAAGACGCGCCGCCCGGCGTGAGCGGCAAGCTCGTTCGTGTCGCTGCCGCCGTTCTGATCGGGGCTGACGGCGGCGTGCTGCTCGCGCAGCGTCCGGCCGGCAAGCCGTACGCCGGCTATTGGGAATTTCCCGGAGGCAAGCTCGAGCCCGGCGAATCGCCGCGCGCCGCGCTGACGCGCGAATTGCGCGAAGAGCTCGGGATCACCGTGCGCCGCGCGTCGCCCTGGCTCGTACAGGAATTCGTGTACCCGCACGCGCACGTCGAGCTGCACTTCTTCCGCGTGTTCGCTTGGGACGGCGAGTTGCACGGCCACGATGGCCAGGCGTTCGCGTGGCAACATCCGGGCCGCTATACCGTAGCGCCGCTGCTGCCCGCCAACACGCGCATCCTGGCGGCGCTCGACTTGCCCGCCGTCTACGGGATCACCTGCGCCGCCGATAGCGATGAGGATGCATTCCTCGCGCGGGCCGAGCGGGCGCTGGCCACTGGCTTGCGGCTCGTGCAGCTGCGCGACAGGGAGTGGCCGCTCGCACGCCGATGCGCGTTCGCGCAACGGCTGGTCGCGCTGGTCCACGCTCATGGCGCGAAGGTGCTGTTCAATGGAAGCGAGGACGAAGCGCGGGAGGCGGGCTGCGATGGCGTGCACTGGACCGCGTCGCGGCTCGCGCAGGCCCATTCACGGCCGACCGAGGGCATGCTGGTCGCGGCGTCCTGTCATACGCAGGAAGAACTCGCGCATGCGGGTGCGCTCGGGCTCGATTTCGCCGTATTGGGACCGGTCGTTGCGACGCCGACGCACGCCTTCGCGACGCCGCTGGGGTGGGAGGGCTTCAGCGCGCGGATCGTCGACGTGCGGCTGCCTGTCTATGCGCTGGGTGGATTGACGCCCGCCGATCTGCCGCTGGCGATCGAGCACGGCGCGCACGGCGTGGCGTTGCGGCGCGCCGCGTGGCCCGCGTAACCGTATTTCCTGCGAAGGGCTCTATTTCAGTCCACGCGGGGCGGAGGGTCGCTGTCGCCGTTGCTCGCCGTGTCGTCGTCAGGTGCCTCTGCAACCGCTATCCGATAGCGTTCGCTTGCCCAGGCGCCCAAGTCAATCAGCTTGCAGCGCTCCGAGCAGAACGGGCGCCATTTCGACGTCGGCGTCCAGGCGACCGCGGCACCGCATTGGGGACATGCGACCGTCTTGACTTCTGTCATTGGCTTGTAGGTTTGTGTTGCTCTAGTGCGATCTTACGGCAGGACCGGGACTGTCCGATTGTCCAACATCGATCAGACGTTCCATTTCATCGAGATGGTTCGCCATCGAGTCCGCGAGCCCGCGCGCATACTGCGCGGTGGAAGGCTCCGCTGCGATCAGGTTTTCGAGCAACAGGTCATGCATTTCCCGCGCATGCCGGACAAGCCTCCGAAGGTCGTCCCCGGTCTCGCCGGCCTCGCTAAGTGCTCGCGCTTCGGCCAACGCGTTGAGCATCGCGCCGCTGATGCGGGCGAGTTCGGCGGGGTCGATCTTTCGCTGTGCCATCCAGGTTGATCGTGGGGCATCGCCGCCACGTTTCGGAAACATATCTGTCGTTTGACGCCGAATCGGAAGAGATAGTTCGCTGAACGTGCCACATCCCAGCGCTCGCGGAGCGTCGGAATTGCACCACGATCGTGCAAATGCGGAAGCTGCTGGTAACGGCAGGTTGCGGGTTACATGCAAGTTGCGGTGCGCTACAACATTGTAAAATCCGGCTTCGCGTCGAATTGGCAATTGCGCGCGCCAATTCAGTTGATGTTTCCCGTCTGGCATCAGTCCTGCGCAACGTATGCGCCGCATTCCACTCATCAAGGGATTTGGCTCATGAATCTGCATCATCCATTCGAAGACCCGCCATGAACATGATCAACACCCGTATCCTCGTTCCGCTGCTCGCCGCGGCTGGCGCGCTGTGTGCAGTGGCGCCCTCGCACGCGCAGGTACCCGCTATCTCCGCACCCGCATCCGGGATTCCCGCGGATCCCTGGCCACGCGTCGTGGATCTGAGCGAAGGCCAGGTGCTCGTGTACCAGCCGCAGATCAACGCCTGGAAGGACAACCAGCTCGACTTCCGTGCCGCGATGGCCTTCAAGAAGGACGGCGCGAAGGACGAAACCTTCGGCACCATTACGGCCAGCGCGCGCACCCAGGTCGACAAGGCCATGCGCACCGTCGTGCTCGAGAACCTGCGGATCGCGAAGATCGACTTTCCGTCCCTACCCGATCATGGCGCCGCGTTCGCGCCACAGCTGCAAATCGAATTCGCGAAGGCGGTCCGCGCCATTTCACTCGACCGCCTAGAAATGTCGTTGTCGGCCGCCGGCGTCAACGCTGCGCCGGTCGAGGTGAACAACGCGGCGCCACAAGTCATCGTCAGCAACACGCCGGCGATTCTCGTGCCCATCGATGGCGCGCCGGTGATCAAGCCTGTGCCCGGCAATGGACGCTTCAATCACGTCATCAACACGCGCGCGGTCATCATGCAAGGCGGACTGGAACAGAGCTTCTACATTCATGTCTATGACGGCTGGCTGTCGTCGTCGTCGATCGCGGGCCCGTGGACGCAGTCGCTGCGGCAGCCGTTCGGCATGGACGGCGCAGCGCAAACGCTCGCCAAGGATGGCGCGTACGACATGCTCGACGGCGGCCCCAAGGCCAATCCGAAACCTACGCTTGCCGCCGGCGTGCCGACGATCTACACCACGCAGGCGCCGGCCGAGCTGATCGTGTTCAAGGGGCAGCCCGATTTCGTACCGATCAGCGGCACCGAGCTGCTATGGGCGTCGAACACCACGAGCGATGTGCTGATCGACACCAGCACCAACAGTTACTACATTCTGCTCGCGGGGCGCTGGTTCCGGGCACCCGGGCTCAGCGGTCCTTTCACCTTCGTCGCGAGCAACGCATTGCCGGCGGGGTTCAAGGATATTCCGTCCAGCTCGCTGGCCGGCGCCGTGCTGCCGACCGTCGCCGGGACCCCGCAAGCGCAGGAAGCGATTATCGCCAATTCCATTCCGCAGACCGCGACCGTCCCGCTGAAGAACGGGCCACGCTTCACGCCGAACTTCGATGGGCCGCCGAAGTACGCGCCGATCCAGGGGACGGCGCTGTCGTATGTCGTGAACTCGTCGGAGCCCGTAATCCAGGTCTCGCCGGCCGCGTTCTATGCGGTCTCGGCCGGCGTCTGGTTCATGGCGCCGCAGCTTACCGGACCGTGGACGGTGGCAACCAGCGTGCCGGCCGTGATCTACACGATTCCGGTCACGTCATCGCTGCATTACGTGACGTACGTGCACATCTACGAGGCGACGCCGCAGTACGTGTACGTCGGCTACACGCCGGGCTATCTCGGCACGGTCGTGTCGCCGTACGGGACCGTCGTCTATGGCACGGGCTACACCTACACGCCGTGGGTGGGCAGCGTCTGGTATCCCCCGCCGTACACCTACGGGATCGCGGCGGCTCCCGTCTACAACCCGTATGTCGGATTCACGTTCGGGTTCGCGATGGGACTTGCGACCGCGGCCTGGACAGAACCGTATTGGGGCGGCGCCTACTATCATCCCGGTTACTGGGGCACCTATCCATGCTGCGGCTCGGCGAGCGCCAACGTCTATGGACATTGGGGCAATACGACCTATTCCGGAACGCGGTCGTGGTACGCCGGCGGCGGCGTCGCCGGCACGACCGCCAGCGGCAGCTACTACAACAATCGCACCGGGACTTCCGGCTCCTACAACGCGGGAAGGCAGTACAACGCGTATACCGGCAATGCTTCGCGCGGTTACGATCGCACGGCGAATACGGCCGCGGGCGGTTCGGCCAACATCGCGCGCGGCAGCAACTACAACACGTACACCGGCCAGCGCTCGACCGGCTCGAGCGTCTCCGGCACGGGCGCGGGCGGCAGCTCGTATCAGCGCAGTGGCGCGACGACGGCGGGTCCGGAAGGCTACGCACACGCCGGCGAGGGCTCGACCTACAACGCGAAGACCGGCAAGACCAATACGTGGGGGACGGCGACTGCAGGCAACAATCATTACGCCGACGTCAACGGCAACGTCTACAAGAACACCGGCAGCGGCTGGCAACAGCACTCGTCCAGTGGTTGGTCGAACGCTTCGGCGGATTCTTCGTGGGCCGATCGGGAGTCGCAAGCGCGCAGCGAAGGCGGGCAGCGCGCGGACAGCTTCGGTGGTGGCGGCTGGGGCGGCGATCGCTTTGGAGGGGGTGGCGG
>Ga0207648_10000545_pt1 | contig 42051 bp, 38 predicted proteins | sample KBSMisM32_FD_184310 | JGI IMG/M metagenome (GOLD analysis project Ga0207648, IMG submission 184310) | Miscanthus rhizosphere microbial communities from Kellogg Biological Station, Michigan, USA - KBS Miscanthus M3-2 (SPAdes) (version 2) | ecosystem: Host-associated > Plants > Roots >... | reverse complement strand
CAGTTCGTCCACGATGCGCTGCCGGTCGTCGTCGATGCGTCGCTGGAGGTCGTCCATGGCGCCGGAGGCTACCGCGCGGCGCGGAGCGGCGCAGGCGTCAGGGGTACAACCGCTCGAGCCGCCAGCCGGTTCGTTCGCGGGTGTATCGGAACCGGTCGTGGAGCCGGTACGGACGCCCTTGCCAGCACTCCACCTCCTCAGGGGTGAGCAGGTACCCGCCCCAGTGCTCGGGCCTTCTCAGGTCGTCCCCCTCGTGTTCACGGGCCAACGCAGCGACCCGTTCGTCGAGCTCCGCTCGCGTCGACAGGACCGAGCTCTGTTCGGATGCCAGCGCAGCGAGCTGTGCTCCGCGCGGACGGGTGCCGAAGTACGCGTCGGATTCCTGGCCTGCGACCCGTTCGACCCGGCCCTCGACTCTCACCTGCCGGCCGAGCTCAGCCCAGTAGAAGAGCAGCCCTCCGCGCGGGTTCGAGTCCAGCTCGGCCGCCTTCCTGCTCGCATAGCCGGTGAAGAAGACAAAGCCGCGCTCGTCGGCTCCTTTCAGGAGGACCATCCGCACGGACGGGGCGCCGGCGGCGGTGGCCGTCGCCAGCGCCATCGCCTCTGCGGGCCGGCTTTCGACGGAGCCCGCCTCCGCGAACCAGCTCCGGAACTGCTCGAGCGGGTCTGCGGCGAGGTCTGACTTCCGCAGCTCGGACACGGCGGCCAGCCTATTTGACAAGCAAGAGAGTAAGTGTAGACTTACGGTAAGTCATGGCTTACGCACAGGCACTGCAGGCACTCGGCGATCCCACCCGGAGAGCGGTGCTCGAAGAGCTCCGGGACGGCCCGCGAGCCGTCGGCGAGCTCGCCGCCCGGCTTCCGGTGAGCCGGCCTGCCGTGTCCCAGCACCTCCGGGTCCTGAAGGAGGCGGGTCTGGTGACCGAGCGACAGAACGGGACGCGGCGTTTGTACCGCGTCGAACCCGACGGTCTGGCCGAGCTGCGCGAGTACCTCGAAGGCTTCTGGGAAGAGGCGCTCGCCAACTTCAAGGCCGCGGCCGAAAGAGAGGAAGGGAGGAAGAAGTGACCGTGACCGTGACAGAGATGATCCGTAAGGAGATCTTCGTCGATGCGGCACCCGAGACTGCGTTCCGCGTCTTCACCGAACAGGTTTCCGACTGGTGGCCGCTCGACAAGTACAGCATCTACCTCGAGGAGGCCGAGACGGTCGCATTCGAGGACCGCGACGGCTGGCGCCTGATCGAGCGGGCGAAGGACGGCCGCGAGAACGTGTGGGGGGAGGTGCTCGAGTACGAGGTCGCAAGCCGCGTGCGGTTCACCTGGCACCCGGGCCGCGACATCGGCGACGAGCCGACCGAGGTCGAGGTGACCTTCACGGCCGACAAAGACGGCACGATCGTCGTCCTCGAACACAGCGGCTGGGAGAGCCTCTCGGCCAAGCGGCGCGAGGGTCGCGTGGGCTACGACAACGGCTGGCCCGCCGTGCTCGAGCGCTTCAAGCAGTCCGCAGAGGGTTAGCGAAACAGATCGCGCTCTTCGGGAATCACGAGGTCGTGGGCGATGCCGTCGCCTGCGACCTCGAGCCCGCGCACGATCGCGGCCGGAATTCCGTCGACCTTGCCCATCACGAGTTCGGCGGCGCTCGCGATCTCGTCGGCGACGGCGATCTGCGTCGCATGCAGCTCGTAGCCGACCCGGTCACGCGTGCCGCGCAGGTCGCGCATCACCTCGAGGCCGGACGCACCGAGCGCGACGTCGATCGTCCCCTGGCGCCACGGCCGTCCGAACGAGTCCGTGATCAGCACCGCGACGGTCTTGCCGGTGAACTCGTGGAACCGTTCGCGGATGCGGGCCGCGGATGCGTCGGGATCGACCGGCAGGAGGACGAGCATGCCGGGCGCTGGAGCGTTCGAGGAGTCGACACCTGCCGAGGCGCAGATGAATCCGTGCGTCGTCTCGGCGATCACGAGCGGCGGGCGCACGCGCACCACACGCGCGGCTTCGCGCAGGATCACCTCGATCCGGCGCGGATCGTCGTCGTCGCCGGCGATCTCGATCGCCTCGCCGGATGGCTCGATGCTTGCGAGCTCGATCACGCGCCCCTCTGATTTCGAGACGATCTTCTGCGCCAGCACGACCACGTCCCCGTCCTCCAGTTCGATCCTGGCCGTGATCAGCTCGGCGAGGTCGTCGTCCGCCTCGATCTCGGGCAGGTCCGCGACCGGGATGATGCGCAGCTCGCCGGTCAGGGGAGACCCGTGAGCCGGATGCCGGCGTGCGCCTTGTAGCGCTTGTTCACGTTCAGGATCACCGCTGTCATGCCCTCGAGCGCCCGCGAATTCTCGAGTGGGCCGACGTCGATGGCACGTTCGGCCACCCGGTCGGCGAGCTCCAGCGAGAGCTCCTTGGCGCGGTCGTCGCCACCGCAGACGAGCGCGTCGCCCGGGTCGCCCTCGACGAGGTTCGCCGCTGCGAACGACTGCAGTCCCGACGCGACCGGGCCGCGCACGATCCGCGATACCTCTTCCGCAAGCGAGCCCTGGTGTCGGCCCGGGAAAACGCCCTCAGGCGTGAAGCGCAGGTCGCTCGCGACGCAGAGCAGCGGCGTCTTGCCGATCGCGTCTGCCAGCTCGCTCGCGGTCGCGAGTGTCGCATCGGACTTGACCGCGAGCACCACCAGGTCGGCGCCTGCGACGATGTCGGCGTTTCGGCCTCCCGCGACGCCGAGCTCCTCGGCGGTCGCCTGCGCACGCTCTGCATCGCGCGAGCCGACGAGCACCTCGTCCTCGCCGAGCTCCTGGAGCCGTTTTGCGAGAGCTCGCCCGAAGGTGCCGGTACCGCCGACGATCGCGACTCTCACGCGAATGCCACCGCGTCGAGCGCCGCTTCGGCGAGCCGCTTGCGCGCAGCCGGATCGTGCATCAGTGTGCGCGCGACGACCGGCCGCACACCGAGGTGCGAGACGGCGTCAGCATCCGCGGCGTCTTCCTCGTCGAGCACGAGCGCGTCGATCAAGCCGGGATAGCACTGCGCAACGTGCGCGGCGGTCGTGCCACCCTGCAGGCGCTGCAGCATCGCCCCCGCCGGGCCTTTGACCGCACGGCCCCCGATCAGCGGGCTCACCGCTACGCACGGTACGCGGCGTCGCTCGAGCGCCGCCCTGATCCGTTCGACAGCGAGAATGGGGCCGATCGAAACGAACGGGTTGCTGGGCGCGATCAGGATCAGGTCTGCGTCGTGGAGTGCCTCGAGAACCCCGGGCGCAGGCCGCGCCGCGGTCGCCCCCTCGAAGCGTGTGCGGTCGACCGGGTCGCGGTGTGCTCGTGCCACGAACCACTCCTGGAAGGAGAAGCTGCCGTTCGGCGTGTCGAGCCATGTGCGGACGACGTCGTCCGTGGCGGGAAGGATCGTGGTGTCGACAGAGAGCGCTGCGGCAAGCCGTGCCGTCACTGCGGAAAGCGGCACGCCGGTGCGCAACGCACTCGTGCGCACGACGTGCAGTCCGAGGTCGCGGTCGCCGAGGCGAAACCACGATTCGCCCCCGAGTGCCTCGACGCTCGCGAGCGCGTTCCACGTCTCGTCGGCCCTCCCCCAGCCCCGTTCCTCGTCCGAGATTCCGGCGAGCGCATAGAGAACGCTGTCGAGATCGGGCGAGACGGAGAGCCCGAGGACTTCGAGATCGTCGCCGACGTTGACGATCGCCGTGACCGCCGCAGGATCGATCGCGTCGACGATCCCGCGGAGGAAGCGCGCGCCGCCGACACCACCGGTGAGGACGACGACCTTCACGCTCGTGCCACGTCTCGAGATACCCGCGTGTGTTCTTGCCGACGCGGTCGCGCACGCGCTCGAGGTCGTCCCAGGTGTCGACGTCGTCTCGCAGTCCGGGTAGGTCGAGCTGAACGGCGGCAAGGTGTTCCTGGAAGCGTGCCGCGCTACCCGGGCCGTACAGTGGCTCGAAGTCGGAGACGTCGCGCAACGCAAGTGCGTTCGTCGTCCCGTCCGCAGCTGCGACGATCGCGGGGGCAGCAGCAGTCAACTCCTCGATCTCGGCGCCTGTGGCACACGGGAGATCGGAGTTGACGATCGTCACGGGGCCGCGAAGCCCTGCCAAAGCATCGGCGACGGCCGCTCCCTGCCCGCCCGGGCCGTCGACGACGAGCGCCTCGGCCGCGAGCTCGTTGACCGCGTCGGTCACGTCGGACAGCATCGCGAGCGCGAGCTTCGGGTCGCCGAGCCGGGACTTGCCGCCTATGCGATAAGGAATGACGAACGCCGCCACGCGGCAAGACTAACCAGCCATGCCCACCCCTCCGGACAACGCGACCATCGCCGAGCGGCTCGAAGCCTTCGCCGCTTTGCTCGACCTGTCGGGCGCAAGCTTCTACACGTCACGTGCCTACCGTCGCGCGGCCGAGACGATCCGATCGACCCAGGCACCAGTCGCGGAGCTCGTGGCGGCCGATCGCATCCAGGAGCTGAGCGGGATCGGCCCTCGTATCGCGGGACGCCTGCGCGAGCTCGTCGAGACGGGGACGATCGCGGAGCTCGACGAGCTCGAACGCGAAGTGCAACCCGAGCTCGTCGGACTGGGCCGCTTTCTCGGGGTCACGCCGAAGCGGATGGTGGAGATCGGCCGGGCGCTCGAGATCTCGACCGCGGAGGAGTTCAGGACGGCGGCGCGTGCAGGCCGGTTGACGTCCGTGCCCGGCATCGGGCCGCAGACGGAGCACCGGCTGCTTGCTGCCCTCGAGCGGGAGGGCAAACCGCAGCCGCAGAAGGGCCTGACCCTGAACAGGGCGCGTGCCCTGCTCGAGGAGATCGCGACGGCCCTGGGCGGCGAGGTGGCCGGTGATCCGCGCCGCTGGGCGGATGCCTCGTTCGACTTCGCCGTCGTCTGCTCGGCAGCGGACCCTCGACCGGTGCTCGACTCATTCGAGGCTCTTCCTTCGATCGTGTCAGTACTGGAGCGTGAGGGGCGCCGGGCCGTCGGAGTGACGGTCGAAGGCGTGCCCGTCGAGCTGGTCGCCGCCGAGCCTGCTCGATTCGGCACCGCGCTGGTGGTCGCCACAGGCGCGCGCACGTACATCGAAGGTCTCGGCGAGCTTCCGGCTGCTCCCGACGAGGAGTCCGTCTACGCAGCACTCGGAGTTCCGTGGTGTCCGCCCGAGTTGCGGGAGGCGCCGTTTCGCGGCGAGCCACCGCTTTTGCTCACCCGCGACGACATTCGCGGCGACCTCCATATGCACTCGACCTGGTCGGACGGCAAGGCGACGATCCTCGAGATGGCGACGGCTGCAAGGGAGCTGGGTTACGAGTACGTCGCGATCTGCGACCACACGCCGAACGTGCGCGTCGTTCCCGGGCTCGACGCGGACGACCTACGGCGACAAGGCGAGGAGATCGCCGCGGTCAACGAAGAGCTCGCACCGTTTCGCGTGCTCCGCGGGACCGAGGTGGACATTCGCGCCGACGGGATGCTCGACCTGCCCGACGACGTGCTTGCAGAGCTCGACTGGGTGCAGCTGAGCCTGCATGCAGGACAACGTCAGGGACGAGCCGAGCTGACCCGGAAGGTGACGGAGGCTATGCGCCATCCCGCCGTGCGTGCGCTCAGTCACCCAAAGGGACGGATCATCAACCACCGTCCGCCGAACGAGCTCGATCTCGAGCGAACGTTCGAGGTTGCGCTGGAAACGGGCGTCGCGCTCGAGACGAACGGGCTGCCCGACCGGCTCGACCTGTCGGGACCGGAGATCAAGCAGGCGATCGAGGCCGGCGTCCCGATCGTCGTCTCCACGGACGCACACTCCGTGCGCGGCCTCGAGAACATGCGCCTCGCGGTGCACACCGCGCGTCGCGGTTGGGCGACAGCGGCGGACGTCGTCAACACGCGGCCGCTGTCCGAGGTGCTGAGGCGGCGCTGACTACTTCGTGCAGAACTCGGGCCCACGGATGGGGCGTACGGTGCCGCCGTACAGCCTGACGGCGCCGCGCACGTCGTCCGTCCGCAGCAGGCGGCAGATCCACTTGTCCGCAGGGGCGGCGGGGCAATACTCGGGGTGGCCGTTGACGAGGTACGAGTTCATCGTCGCGCAAAAGCGGTCCTCGTGATCGAGCCCCAGGACGTGTCCGAGCTCGTGGGCCACGACGAGCGTCATCGTGTAGCGGTCCTGGCCGTTCCGGATTCCGACCTGTGCGCCAAGGAAGCGGCCGTTCGTCCGCTGCACGTTCGCGTCTCCTGCGACCTTGAACCAGCGGATCCCGAGCAGCACCTTCGCGTCACGCCGCGAGCTCTTGACGAACTGGACTCGCGCCCCGCTCGTGTTCCACGCATAGGCAGCGCTGTCGACCGCCCAGTTGTAGGCCGGCACTTCGTTGTAGTAGGTGATCGTTCGCGTCGGCCAGCGTCCTCCCTCGAGCCGGTAGGCGCCGGCAGCGGTGGGCAGGGCGGAGGCCACGATCGCAACGCCGAGAATCGCCGCAAGTCTCACCTTCATCGCTCCTCGTTTCGGCATGCGAGACTCGTCCCTTGAAAGTTCTCGCCACGCGGAGGTACCCCGGCCCGGCGTTCGACGAGCTGGGAGACGTGGAGGTTCGCGCCCTCGGGGAGCTCGAATCGGCGCGGCCGGATGTGGAGGCACTGCTCGTCGCGAACGAGCCGGTGCCCGTGGATCTCCTGCCGGAGCTGAAGCTGGTGGCCAACTTCGGCGTGGGCTACGACCGGCTCGGGATCGAGGAGCTTCGGCGGCGGGGCATCGCCGTGGCCAACACGCCGGGAGTGCTCTCGGCGGCGACCGCAGATCTGACGTTTGCTCTGATCCTCGCCGTCCGGCGGCGAGTCGTGGAAGGTGACGCGCGCGTTCGTCGTGGCGAGTGGCGCGGATCGTGGGCCGACGGGTTTCTAGCCGAGGAGCTCACCGGGTCGACGCTCGGCATCATCGGGCTCGGCCGCATAGGCCAAGCGGTCGCCCGGCGTGCTCAGGGATTCGAGCTGCGTGTTCTGTATGCGCAGAGAACACGTGCGGAGACGGACCTCGGTGAGTTTCGAGAGCTCGACGAGCTGCTCGCCGAGTCTGACCTCGTCACCGTTCATGCTCCTCTGACGCCGGAGACGCGCGGGCTCCTCGACGCGCGGCGCCTGGCGTTGCTGCGCGACGGCGCCGCGGTCGTCAACACGGCCCGCGGGGAGATCGTGGACGAGTCCGCGCTCGCCGCCGAGCTCGTGTCAGGGCGTCTGCGCGCGGGGCTCGACGTCTTCACGCACGAGCCGCACGTTCCCGAGGAATTGCTCGAACTCCCGAACGTCGTTCTGACGCCGCATCTCGGCAGCGCGACGCGACAGACACGCGAAGCCATGACCCGGCTCGTGGTCGACAACGTGCTCGCCTTCGAGCGCGGCGAGCCGCTGGTGTCGCTCGTGGTCTAGCCGAATGCGGCGCCCGGTCCGCTGGACGTCCACTCCGCCAGCTCGAACCAGTGCGTCGCACGCAGCGCTTCCGCTACCTGCGGGTCGGTGTGTGCCGCGTAGAAGACGTGGCGTTCGAGGTCGCAGCAGATCGCGACCGAGGCGAGCACGACGTCCGGGATCTCCATCAACGCTTCACCGGGGAGCTTCGCCTCCGCGACCGTGTAGTGCTTGAACTGCAGGTCGGGTGCGTACTCCATCAGCTTCGGCCAATCGGGACAAGTGCGCGAGCTCACGTTGGGATCCTTTCTGCCTGCGCTCCGATCTCCTCCCCGGTCCAGCGACCTTCCATGCGCACGACCCCGCGCTCGTCGCCGGCCGGATAGACGACAAACGTGAGCGCTTCGTCGAGCCAGTGGTAGAGCCGCTCGCCGCTCTCGTCTGTCAGCCCAAGTCGTAGGTGGAAGCGTCCGTCCGCCAGCGGAAGCTGGTCGACCTCGAAGCGGGCGGCGAGCTCGGTCGTCGCCTCGTCCCAGCCGAGATCACTCGTCGAACGGCCGGAGCCGGTGACGAGCAGGCCTGACGAGTCGCGCAGCTCGAGTGAGAGGCGCGGCGCCGGTAGCGGGCGTGCGGCGGTGATACGCAGGCGCAGCATGAGCGGCTCGCCCGCGAGGAACTGTGTGCGTGCGGCGCCGTCCGGGCCGATCAACTCGACCCCTTCGATGCGCGCGTCGCCGCTCCCCCATTCCTTCAGGCCGGCGCCTCGCTCGGCTGGATCGACGTCACCTGCGAGCAGTTGGCGGTAGCGGACGATCGCGTCGTGCGTCGTGCCGTCGAACTCGACTCGTCCGTCGCGCAAGAGAACGGCGCGGTCGCAGAGTCGCTCTACCGCTGATGCGTCGTGGGACACGAACACGATCGTGCCGCCGCCCTGCTTGAACTCGAAGATCTTGCCGAAGCACTTGCGCTGGAACTGCTCGTCGCCAACCGCGAAGACTTCGTCGAGCAGGAGCACGTCTGCGTCGATGTGCGCGGCGATCGCGAACCCGAGCCGCATGTACATCCCCGACGAGTACGTTCGCACGGGCAGGTCGATGAACTCCTCGAGCCCTGCGAACGCGACGATCTCGTCCAGCTGCTCCCGCACGTACGCGCGTGTGAGGCCGTGGATCGACCCGTTGAGGAAGACGTTCTCGCGCCCGGTCAGGTCGGGATGGAAGCCGGCGCCGAGCTCGAGCAGCGAGCCCACGCGTCCACCGACGTCCACGCGGCCGGAGGTGGGCTTGATGATTCCGGAGAGCAGTCGCAGCAGGGTCGTCTTGCCGGAGCCGTTGCGTCCGACGAGGCCGATGGCGCTGCCCGGCTCGACGCGGAACGAGACATCCTCGAGCGCGACGACCTCGGCCGGCTTCGACCTGCCGCGGGCGACGATTGCGTCCTTGAGCCGCCGGGCCTCCCGGGGATAGACCTTGAAGTGCCGCGAAGCGTGCTCGGTTTCGATTTCCCCTGGTCGGATCACGCTTCCGAGGGTACCGCGAGCACCCGTCGCACCAGCCCTGCGAGCACGTCGATGAACGCCGGGTCGGCGTTCGGCATCTCGATTCGGCGGAAGTTCAGCCCGAGCTCCCGCGCCTTCTCCGCCGCCTCGTGGTCGAGGTCCCAGCGGATCTCGAGGTGGTCGGCGACGAACCCGACGGGGCAGACCAGGACCTCGGTGATCCCGCGCTCGTGCAGCTCCTCGAGGTGGTCGAGGATGTCCGGCCCGAGCCACGGCTCACCGGTCTGCGATTCGCTCTGGAACGAGAACGTCCAGTCGTCGAGCCCGGCGCGCTCGGCGATCAGCCTCGACGTCTCGAGCAGCTGGTCCCTGTACGGATCACCGGCTTCGAGAATCCGTGCGGGCAGCGAGTGGGCGGTGAAGACCACATGTGCGCCGGTTCCTCGGACGCGGTCCGCCAGCAGCTCGATGAAGCCGGGCTCGTCGTGCCAGCTGTCGATGAAGGCCAGCTCCGCCCGGCCGTCGAGAGCCTGGTCGAGCTGGGTGCGGTAGCCGGCGATCGACATGGCCGAGTAGTGGGGGGCGAGCACGAGCCCGACGACCGTGTCGGCGCCGGCGGACACCGCCGCGTCTGCGGCGTCGGCGATCCGCGGCGTCCAGTGCTTCATGCCGGTGAAGACCGGGACGTCTCCGAGCTCGGCCTCGAGCGCCGCGCGCGTCTCCTCGGTGATCGCGTTCAGCGGGGAACCCTGGTCGATGCCCAGTCTGCGGTAGCGCTCGACGAGGTCCTCGAGCAACTCCGGCCTGATCGGCCGCCCGCCGCGGATGTCGCTGTAGTAGGCGGGAACGTCGGCGAGCCGCTCGGGCGAGCCGTACGCCATCAAGACCACGGCCTTCACCGGCAGGACGCTAGCCGACGGCTGTGGAGCGAAAGTCACACTTCCGTCACCATGTCCGACACCGGGACGTGGCCGTTGTGCCTCCCTGGGACGCCGCTCTGCGCGCGGGGTGCGGTGCCGGGTCCCTCAGTCGTGGCAGATCCACGGCACGATGTCCGACACCTTGACGTGGCCGGGGCGGCGCTGTCCCGGGCCGCCCGTTGTGCTCAGACCCGAGCCTCGACGGTGGCTTCGTGGACGAACTCGGTCAGGCGCCCGAGAACGGCCGGGTCTGTTTCGGGTGGCACACCGTGCCCAAGGTTGAATACATGACCCGGCCGCCCTCCGGCACGCGCGAGAATAGCGCGGGTCTCGGACTCGATTCGCTCCCACGGGCCGAGCAGGAGGGCCGGATCGAGGTTCCCCTGCACACCCCTGTCCTCGCCGACCTCCGACCAGCCACGGTCGAGCGGAATGCGCCAGTCGAGCCCGATCACGTCGCCGCCCGCCTCGGCCATCGACGCCAGGAGCGTTGCCGTCCCGGTACCGAAATGGATCGTCGGCACGTCGACCGCACCGAGGATGCGCGCGGAGTACGGCGCCACGAACTCCTCGTAGTCCGACGGAGACAGTGCTCCCACCCACGAGTCGAAGACCTGGATCACGTCCGCGCCGGCACGCGCCTTGGCGGCGACGTAGAGCGCGAACGTCTCCGCCAGCTTCTCCATCAACGCGTGCCACGTATCGGGCTCGCGGTACATCAGCTTCTTCACCGTCGCGAACTCGCGGCTCGGCTTTCCCTCGATGAGATAGCCGGCGACCGTGAACGGTCCGCCGCAGAATCCGATCACCGCCTGGTCGTCGCGGAGCGCCGCGCGCACGAGCCGCACGGCCTCGAGAATCGTCGGCACCGACTCTTCGGGCTCCGGCACGACCAGGCGCTCGACGTCGGCCAAGCTCCGCACCGGCTCGGCGATCACCGGGCCGACGTTCTCGACGAGGTCGACCTGAACGCCCATCGCAAGAACGGGGAACATGATGTCCGTGAACATCACCGCCGCGTCCACGTCGTGCCGGCGAACGGGCTGCAACGTCACCTCGGCGCAGAGCTCGGGCTCGGCGACGATGTCGAACAGCCCGTAACGCTTCCGCAGCTCACGGTACTCGGGCAGCGACCGGCCTGCCTGGCGCATGAACCACACCGGCGTGTGCTCCACCGACTCACGGCGGCAGGCCCTGACGAGAAGCGGCTCCACGACAACGTAGGCTAGTCGCGCACTGGAAACGGTCGGCGAGCATCACGTACCTGCCGGCCCGCTCGCGGTCCGCTGGCTCGCCTACGAGATCGAGCCGCCGCAGGCGGGCGCGCTCAACCGTGCACGCGTCGCGCTCGAGAATGCAGGCAGCGCGCCCTGGCGCGGCCTGAACCTCTCGTATCACTGGCTCGACGAGCGCGGCAATCCGATCGTCTGGGACGGTCTACGCTACGAGGTGAGCGCCGCTCCCGGCGAGCGCGTCGAGCGCGAGCTCGAGATCAGAGGCCCGATCCCGCCGGGGACGTACAAGCTTGCGTTCGATCTCGTCGACGAGGAGCGCTTCTGGCTCGCCGAGCTCGGCAACTACGCACCCGAGCTCGACGTCGAGGTCGCACCGCGCGACGCGACCGCGGCGCGGGCGCATCTTCCTCCCGAGGCAAATCTCGCTGCTGACTGGGAAGAGCGGGTGTACGCAGCGCACACGGAGGGCTATGCAGCCGTCGGCGGATCGATCGAGACACGACGGCCGCCCGGCGAGCTCGAACCGTACGGCCCGGGCGGCGGGCGCAATCCAGCGTTCGCACATCCGCTCGTCCTGCCGTCACTGCTGCCTCCGCTCGAGCCGAACATGGAGGTGGCCGGACTGCCGGCGTGGCAGCCCGAAGGCGACGAGCCGTGGATCTACGACGCGAGGATCACACTTCGACTGCGATCTGGTCGTCGACGCGGTTGAACACGTAAGCGCCGAGCGCAAGCGCCACGATTGCGGCGACGACGGTGTAGACGGTGTCGCCGAGCCCGGGCAGGCGGCCGTAGAAGAGTGGATCGCGGAACGCTTCGATCGGAGGTGCCAGCGGGTTCCCCCAATGGATCAGACCGACGACCCAGTCGCGCTGCGCGATTTGCGGGTCGTTCAGCGGATAGAGAATCGGCGTCAGGAAGAAAAGCGGCAACAGCAGCGCGGAGACGAGAAACTCGATGTCGCGGAACAACACGTTCAGCGCGGCGAGCGCGAGCGCGATGCCGGACGTGAGCGCGACGATCGCAAGCGCGAGTGGCAACGCGAGCCATTCGGTCGCACGGACGCGCGGCAGCAGCGCGAAGTTGACGACGAGCAGGACGGCGAGCATCACCACGAAGCTGATCAGGTGCGTTGCGACGACCGAGAGCGGCACGAGCTGTCGCGGAAAGCGTGTCTTACGAATGAGGTTCGCGTTGTCGAGCATCGACCGGGAGGCGGATTGCACCGACGTCGCGAAGAAGATCCAGGCCGAGAGCCCCACGAGCAGGAAGAGGGCGTAGTGGCCTCCTGAGCCGAATCCCGTCTTCCAGAGCACCGAGAAGACCAGGAGGTAGACGGCCATCAGCAGGATCGGGTTCGCGAGGGTCCAGGCCACGCCCAGGAGCGAGCCCCGGTACTTCGCTTGGACGTCCCGGCGGAAGAGGTTCCCGAACAGCTCCCGGTAGCGGACGAGATCCCCGTAGACCGTCGTCATCGGCGCGCCCTAGTCTAGAGGTGGGATCACATGGCGCTTACAGCCCTTCGTTACGCTTCTGCTCCGTGAAGGTGCTCGCGGCGATCGCTGCATTGCCCGCCGCGGCCGCGGCCATTTGGCTGCTGCTTCACACACCGCTGGCGGCCCGGCTCGGGGCAGCGCCACGCGAGGATCGCTGGCACGAGCGAACAACGCCGGTGCTCGGCGGCATCGGCATCTTCGCCGGGATCCTGACGGGGTTCTGGGTCGCGGTCGCAGTGGGCGCGGCACCGGCAAGTCGCGAGCTCGAGGCGATCCTCGGAGGGTGCGCCATCCTCTTCGTGGCGGGTCTGCTCGACGATCTCTTCTCGCTGGGCCCGATTCTGAAGCTCGCCGCCCAGATCGCCGCAGCACTCCTCGTGATCTTCAACGGGCTCACGATCTCGGGTCTGATCTCGAACGACTTCCTTGCAGGTGTCGTCGCACTCGTCTGGCTCGTCGGGATGACGAACGCGTTCAACCTGCTCGACAACATGGACGGCCTTGCAGCGACTCTCGCCGGGATCGCCGCCATCTTCTTCGCCATCGACGCGCTCGAGGTGCACAAGAGCCACGCCGTCCTTGCACTGTCGCTCGCGCTCGCGCTCGCCTGCGCGGGTTTCCTCCCGTTCAATCTGCGCTACGGCAAGTCGGCCGCGGTCTTCATGGGCGACTCCGGCAGTCAGGTGCTCGGCTTTCTGCTCGCAGCGCTCGGATTGACGGCGAGCTGGAAGGTCGCCGGGACGACCGTCGCCACCCTCCTCCTTCCGATTCTCATCCTCGCCGTCCCGATCCTGGACACGACGCTCGTCACCGTCGTGCGGCTGCTCGACGGCCGGCCGGTGTACCAGGGCGGACGCGATCACACCTCGCACCGCCTCGTGTACCACGGCCTCTCCGAGAAGCGTGCGGTCGTCCTGCTCGCCGTCATTTCCGCAGCGCTCGGAACGACGAGCCTCTTCTACAGCGTGCTCGACAACGCGTGGGTGACCCTGATCGGCGTGCTTCTGACGTTCGCCTTGCTCGTCCAGTTCGCGAGCGTCCTCTCGGACGTCGAGCGGAGCCCGGGTCTCGTCGCCGATCGCGGCTGGTTGCGCACATTCATCGCGAACCCGCGCAGACTCGTCGAGTCGCTCGTCGATTTCGCGCTGATCACGGCCTCCTTCGCGCTGGCGTACTACCTGCGACTCCAGGGCAGCGGCGTCTCCTACCAGCGGCACATCTTCGCCGTCTCGATCGCCGTCGTGGTCGCCGCGCGCTATCTGGCGTTCATTCCGTTCGGCCTCTACCGCGGAGTCTGGCGCTACGCCGGCGCACGCGATGCAGCCAGCATCGTCGCCGCAGTTGTCGTCTCGGAGGTCGTCGCCTACCTCATCCTCGACGCGACGCAGACCTGGGGACCGTTCCCGCGGAGCGTGTTCATCATCGACGCGCTCATCTGCACCGTGCTGATCGGCGCCTCCCGCTTCTGGGAGCGCGCCTTCGTGCGCGGCGTCTCGTCGCTCACCGGCCGTAACGAGCGCCACCGGACCCTCATCGTGGGGGCAGGCCGAGGTGGGCGAAGTCTCCTGCGCGAGCTGCGTGAGACACCCGGCGAGCAAGTCGTCGGCTTCGTCGACGACGATCCGCGGCTGTCCCGGCGCCGGCTGCAGGGCGTCCCGGTGCTGGGCGACACCAGCGAGATCGAGCAGATCCTCTCGAAGGCTCGCCCGGACACCGTGCTCGTCACGATCCCCGACGCTCCGCGCGAGCGGCTCGGGCTCGTGGTCGACGCCTGCGCTTTGGCCCAGCTGCCGTGCCGCTTCGTCCGGCGCCACACGGACCTCGACCCCGACATCGCACTCCGCGCTACCGTCGACTGATCCGCCGATGGCCGTCGTGACCGCGCGCACAGCGCCAGCCGAACAGACGCTGGTCGACCGTTTTCTGGCCGCGGTGCCGCTGCTCAGCATCTTCCTCTGGCTCGCGATCGTCTTCGTGATCCAGGCCTGGGCTCACAAGACACCGTGGCTCTTCGGAGACGAGCTCCAGTTGACGCAGTTGTCCCGGTCGATCGCCGACACTGGTCACGCGGCTCGGCGCGGCGCACCGTACTCCTTCACGACCCTCTGGACCTACGTGCTCGCACCCGCGTGGCTGATCGACAACCTCCACGCCGCTTACGCGACCGTGAAGTACCTCACAGTGATCGTGATGACCGCAACCGTCTTTCCGGCGTACGGGATCGCACGTGTCGTCGTCGGGCGCCGGCCGGCCCTCTTCGTCGCCGCGGCGTCTGCGGCGATTCCGGCAGTCGCCTACTCCTCGATGATCGTCGAGGAGCCGTTTGCGTACTTCTTCTCGACGCTCGCGCTCTTCCTGATCCTGCGCGCGTTCGTGACGCCGTCGCGGTGGTGGATCGGTGGTGCCGTGCTCGCCTCGCTGATCGCTCCACTCGTGCGCGGTGAGCTCGCAGTGATTCCGGTCGTCTTCCTGCTCACGGGCTCGTTCCTCGTTTGGCGGTCCGGGTACTTCACTGAGTGGCGAAAGAGCTGGAGCGGCTGGGACTGGACCGGCTTCGTGACGCTCGTCGTCGGTGCTGTCGTAATCGTCAGTGCCGTGCTCGGGCATCGGTCGCTCGAATGGAACTATTCGACCCGGCTCTACAAGGACCGGATGCTCGATCTCGGTCTCAACGCTGCGGGCGCATTAACGATCGGGCTCGGTGTGCTGCCCGTCGTCGCGGGTTTAGCTTCACTCTGGCGTGCGCCGGGCGAGCCGGTGACGCGCGAGCTTCGCACCTTCCGCAGCGTGCTGCTCGCCGCGCTCATCGGCTTCGGGCTCTACACGGCGGTCAAGGCGACGTACGTCTCGATCACCTTCGCGACGTACACCTACGAGCGCAACCTCATCTACCTCGCGCCGTTGCTCTTCACCGGCACGGCACTCTGGCTGGAACGGCGGCGGCTGCATCCAATTGCACTCGCAGCATCTGCGGCCTTCGTCCTCGTCCTCATCCTGACTACGCCGTACGAGATGGGCCAGGATCTCTCGTACAACGCGCCGGGGCTTGCGATCCTCCAGCAGGGAAACCGCTATCTCCAGTTCGACCCGACCGCCGCGAAGATCGGCCTCGTCTCGTTGCTCTGCTTCTCGGTCGTGCTTCTGCTCGCGCCTCGCTTCGTCGGCCGCGGCGTCAAGTGGCTCGTGTTAGCGGTCGCCGCGGCCGTCGTTGCGTGGAATCTGACCGCCGAGATCTCATTCGCCTCGGCGTCGAACCGCACCTCGGACCGCTTCGTCGAGAACATTCGCGCGCCGTTCACGTGGGTCGACGATGCGACCGGAGGGGCATCGACGCTCTACCTCGGGCAGCAGATGTCCGATCAGAACGGCGAGTGGCTGCTCGAGTTCTGGAACCGCTCGATCAAGGCCGTGTGGAGCCTTGATGGAACCGCGCAAGGTCCGGGGCCATTCCTCACACCCGACCAGGGCGCATCCAACGGAGCCCTTTCGCACGACCCCGGTTATCCGTACGTCGTCGAGGAACAGGGCATCGAGGTCGTCGGCAAGACGGTCGCCACGCACCTGCACCGCGCCGGCGGCGGGCTCGAGCCGTGGCGCCTCGTGAAGATCGCGCCGCCGCTCCGGTTGCGAGGCTCGGTCACCGGCGTCTACTCCGACGGCTGGATGAGCTCGTTCAGCGCCTACACACGCTATTCGACAGAAGGGAACAAGGCCGGACGGATTCGCGTGATCATCTCCAGGGCGCCCTGGGGCGGGACGAACGTGACGGGACACGTGACGGTGGCGATCGGGCCGATGGTGGTTGGCGACGACAAGCAACCTCACCTCGGCAAAGCGACGGAGGTGAGGCGATTCGACATCCACAGCCAGGAAGTGAAACCCGTCGTCCTGAAGGCGCCGGGCCCGCGCTTCCGCGTCGAGGTGACGATCACGCCGACCTTCGTGCCGCACGACCTCGATCCGGCGTCGGGCGACCGGCGCAAGCTCGGAGCGAAGGTGAGCTACATCTTCCTGCCGCCGCGGAACGCGGCGCACAAGTAGCTGAACCGCAGCGCGAGCATGGCTCTCGCGACCGGTCCTGTCTGCTCGAGAGCACGCAATGCACGCAAAGCCGGTTTGGGCAAGGAATGATGCTGCGGTGAGAAGAACGGACGCAACGCGAGCTCGTCGAAGCCGGCCGCCTGCAGGTCGGCGCGCACGTCCGCGACGCGGTACTGCCTCGGATTGAGGTCGAAGACGAACTTTCGCTCCGTGTAACCCGCGACGCGGCGGAAGAAGGTAGCGCGGTCGTGCGCGTAGTAGATGGCGCGAAAGCAGGTCGTGGCCGTGACCGGCCTGACCGGCTCGTAGTCGTTCAGGTCACCGAGGGCCAAATCTCGGCCCCGCCGTCTGCCCACCTCGACCATCTCGGAGCTCGCGTCGAGGCCCGCGTAGCGAATCCCCGGCAGGTAGTCCGCCAGGCCACCGTCCCCGCATGCGAGATCGAGGAGCGTGTCTCCAGGGTGCAGCGCGGGGCCGAGTGTCAGGATCACCTCGCCGCGCCGACGGAAGTAGGTCGCCGCGTCGGCGTATGCGTCCTGGGACCAGCGCTCCGCCTTAGGGCCGTACTTCCCGGTCGTCATCGCAGCGCGAACAGGCGCTCCGGATGCTTGCGCAGGAAGCGCACCATCGCTTGGAGATGCCACAGATTGCGCCGCGTGAGGAAATGCTTGTCGATCACCGCCTGGTACTCGTGGTGGACGACGGCGTCCGGCACCCACCAGCGCTCCCAGCCGGCCTTCATGGCGCGGTAGCTGAGGTCGATGTCCTCGACGTACAGCTTGTAGCCGGCATCCCAGCCGCCGATTTCGTCGAGCATCGCGCGGCGCATGAGCAGAAACGCGCCGAGCATCGTGTCCACCTGCAACGGCTCGTCGACCGGCGCGTCCAGCAGGTAGTGGCGTCGCTGCCAGCGAAGCGGCGGGAACAGTGACCGCAACGGAGTGCGCCGCACGATCGTCCCGCCCACCGTCGGAAAGCTTCGCCGAGAGGCTTGCAGTGTCCCGTCTGGGTTGATCATCTTCGGGCCGGCGATGCCGCAACGCGGATGCGCGTCCGCGAAGGAGACGAGGCCGCGTACGCAATCAGGCTCGGGCACCGCGTCGGGATTCGAGATGACGACGTACTCGCCGCTGGTCGCGGCAATGCCCTTGTTGACGTTCGCGGAGAAGCCGAGAGCACGATCGTTCTCTACAACGCGCACGTCGTCCGGCAGATCGCGCGGCCGGCTGCCCGGTCCGTTCGCCACGACGACGAGCTCGTCGACCTGCGCGTGCAATTCAGGCAAGGAGGTGCTGAGCAGCTCGGTCTCCCCCGGGCCGGTCACGACGAAGACACCCGAGACCTTCACGCCGCGAGCACCCGGCGATAGACGTCGGCGGTGATACGCGCCGTTTCCCGCCAGGAGAAGGACTTTGCCCGCTCGAGCCCGGCCGCCGAGAGCCGGTCGCGGTCGGCGAGCGCCTGCCGGATCCCGTCGGCGAGATCGTCGGTGAAGATCGCGGCGTCGCCGGCGACCTCCTGCATCGCGCGCTCCGGCGCAGCGACGACGGGCGTCCCGCACGCCATCGCCTCGACGATGGGAAGACCGAAGCCCTCGTAGCGCGACGGGAACACGAGGCAGGCCGCACGCTGGTACAGCTCGACGAGCTCGGCCTGCGGGACGTAGCCGCGCACGTCCGCGCCGCGCCGAGCGAGCTCGGCGGTGAGCTCCTCGTCCTTCTTCGGGCCGACGACGACGAGCTTCCGGCCGACGGCGTTCGCGGCGTCGATCGCAGCGAGCGGTTGCTTGCGCGGCTCGATCGCGCTGACGAAGAGGAGAAAGGAGTCGTGCTCGCCGGCGGGGCGGTAAGCCGGATCGGGCGCGAGGGGCGTGACCGTCACCTTGCTCGCGGGCGTGCGGTAAAGCTCGATCAGATCGTTCTTGGTTCGTTCCGAGATCGCGAGCACGTGGTCCGCCTTGCGCACGGCGCGGCGGACGAAGACCTTGAAGGTCGCGAGATCCCAGAAGCCGAAAACGCTCGGATCCCGCTCCCACGAGAGGTCTTGCACCGTGACGACCGCGGGGGTCGGGCAGCTGAGCGGCAATGCGTGGATGAAGTGTGCGACAGCTGGGCGGAGCCGCCGCAGCAGCCGCGGCACCGTCACCGCCATGCGCACCTCCTGCGAGCGGACCGGCAGATGGATCGCCTCGACGCCGTCGGGGACGAGAGCGGGATCGCGCGTTACCGCCGCGATTCGCAGGTCGTCCGCCACGTTTGGCAGCTCGCGGAGCAGTTGCATGACGTACGTCTCGTCGCCGGTGCGTCGCCGACCGAGCACGTCCGCGTCGACGAGCACCAGGGGTTTGTCGCTCATGCCGCGGCCTCTCGGTACACCTGCACGGTCGCAGCTGCCACAGCGTCCCAGCGAAACTGACTGGCGCGTTCCAGCCCTCGCGCCACGAGCTCGTCACGATCCGTCGCCGCGCGTTCGATACCTGTGGCGATCTCGCCAGGATCTCGGGCGTCGACCAGGACCGCGGCGCCGTCGGCCACCTCCTCCATCGCGGTGCCTCGCGTCGTCACGACCGGCGCGCCGCAGGCCATCGCCTCGAGCACGGGAATCCCAAAACCTTCGTAGAGCGACGGGTAGGCGACGCACGCCGCGCCGCGATAGAGGCGCGCCAATTCCTTGTCGCTCACCTCTCCTAGCCAGCGCACGCCGTTGCCGCCGACCTCGACGCCGCCCCAACCCCGAGCGCCGACGACTCGCAGCTCTCTCTTGGTGCGCCGGGCAGCCTCGACCAGGCGTGCGAGGTTCTTGCGCGGCTCGAGCGTCCCCACGGCGAGGACGTAGTCGCCTTCCGCCGCTTCGCCTACGTTCGTGAACTCGTCGCTGACCGCGTTCGGCACGACGCGGATCTTCTCGTCGGGCACGCGAAGCAGTTCGATCAGTTCCTGCCGCGTGAACTCCGACACCGCGATCACCCGCTGAGCCGCTGCGAGTACGCGCGGGACGACACGCGGGCTGTACGCGCGCGTCCAGCGGTTGAAGGCCTCGGGATGCCGAAAGATCGCGAGGTCGTGGACCGTCACGACCAGCGGAACACGGGAGCGCGTCGGCCCGCGATAGGTCGGGCAGTGAAGGACCTCGGAAGTCTCTTCGCGCCCGAGCAGGAAGGGGTACCAGACTGCGTCACGCGCCAGGGTCGAAGCGCGGTCACTTCGCCCGAACGCTCGCGTCGTCAGCGTGACGTCGTCCCGGGCTCGGAGCTCGCGCATCAAGCTCTCGAGATATCTCGCCGTGCCCGCACGTGTTTGAACGAGCGGCGAGACGTCCATTGCAACGCGCATCACAGCGCGTCAGCGTAGCTCTGCAGGTGAATCCGTCCCGTTTCCAGCCAGCTGAAGCGCCGGGCCTGGTCGAGCCCTCTCGTGACGAGCTCGTCGCGATCGGCGAGGGCACGGCGGATTCCGTCTGCGAACTCCTCGGGGCTCTCGGGATCGGCGCGCACCGCCGCGTCCCCGCACGCCTCGTCGAGCGACGGGTGTGAAGACACGACGCACGGGACGCCGCAGGCCATCGCCTCGATGACCGGCATGCCGAAACCCTCGAACCGCGAGGGGTACGCGAACACCGCGGCACCGCGGTAGAGCGCGGCCAGCTCGTCGTCCGGCGGGTAGCCGAGCCCCTCGTGACCCAGAGCGACAAACGCGAGCTCGTCTCCGAGCAGCCGGACTGCCAGCTCGACGACGCCGCGGTTCTTGCGCCAGTCCTCGGTCGCGGTAGTGAAGACATAAGGCCGCCCGTGGTCATGGCGTTCACCGTGCGGCCGGAAACGGTCGTCGACGCCGGGATACGCGACATGAACTCGCTCGAGCGGAAGGCCGAGCCGCTCGATGACGTCGTTCGCCGTGTAGCTCGAGTTGGCGAAGACGACGTCGCAGTTCGCCGCCTCTCGCGCAGTGGCGGAGTGCATGCTCACCGTGCGCGGATGCAGGTTTTCCGGAAAGCGCAGCGGCCCGAGGTCGTGGATCATCGTTGCGCGCAGACCGGAACGCTGAGGCGGCACCATCCAGTCGGTGAAGTGCATGACGTCGAAGTCGCCAAGGAACTTCTCCGCGGGCGGACGCCCGAGGGCACCCCATGCGCGCCGGGTCGCGTGCGCGAACGGGACGGTGAGGAGGCGCTTCTCGACCGGCAGGCCGTCAAGCGTCTCGTCGAGCAGGCCGCGCCCGCGGAGGCTCGCGGGACCGAACGCGACGATCTCGCGTTCTGGGCCCGGCGCCTCGAGCATCCCCTTCAGCGCTCCCAGGATGTAGTTGCCAACGCCCGTTCGCGGATGCGAGAGCGGCGTGACGTCGTAGGCGATCCTCACGGAGCGGAGTACAGAAAGGCGAGGAAGTGCACGCCGAGGACGCGCGGGTCGGCCGGCCCGGGGACGGCTGTCGGGCTCACCGTGAACACGGCACGACACACTCCGCCACGCGGACGAAGCGGCACGGTCAGGCTCGCAGAGTCGCTGGAGCGGAACGTCACGCTCCTGCCCTCCGCCCGGACTGTCTGCGGCCCGTTGATCAGATTCGGATCGCGCAGCATCTGCGCGGTCACGGTGCCGCCCGCACAGCGCAGCCGCGTGTAGGTCACGCGTTTCCCCGACCAGGTGTCATTCGGATAGAGGCCGCGCACGCGGTAGCCGATCCGGACCAGGCCGTCCGTGCGCCGGAGGGCCATCCCTTTGCGTTCGTCGCGGGCGACGATGTCGCCGGCGATCGGCACCGCTTCTTCGGCGAGGACGTACGCGTGTCGAACCGTGCTTCCGTTTGCGAGCAGGACGCCGTCGCTTCGCGCTGTCACCTTCGTCTCGGGCAGTCCGCCCATCGAGGGTTGGCGAAGGTCGTAGACGGGCCCGATGCTCCGGTTGAAGAACTCGTTCTCCCAGAGCGTGTTCGGGTGGTGAGTCGGATCCTTGCCGGAGAAGACGAAGGCGACATCGGCGTTCCGGCCCACGGCAGCGTCGACCCAGTCTCGGTCGGGGGTCGCGATGCCTTCGTAGAGCGCACCGATCGACGCCTTGGGGAAGCCGTGGTCGAAACGTTCGATCCGCTCGGTCGCGAAGGCGAACCAGAGCAGGACGACACCCGGTAAGACGAGGGCGTAGCGCGGTGACAGCGTCAGGAACAGGATGCCGAGCGCAACTCCGGCGACTCCGACAACGAGCGCGATCGTGTCGAGGCCGACTACGGCCTCGTGCAGCCACCAGAGCGGCAGCAGCGCAAGGGTGTCCGATTCCGCAGAGGCGTCGATCAGCCGCTGATAGGGAAGGCCCGCGGGAAGCGCCGCGGCCACGACGGCGGCGATAGCAGCGACGCGCGGCGGGCGGGGAAGCCCACGCTCGATCCACGCAAGCAGTGCGATCAGGAACAGGGGTGCGACGTAGAAGAGGTTGCGCTCCTGAATCCGGGGCGAGAGCGCCGAGGCGAACGCTCCGACCTCCAGGAGAAGCCAGGCGACCAGCGGCAATGAGGCGGCTAGAAAGACACGGAGGGGCCGGTCGAGCGACCTGCCGACGATGGCGAGCAACAGCAGCGCCGCGAAAGGAACGATCCCGAGATAGAGATCGAGCTCGGCCAGGTGATAGAGCACCCACTTCAAGACCTGACCTGGCCTGTAAGTGGCGTGACCTGTCACGCTGTAGCTGCCGAGGACGTCGTACGGCGAGTGCCCACGGGCGAGCTGCACCACGAGGACGGCGACGACCGCGACGAAAAGCGCACCGTAGAGAACCCTGAAGTCCGCGAGCATGCGCAGTCGGCGGCGATCGAGCCACGCGAGTACCAACGGCGCCGTCACGACAGCGGGGATCAGGACAATCGCCTGCGAACGCGTGAGGAAGGCGAGCAGGCAGAGCGCGAGCAGGACGAGCTGGCGCTGAATGGTCGGTCGTTCGAGTACGAGGACGAGCGCAAGCGCGACACATGCGAAGAGCGGATAGAAGACCGTCTCCGTCATCAGCGTTCCCGTGTACATCAGCGACGGCACCGCGACCGCTAGCAGCGCTGCGAGCAGAGACGGAATCGGGGCGATCACACGCCGGGCGAGGAAGTAGACGGGAATCGCCGTCAGGGACATCAGCACGGAGCCGATCGTCTTTGCCGCCGCGTACGCGTCGGGGACGGAGCCGAACAGCTTCCAGGCGGGCGCGATCAGCAACGGGTAGACGGCGCCGTATGCACCGTGATGCACGTCGCGGATCAGGAAGTGGCCCGTGTCGGCGAAGCTCTTCGCGAGCTCCGAGTAGATGAGCTCGTCGACCATGATCCACGGCGCGACGACTCTGCGCGACAGTCCGTAACGGAAAACCGACGAGACGACGACGAGTGCCGTGAGCCAGGCCCAGACCGGCACGCGTGCCAGGAGGGTCGCGCCGCGCGAGGGCGCCAGTTGCTGCGCGGGCCGGCCGTTACGTGCAAGCCCGAGCTCGTCCAGCTGACCGGCGAGCTCCGCGGCGAATGGCGTCCCGGGCTCGATGCCGATCTCGGCCGCGGCGTGCGCGACCTCCGCGACGACAGCATCGGCAACGTTCGTCCCTCCTGCCGCGTCCTCGAGCGCGGCGGCGTACTCCTCGGCAACCCGGCCGAGGTCGTGCTCCCGCTCGACGTACGAACGCGCCGCATCGCTCATCGCAAGCTGCGTCGGTTCGCTGGATGCGAGCAGCTCGAGTGCAGTTGCGATGGAAGCGATCTCGTCCTGGTCGACCGGCACCTTCAAGGCGACGTCGTCGGGCAGCTCTGCGAACCAGCCGAGATCGCTGACGACGAGCGGTCGTCCGAGCGACAGCGCTCGGATCGCGCTGCCCGAGGTCTCGCCCATCGTCGGCGCGCGCAGGGAGATGCAGGCGTCGCAGGCAGCCATCAAAGACCAGAGGCGGTCCTCCTCGACGTACTCGATGCGTTCCACGCCGTCGCTCACCAAGCGGTCGGCGTCGAAGCCGGGCGAGGCGGGGCCGACGAGGAGGAGCTTCGCATGCGGATGGCGTTCGCGCACCAGACCGAATGCCTCGATCAGCTGGGGAATGCGCTTGCTCGCATTCAGATGACCGAAGCACCCGAACACCGGACGGCCTTCGATTGTGGCCGGCTCCACGTCGACAGGCGGCCAGGCCGGGTGCTCGACACGCCAGACCGGGCCGTGGTAGCCGGCCTCGCGTGCGCGGTCCTCGACGTAGTGCGAGTGGACGATCAGCCCGGTTGCGTTTGCCAGCACCTCGCCGACGAGCGGAAACTCGGCCGGGCTCGTCTCCCACGGTGGGGGCACACGTCCGTCGAGGACTCCGTGCGCGAGCAAGCGTCCGGGAATTCCCGCGTCGCGTTCCATCGCCGCGAGATAACCGTGACCATCCTTGCGACCGATCGTGAGCCCGGCGACGAGATGGTGCAGGACGAAGTCGTGCAGGACGACGACACCCGGCCTTCTTCTCAGCGCATCGATGATCCAGCCATGCGCCTCCGGATCGTTGCCGACGTGAAACAGCGCGACATCCGCTGCGACCGGGCGGGTGCGTCCGCGCCTGACGACCTCGAGCTCGACGAGACGACCGAGTGCCGGCAGGAGCAAAGCTGAGTAGTCCGCGATCCCGGACCGCTCCGGAGGGAGCGGTGAGTAATAGGCGACCCTCACGCGAGCAGGCGCGCGATCGTCTCGTCCCAGGACACGCGGCGAGCGATCTCCTTGCCGGCCTGCCCCCACGTCTTCGCGTCGTCCAAGTGTTCGCGCAGCCAGGAGCATGCCTCGGCAAGCGCGTCCGCCCGCGGCTCGCAGACGATTCCTGTCCTTCGATCGGTGACGACCTCGAGCGGCCCCCCAGCATCGGTGGTAGTCACCACCGGCTTCTCGGCGAGGAACGCTTCGTACGGAACCATCCCGAAGTCCTCGTCGACGGGGGCGTAATAGACGGCGAGACAGCGTGCGTAGAGCGTTGCGAGCTCCTCCTCGTCGATCCGGCCGGTGAAGCGCGCGCGGCCGTCGAGACCGTGACGGCGAGCCACGTCCTCGAGCCGTTCGCGATCCGGCCCGTCACCGACGATCACGCAGCGCAGAGTCGGGTCCGCCGCCAACGCCTCGAGCAGCAGCTCGTGCCGCTTGGCCCGGTCGAGCCGCCCGACCGACAGGACGAAGTCGTCGTAGCTCTCCGTTCGATAGGCGAGCTCCTGCGGCGGATGCGGCATCACCTCCGCCTCGATCCCAGTGGAGCGCTGGAGGCGGTCGGCCACGTTGCGCGACGTGGCGAACACCTTCCGTGCCTCGCCGAGGGCGACACTGTCAAGGCGTTGCACGGCCCGACGCGTGGCACGATCCTCGGCGCTCTCGCCGAACTGTCCGAGCTCGGTGCGGTCGAGCTCGTAGGCCTGGCGGAACTGGTGCAAAAGCCACACGATCTTGTTGGGATGACGAACGGCGTACGACGGAAACTTCGTCGCGATCACGAGCTCGATCGTGCGCCCGTCCGACTCGCTCAGATCGAGCAGCCGCCAGAGGAACGCCTGAGAGAGCACGCGCTCACCGGGGTACCACTTGTAGGGAATCGTGACCAGATCCGTCTCGTGACCGCGTTCGCGCAGCTCGTCGACGAGATCGTCGGCGAAAATCTCTGCTCCACCTCGCGCGAACGGCACCTGCGGCGCGCAGACCGCGATCCTCACGATCCGGCCTCTAGAGGTACACGCGCGTGTTGCCGGGTCCCACCACACCCGCCCACCAACACCCTACGCCTGGATCTGTCACACGTCTGTGTCACGCGCGCGATGTGTGCGTGTCTATGCATTCGCGGCCGTCCGCGCGACGAGTGCGTAGTCGAGCGGCGCGAAGAGAAGCTCATTGAGACGGCGGACATTGGCGGCGATCACGGGATCGTCCGGTTCGGTGAGACGCTCCGCGGGCTCGTTGAGGAAGCGGATCTCGGTCTCGGCGAAGCCTGCCTGTCGCGCGAGCAGCTCGAGCGTCTCGGGCACCAGCGGCTGAGCATGAGTCAGGTCGGCGAAGTAGTTGCGGAGCGCGATCGGCGACAACGGATTGATCGTCTCGGCGATCAGCACGCCGCCCGGGCGGAGCTTCGCCGCGGCGAGCCCCAAAGACTGGGCGAGCGTGGGCCCGGGGAGATGCTCGACCACCTGACCCATGAAGATTGCGCCGAGCGACCCGTCGGGGGTGCGACCGAGATACTCGATGAGGTCGGCCTGCTCGACGTCGAGGCCCTCGCCGCGTGCGTACGCCGCCATGTCCGCGTCGGCGTCGATGCCGCGCGCCTCGACGCCGGCTTCGCGGAGCAGGCCGAGCAACTCGCCGCGTCCGCAGCCGATGTCGAGCACGGGCGCTGCAGCGCGGAGGTCATCGAGGTAACGGCGCTGGCGCTCGCGGATCGAGTCAGTGCTGCCCCGCATCCGGCTCTCGAAGGCGAAGTAATCCGGGATCGCAGCCGCCGCGGGCTGAGCGGCAACCGTGACAGGCGCGGCCGGCCCTGAGCTGCCGGCAGAGACCGGGCGCCGTTCCAGACGCTCGACCCGCTCCTGCAGCTCGCGCACAAGTCGCTCTGCTTGCTCGCGTGCGACCAACGCGGAGTCGGCGCGCTCGGAGAGTGCGTCGACGAGCTTCAGCACCGAGTCGTTGAAGACCCGCTGGTCGGCCGCGAGCGGCTCGACGTACCAGCGCATGAGCTTGCGCAGAAACCGCTTGACCGCGCCCTTCGGCCCGCCGCCGGCCGGCCGCTCCGCCGTGACCGGCCAGAAGCGCTCGGCGAGGGCCCGCGTCGAGGCGAATTCCGCCCCCCGCGAGTCCCCCTGGACAGCACCACGTCGAAGCTCCTCGCGGAGCCGTTCGAACAGGGCGGCGACGTCGATCTCCTCCGGCGAGGAAATACCTGCAGGCGCCGGGTTTTTCGCCTCCGGCCCGGACATTCAGACGATTGTACGGGGTGAACCTGTCAGTGGAGCGCGCGCACGTAGTGCCACGCCTGGGAAAGCCCGAGCTGCCGCATCGCCAGGAGGAGCAGCGCGTAGAGCGCGAGACCCGCGGCCGCGGCGGGCACCGCACCGAAAACGAGCGAGGCGCCACCGAAAGCGAGTGCCGTCGCCGCCCCGACGAGCAACGACAACCGGCCGAGCCCGTTCACGGTCAACCACAGCATCCTCGGCGCGAGTGAGGCCATCAGCCCGAGCACGACGAGCAGTGTGGTGACCCCGAGCGCGACGGTGACACCGGTCAGACCCCAGAGCGAACGGCACACGATCGAGATGGGCACGTCGATCACGACACCGGCCAGAGCCAGAGGGATGAGCAACCGTGTCCGGTGCATGACGAAGAGGAGCGGATACGTGATCAGGAACGCCGCGTTCCCGATCATCCACGGCGAGAGAAAGACCACGAGCCTGCCGAGCTCGTCGCCGACATTTCCGGCGAAAGCCGGCCCGAGGACGGCGGTCACGACCCGGCCGCCGAGCAGCGCGACGAGACCGGCCGCGGCGCCGACGAACGCGAGCGAGATCCACGCGGAGTGCACAACGTGCTCTGCGGCGCTTTCCGCATCCACTCCACGACGCGTCAACGGAGCGGCCGAGATGAGGGAGAGCGAGAAAGCTGTCGTGCTGACGAAGGTCGCAGCGAGCAGATAGGCGTAGGAAAGGCTCGTCACGCTGCCCTCACCGGTGCCGGCGGCGAACCTGAGCGCAATCAGGTAGAGGCCCTGGAGGGCGATCGGCACCGCGGCGCCGTAAGCAAGGCGCCAGAGCCGGTAGCCCAACCTGAGTGGGACCCCACGATGCCGCCGTAGACGGTTTCCTCGTACGAGCAAGACGGCAAGTGGCAGGCCGATCGCGATCGCACCGTTCAGAGCCAGCCCCCACGCGAGCGAGACGAGACCGTGCGAGTCGGCGGCGAGTACGAAGAAGACAACGCCCGCGATCCCACCGATCGCGAAGCCGAGCGCGGCAGGCGCATAGCTGTTCTTCGCAGCGAGTGCGCTCGCCGCCAGTGCGGCGATCAGCTGTGCGAAAGCGGCGGGCACCAGCCAGGGAAGCGCCTGAGCGGCCACGTGGGCGGACGACTCGGGAAGCCGGCCGGTGATCAGCTCGCCGAAGAAGCCGGCGAACAGCGCCGTCACCACCGTCGCTGGGACCGCAACGGCGAGGAAGGCAACCGTATACGCACGGAACTCGGCGCCGAGCCGCCCCTCGGCCTCGGCACGGGTCAGGTCGGGTACGACCACCATGCGGAAAGCCTGGGCACCGAGCACAAGGACCAGATAGACGCCGTAGGCGGCCATGAAGCCGTCCGTCTTGTCGTTTCGGCCGAACTTGTGCGCCAGAAAGGCACCGGCCACCGCGGCGGCAAGGCTCAGAGCAACATAAGAGAGACCCGTGTAGGCGCCGCTTCGAACGGCGCTCCGGCCGCGCTCCGGGCTACCCTTGGGCTGCTCGTCGGCGGGCACCGCTGCATGAAAGCAGACAAACAAGACTCCACCTGGACGGATGACGGCGTCGCTGATCTGCGGCGGGACTTCGGCGAGTTCTTCTCCGGCCGCACGTGCCTCGTCACGGGCGCCGACGGTTTCATGGGCTCCCACCTCACGGAGGCGCTCGTCTCGCTCGACGCGAACGTCCATGCCTTCGTGCGCGCTACCTCGAGCGGTGCGCTGAACAACATCGCGCCGCTGCGCGAGCAGCTGAAGATCAAGTTCGCCGACCTCACCGACAAGACGTCGGTCGACTACCTCGTGAAGGAGCTGCTTGACGCACCCGACAAGCCGTATGTCTTCCACCTCGGGGCGCAGGCGCACGTCGGCGAGTCATGGCACCGGCCGTACGAGACCGTGATGGCGAACACGGTCGGAACACTCAACCTCTTGCAGTCGATCGTCGATTACGGGCTCGAGCTCGAGAAGTTCGACACCGCCGGAACGTCGGAGGAGTACGGCAACCCGCGCGAGTCGGTCGCACATCACCACGACTTCGACGATGAGGGCGGACTGATCCTGCACGAACGCTCGCCGATCAACCCGAAGTCGATCTATGCGACCTCCAAGGTGGCCGCGGACTTCCTCACCATGAACTACCACGACGCCTTCGGCGTGCCGGGGGTCGTGACGAGGATGTTCAACAACTACGGGCCGCGCCAGAACCCCCGCTATGTCACGGGGACGATCATCACGCAAGCGCTGATGCGCGAAACGGTCGAGCTCGGGCAACTCGATCCGTTGCGCGACTTCTGCTTCTGCACCGACGGCGTTCGCGGACACCTGATGGTCGCGGCACGCGGCATCCCCGGCGACGTCTACGTGTACGGGCAGGGCAACAACATCTCGATGCGGGACTGGGCCGACATGATCCTGCGCGTTGGGCGTGAGCAGGGGTACTGGGAAGCGCGCGAGGTCGTCTCGACGGCCGATCGCTTCCGTCCCGGGGCGAGCGAGGTGATGGCGTTGCGCGTCGGCTACGAGAAGCTGAATCGCGAGACGGGCTGGGAACCGAACGTGTCGTGGGAGGACGGCGTCGCGCGGACGATCGCGTGGTATGCGGAGAACCGACCTCGCTGGATCGGCCGCGTCGACTGGCACACGCCAACCCGGGCGCCGGCGTGAAGACGCTCGTGACGGGCGGCGGCGGCTTTCTCGGCTCACATCTCGTCGCGCACCTCGAGGCCGACGGCCACGATGTTGTCGTCCCGCGTCGCGCCGAAGTCGACCTGACGCACTGGGATGAGGCAGAGCGGCTCTTTCGCGACATAACGCCCGAGCGGGTGTTCCACCTCGCCGGCGAGGTGGGCGGCATCGGCGCGAACCGGCTCAACCCGGGCCGCTTCTGGTACGCGAACCTGATGATGGGAGCGCACGTGCTCGAGCTCTCCCGGGAATACGGCGTCGGCAAGCTCGTCATCGCCGGCACCGTCTGTGCCTATCCGAAGTTTGCTCCCGTGCCGTTCCGCGAGACCGACCTGTGGGATGGCTATCCGGAAGAGACGAACGCGCCCTACGGCGTCGCCAAGAAGTCGATCCTCGTCGGCGCGCAGGCCTATCGCGAGCAGTACGGCCTCGACTCGATCTTCCTGCTGCCCGCGAACCTCTATGGACCGCGTGACAATTTCGATCTTGAAACCTCGCATGTCATTCCCGGCTTGATCCGCAAGATGCTCGACAACTCGGAACGGGTCACGCTCTGGGGCGACGGTTCCCCGACACGGGAGTTCCTCTACGTCGACGACTGCGTCGAAGGGCTCGTGCTGGCCGCCGAACGCTACGACGGTCCCGACGCGGTCAACCTGGGCACGGGCGCAGAGATCTCGATTCGGGAGCTGGCGGAGCTGATCGCGGAGCTCACCGGCTTCGGAGGCGAGATCGAGTGGGACAGCTCGATGCCGAACGGCCAGCCCCGTCGCAGCCTCGACGCGAGCCGCGCCCGGGAGCTCTTCGGCTTCGAGGCGCGCACGCCGCTCCGCGAAGGGCTCGAGCGGACGATCGCGTGGTATCGCGAGCACGCCGGGGCGATCGCCGCCGTCACTCCTTCGTGAGTGCCCCGGCGGCTTCAGCTCCCGCCCCGCTCGTCGCCGCCGGGGAGAAACTCCGGCGCGCAAAGGAGCTCGTGCTGTCCATCCGTGCGGCGTATGTGCTGGGAGTGCTCATCGCTGTCCAGTGGCTCGCAGTGCTCGCGTTCGCACTGACGGTTCGCCACAACGGCTGGCTCTTCTACTCCGGCGGCGACCAGCTCTGGCACTACACAGACGCTTACGTCCTGGGTCACCGGCTGCAGCCGCCCTCGTTCGTCGGGTACGGCTGGTCGATGCTGCTGCTACCGGTCACGTACTTCACCGGTCCCAATCTCGTGTCGGCCCTGCCGGTGATCGTCCTCTTCAACACGCTCGTGTTGCTTCCGGTGGCATTGCTCTGCGTCTACGGGATCGCGACGCGCATCGGCGGGCGGCTCTTCGGCTACTGGGCGGCCGCGCTCTGGATCGCACTGCCGTACTTCGGGATCCTCTTCGTCGAGCCCGGTTACCACCAGAAGTACACGGAGCTGACGATCCCCCACATCGTCGGGCTGACCGCGATGTCGGACTTCCCGAGCATGGTTGGCCTCCTCGTCTCCGCGTACTTCTGCCTGCGCGCGCTCGAGAGCGGCAGCCGCTTGACGATGGTGGCCGCGGGCTTCGCAGCCGGGTACGCGATCGCCGTCAAGCCGTCGAGCGCCATCTTTCTCTTCGGCCCCGCGCTCCTGCTTCTGGTCACGCGCTGGCGCACGATCTTGCCGTTCGTGCTCGGCCTCGCGCCGGCGCTCGCGACGCTCGCTCTCTGGAAGTACCGCGGCCTTGGACATCTCGGCGCCACCCAGGAGGAGCCTGTCCGGCTGGCGAGCGGCGTCGGCGACCTCTTGCGGCGGATCCATAACCCGGACGCCAACAGCTGGTCGCACTTCCACGAGAACCTGATCGCGATCCGCGAACACTTCTGGGTCGCGCGAGTGCTCGAGTGGCTCCCGATCGCAGGAGCGCTCGCCCTCTTTGCGCGCGCGCGCCGCGCGTTCTGGCTGATCGTGCCGTGGTTCGGCGCCTTCCTGGCCATCAAGGGGAGCTATGTGGATGCCCGTATGGACGACGCGAGCTTCTTCCGCATCCTGCTACCCGCGTTCCCCGCATTCGTGCTGCTGATGGCCGCCATCCCGCTGCTCTTTCCGGGAGCGCGCCCCAAGCCGGCCGCGCCGGCCGCCCCACTGCTTCGCGGCCGGAGGCTCGGAGCCGTCGCCGTTGCCGCCTTCGCAGTGTTCGCAGTCTTCCCCGTCGTTGTCATCGCCGCGGCCCAGCGCGTGGGAGACGACAACCGCATGATGGATTACTCCGGGACGCTCGTACCGGTGCGAGATCTCGGCCTCGATGCGTCGGCCAACGGAAACGCCGTCCAGCTCACTTGGGACCCGCACCACGTGCGGCCCGCCAAGACGTTCTACGTCGTCCTGCGCTCGACCGGCCCCGGCGGAGGAGTCACCTGCGCCCACGTTGCCGATGCGAGCGTCGACTGCCGTCTCGACGTGCAGAACTCGATCCCGACGCGGTCGACCTCGCTCGTCGACCACCCGGGCAGTGGAACCTGGAGCTACCGCGTCGCCGTGTCGGCGAACTGGCTGAACAACGATCGGCTCGGGGACGTGTATGTCCTGAGCGGACCGGTCGTGATCACTGTTCCGTAACTCCTTCGCGCAACTGCTGCTCGAGCAGCGCGAGCCGTTGCGCGAGGATCGTGTTCTGATCGGAGAGCCGCGAGATCACGGTCGAGTAGTGCAACAGCACGATCAGGATGAAGAGCGCGCCGACCGCACCGAGAATGGCGGGTGGATACGTCTCGACGCCGAACCAGCCGGCGATCGTGTTGAGACCGTCGCGCCAGACCGACAGTGCGAGCAGCACCGCGCCGGTGAGCAGCCACAGCAGCGCATAGCGCTCACGCAGCCGGCGCGAGCGAATCAGCTCGAAGACCACGAGGAGCAGCAGGAAGGATGCGACCGCCGCGGCGATCGAAACAGGAAGCGGTGTCATCGGTGATGGCCCTCCTCTGGCGGAACGGCGTAGCGGCGGAACAAGCCGACGAAGATCGCGAGCAGTACCTTCGTCATGTAGTACACGGAGCGCAGAGCGGTGATCGACGAGGCGCCGCTGGCTCGCTCGCGCATCTCGACCGGCACCTCGTGCAGGCGGAGCTTGTGCTTCACCGACATCACCGTCGCCTCGACCTCCGGATAGTCGTGGGGATAGTCGGCGGCGAACAGAGCGATGCCCTTCCGGTTGACGGCGCGGAAACCCGAAGTCGTGTCGGTCACCTTCTGACCAACGACGGCAGAGACAACCATCGCGAAGACCTTGATCCCGAGACGGCGCATGAAGGACGACTGGTAGCCACTCCCGTGAGCAAAGCGCGAGCCGACGCAGAGATCGGCCTGCCCGGTCAAAACGGGCTCCAGAATCGTCGGCAGCTGAGCCGCATCGTGCTGGCCGTCGCCGTCCACCTGCACCGCGACGTCGTAGCCACGCTCGAATGCGAATCGATAGCCGGTCTGGACCGCGCCACCGATGCCGAGGTTGAAGGGCAGACGCAGCACGTGAGCTCCGCGATCCGCCGCGATCCCGGCTGTTCGATCCGTGGAACCGTCGTCGACCACGACGATGTCGAACCCGGGGTCGAACGCGTGGATCTCGTCGATCACCCGGCCGACGCTCCCCTCCTCGTTCAGCGCGGGGACGATGGCGATCCGCTTCAGCTCGCCGAGCTGCGCGAGCACCGCGTCGCGTGGCGGCGCGGGAACCGCTGCTAGCTCAGCCACGTGCGGCCACCGGTGTGCCGAGCCCGACGAGCTCGAGGATCTGGCGAGCGCGGTGAGCGTACGTGTGCTCGTCGAGAACACGCTCCCGGGCACGTTGCCCCATCGCCTCCGCAGCGCCTGGATCGTCGAGGAGCTCTCGATACGCGGCCAACGCCTCTCCGGGCGTCGCGACGACCCTCAGCTCGGATCCCACGTCGAACCAGCGCTCAATCCCTTCGTGCGGGTTCGACACGATCGCCGCCCCCGAGGCTGCGAGCTCGAATGGCCTGCACGTGGACGATGCGTAGACGGTCGCGTGCGAGCGACGCGTGATGTTGAGGTTGATCCGCGCACGGGAGATCGCCTGAGCGAAGACGTTGAAGGGGACATCGCCGATCACCTGCGCGCTGCCGATGTCCCCGCGAAAGTCCTTGCCGCCGAGGGCGAAGTCGATCTCCGGGTCACGCCGGCTCGGCTCGCCGATCAGCGCCTGCATCCACTCACGCCTGAACTTGTCGCCGTAGCCGTAGAAAAAGACGTCGTGCTCCTTCTCGACCGGAGCAGGTTGGAACAGCTCCGGGTCGGCGGCCCAGAACACGGCCTCCGCGCGGCGGGCGCCGAGCTCACGCAAACGGTCGAGCCCGCCCTCCGAGTTGGAGAGGATGAGGTCGTACTCCGAAGGATCCGCACCGTGGTAGTAGTTGAAACCGGTGTCCATGCCGCCGAACTCCGGCAAGCTCATCGGCACGTCGCCGTCGTAGAACACGACCGGCACGTCGAAGCGCTCGCGCAGCCGCGTGGGGATTCCCCGCAGGTGCGCCATCGGCACGGTGAAGACGATCACCGCGGCCACATCGCGCTCGCGCTCGAGAATGCGCTCGAGATGACGCTCCCACCGCGGCGTGACGTAGCGCCAGATCGCCTCGCGCGTGAGCTTGTCGCCGACCGTGTCCTCCGGACTGTCCTCGCCTCGGCGAAGGAGCGTGTCGCCCTTCAGCCGAGCTGCGAAGCTGCGCGCGCCGGCGAAGAGCTCCGCCTCGCGGTAAAGCGGATTGGGGGCCGTCCGCCACCACGGCGACTCGATCGCGCGACCACGGTAGGGAGTGACGATGAGGTCGACGCCGACCTCGTTGAGGCCCTTCCAGATCTGCCACCACGCCGGCGTGCACCCGTACCGGAAATCGAGGTCGGCCGCCGACGCGACGGCGAGGATTTTCGGCGTTCCGGGCACGGCCTCAGTATGGCGAAGGGGTGTGTCGGCCCTGTTAGCCGCCCCGCGCGCTAGTAGGCGCCACGCCGGGCCAGGACGGCCGGGAGGGTGCGGGCCAGGATCGTGATGTCGAGCCAGATCGACCAGTTCTCGATGTAGTAGAAGTCGAGGCGCACGAGGTCGTCGAAGCTCAGGTCGATCCGGCCCGAGACCTGCCAGAGGCCCGTCATCCCCGGAAGCACGAGATAGCGCTTCCGGTGCCATGGCTGCAACTGCTCGTAGTCGCGGATCGGCAGCGGCCGCGGACCGACGAGCGACATCTCTCCCCAGAGAACGTTCAGGACCTGCGGCAGCTCGTCGAGTGAGAAGCGGCGCAGGAACCGGCCGACCGGAGTCACGCGCGGGTCGTCCTTGATCTTGAACAACGGTCCCGAGGCTTCGTTCACGGATTCGAGCGCTTCCTGGCGCTCGGAAGCGTCCGCGTACATCGTCCGGAACTTCATCATCCCGAACGCGCGCTCTCCGAGGCCGATGCGGCGATCTCGATAGAAGACGGGGCCTCGCGACGTCAACTTGACGGCCGCAGCGATCGCAGCCCAGAGCGGCAGTCCGACCACGATCACGAGGCCCGACACAACCAGGTCGAAGCCACGCTTCACCGCCCATTCGGATCCGGCCAAAGCGGGCGGGCGCAACTCGAAGAGCGGCGCGCCCTCACCGGGGATGTACTCCGCCCGCTGCAGAAGCAGCTCTGTCGTGCGCGGAGCGATCTTCACCTTCACGCCGAAACGATGCGCCTCCTCGACGAGCTCGAGCAGCTCGCGCTCGGCGTAACCGCCGTCGGTGACAATCAGCTCGTGCACGTCGTGCTCGCGAAGGATGCGCGGCACGGCGTCGAAGCCGCCGAGTACGGCCAGGTCACCCGTGTCGCCGTTCGGAGCGATTGCACCGAGGTACTCGTACCGAATGCCGCTGCGATCGGCGCCGAGCATCCGCCGCAGGTCGGCGAGCTGCTCTCCCTCTCCGACGAGCACCGTTCTCCGTCGCGCACCGGTAAGGCGGAGAAGATCGCGGGTCAGCAGCTCGTAGCTGGCGCGCAGGATGCCGATGAAGACTGCGCTCGTCACGACCGCAGTCGGTGTCAGGCCGTAGGTCGTGAAGTGGTAGCCCGTCCCGAGACCGAACGCGAGTGTGATCGCCGCGACGAGCACGAGCGAGAGGACGATCTGACCGACACCAGCCCGAAGCTCACGTCGCCTGTACAAACCTCCGACCCAGAACACGAGCACGGTGATCACCGTCAAGAACGGAAGCCACTTGGTCTCGGTGTCCCAGACGATCCCCCAGATCGGCGGCCAGTCGCCGAGGTAGAGCTCGCGCAGGACCAGAGCGACGAAGACGCCGAGGGTCAGCCCGACGAGATCCAGAGCGACGAGTGCCAGGATGCTGCCAAACCGCCGGGCGACGGCGAGAAGCGTGGTGCGCGAGAGAAGGTACGGCCGCGCCGAGCGGATGTCCTCGACCGGCCCGGGCCCCGGCCGCGGTTCGGTCGGCACCGCTGGCTTCGTGCTCACCCGCCGGAGTGTACTTCTGTCTAGTCTCTGGCCCGCTGTGGGCCTTGAACAGTTGAGCGACCGGTACGCCGAGCACAACCGCGACGAGCGCGGAGCCGGGTTCGTCTTTGCGGGCGCAGAGCGTGTCGAGCTCTTCCGCCGCTATGTCGGCGGCCCCGGCCGGCGGGTTCTCGATCTCGGCTGCCGGGACGGCGCACTGACACAGGCATACGCGGGCGGGAACGAGATCGTCGGCGTCGATGCAGACCGAGCTGCGCTCGCCGAGGCGAAGAAGCTCGGGATCGAGACGCATTGGGCTGACCTCGACGAGCCACTGCCGTTCGAGGACTCCGACTTCGACGTCGTCGTCGCAGGTGAGCTGCTCGAGCATCTACGCGATCCGCGACGCGTCGTGGCGGACGTGCGACGCGTCCTACGTCCCGGCGGGATGTTCGTAGCGTCGGTGCCGAACGCCTACCGACTCAAGAACCGGGCGCGCTTTCTCCTCGGCCGCAAACCCGAGGACGACCCGACGCATCTTCAGATGTTCGCGCCTGGGGATGTGCGCGCGCTGCTCGCCTGCTTCGACGACCCGCAGCTGCACTTCATCGCCGGACGCCTCGTGCCCATTCACGCGCGCCTGTTCGCGAACGACATCGTCTTCTCTGGACGCAAGCCACGCTGAAGCTCGCCGAGGTCCGACGGCGTCCGCCTGCGTCCGAGGACACCGAGCCCCACGCGCAGCGCCGCCGAACGCCGCCGATCGAGCAGGTCGGTGTCGTGGAAGTATGCGTGCACGATTTGTTGCGCCGATGACCGCGCGAAGATGCCGCGCGCGAGCATGCCGACCGATTGCGTGGTCGGCAGCTCGAGCAGGCGGCGTCCTCCGGCCAGCTCGAGCCACGTCGGTTCCTCGAGTTGCAGATGCGGAGCGTCGTCCGCGAGGTACGCGGGCCTGAACGCGGTCGCGGTGCAGTCGGCGTAGCCGAGGTCGGCAACCGCGTCCGCGACTCGTTCGTCGAAGTACCAGCCGCCGCCGCAGAAGAGGGTCGCCTCGAGGCCGACCGAACGGAGCCAGCTCCCCTGCTCGCGTACGAGGCCGGCGGGATCTTTTCCTTCCGTTGGCCGCGCGTGGTCCGGCGCCGTCCAGTGAGTGTGCAGGCCGAAGGGCCCGCGCGCTTGGGCCTCACGCGCACGGTCCAGCCAGCGAGCCTCGTCCTCTCCGGCCGCAGGGGGCCGCATGAGCGCCGCGATTGCGAAGCCACCCGGGCGGCGCGCCTGTAGCGCGCTGAAACGCCTCCAGACCTCGTCGTCGAGTGGGCGTTCCACATGGCACGAGACGACCGCGTACCGCCCGTGCAGTATGTGTCCCGTGTGCGGCATCGCCGGACTCTATTCGCCAACGAGCGCCCCGAATCCGGAGCTCGTGGACGCCATGCGCGCCGCGCTCCAGCATCGCGGGCCCGACGAAGGCTCGACCGACGCCTTCGGGCATTGCGTGCTCGGCCACCAGCGGTTGAAGGTGATCGACCTCGATACGGGCTACCAGCCGGTGACGAACGAGACGGGCGACGTCGTCGCGGTCTACAACGGCGAGGCGTACAACTTCCGTGAGCTGCGAGATCAGCTTCGCGGTCACGCGGTGCGCGGCACGGGCGACACGCCGGTGCTGCCGCATCTCTACGAGGAGAGCGGTCCGCAGTTCGTGGCCCGACTGCAGGGGATGTTTGCGCTCGCGCTCTGGGACGGCCCCCGCGAGCGGCTCGTGCTCGCGCGCGACCGGCTCGGCAAGAAGCCCCTCCTCTGGACCCGGCTTCCCGACGGGACGCTCGCGTTTGCGTCGGAACTGAAGGCGCTGCTGCGCCTGCCGCAGGTCTCGCGAGACGTCGACGTGGAGGCGCTCGATGCGTATCTCGCGCTGCAGTACGTGCCCGGCGAGCGGACCGGACTGCGCGGGATCCACAAGCTTCCACCCGGGCACGTGCTCGTCGCCGAAGGAGACGGCGAACGGATCGAGCGCTACTGGCGGGCAGAGCCGGCCGACGCAAGCGCCGATGAGCAGGAGTGGCTGGAACGGGTGCGCCGGACGGTGGACGAAGCCGTGCGCAAGCGGCTCGTCGCGGACGTCCCGCTCGGCGCGTTGCTCTCGGGCGGAATCGACTCGAGCATCGTCGTCGCCTTGATGGCCCAGGCGTCCCCGGAGCCGGTGCGCACGTTCACGGTCGGCTTCGCGGATGCGCGTTACGACGAGCGCGCCCATGCGCGGCTCGTCGCGACGCGGTACGGAACCGTGCACGAAGAACTGGAGATCCAAGAGGACCTCGCGGCGACACTCCCGAGATTGGCGGCTACGTACGACGAGCCGCTCGGCGACGAGGCTGCCTTCCCGACCTTCCTGATCGCCGAGCAGGCGCGGCGCCATGTCACGGTCGCGCTTGCGGGTGACGGTGGTGACGAGTCTTTCGCGGGCTACGAGCGCTATGCGGCGCTCGCACTGGCAGGGCGCATTCCGTCGCCGGTCGCGAAGGCGGGCGCTTCGGCCCTGCGGGCCTTGCCGGCAGCGCGGCGGGAGCCTCGCTCGCCGCTCTTCCGTGCCGCGCGCTTTCTCGACGTGGCTGCAACGCCGGCACAGGCGCGTTACGCGCGCCTGATGGAGGTTTTCCCGCTGGAGGCGCGACAGGCGCTTTGGGCCGATCCCGGCGTGGCACGTCCGACGGCGCTCACGCCGATCCGTCCTGGGATCACCGGCCTGCAGCAGCTCGACCTCGAGACGTATCTCCCCGGCGATCTCCTGCTCAAGGCGGATCTCGCCTCGATGGCGCACTCGCTCGAGCTGCGCTCACCGTTTCTCGACCATGAGGTCGTTGCCCTCGGACTGGCTCTGCCCGACTCGCTGAAGGTGCGCGGTCGTGAGGGGAAGGTGGCGCTTCGCCGCGCGTTCGCCGACCTTCTGCCGGCCGAGGTGACGACGCGCAGCAAGACCGGTTTCGGCGTGCCGCTCGGCCGCTGGTTTCGCTCCGATCTGCGCGAGCTCGCATACGACCTGCTCCCTGGCGATCGTGGCTGGTTCCGGCCCGAGGCCGTTCGGCGCCTGCTGGACGAGCACGGATCGGGCCGTATCGATCATGGCCACCGGCTCTGGTGTCTGCTGATGCTCGAGCTGTGGGTGCGCGAGCACGTCGAGGCACCGGTTCTCGTACCGGCGGCGTGAGGCGGCCTTATCTCTGGCTGATCGCCGCGGCGGCGATCGTCCCCCGCCTGATCGTGCTCGTACACGAACGCGGTCGGATCCTCACCGCATTCACGGACAAGAGCGACGACTTCGCGCAGACGTTCGTCCACCACGGGACCTTTGGCTTCATCCCGGGCGAGCCTTCCGCCTACACGCAGCCGCTGTATGGCTTCTTTCTCGTCCCGATCTACTGGATCTTCGGCCGGACCTGGTGGGCGGTCGGCGGCGCGCAGATCGTCGTGGCGACGATCACCGCGTTCCTCGTCTACGCAATCGGCGCCCGGGTCATGTCGCGGCGCGCGGGCACGATCGCCGCCGTTCTCGCAACGCTCAACCCGTATCTCGTTTGGCACGACGTGCACCTGAACCGGGAGGTGCTCGACCAGCTCGTCGCGGCGGCACTCATCCTCTGCACGCTGATCGCGGCCGACCGGCGTTCCACTCCCTGGGCGATCGCCGCCGGGATCTTCGCCGGGCTGGCGATTCTCGGCAACGTGCGGCTGATCCTCATCCCGGTTGTCGTGGCCGTGTACCTGTTCATTCGCTCGGGCCGCCGCCGAGAGTGGGTCGCGCCTCTGGCGGTGATCGCCGCCGCCGCCGTCGTAGTCACTCCGTGGGTCGTTCGGAACAAGGTCGAGGTCGGCTGTTTTGCTCTCACGACGGACGGGCGGGCGCTCTGGAAGGCGAACAACGCCCAGACCTACCACCTGCTCGCCGAGGGGAAGTGGATCGACGACGTCAAGGATCCACCCGGGCATCCCTATCCGAACCCCGAGGAGGCGCGTGACCTCTACAGGCTGAACGGCAAGAAGATCCACGTGGACGAGTGCGCGAACGAGTCCTACTACCAGCACAAGACGTGGCTCTTCGTCCGAAAGCATCCGGGTGAGAAGGCGCGGCTTGCGGGCCAGGCGGTGCGGATGGAATGGGATCCGCGGTCGACCGCCTCCGCGACCGACTCGGGTCACGGCGCAATCCGTAGCCTGGCGCAGCCGCTGTACACGTCCTTCCTCTATGCGCTGGGTCTGATCGGGCTGTTCGTGGGCCCGGGTCGGTTCGTCGCGCTCGCGCTGGCGGTATTCGCGTACCAGACGGTCGCGGCGATGGTCTTCGTCGGAGCGACCCGGTATCGCGTCGCGACCGACTTTCTGATCGCCCTTCTCGCGGCGGCCGCGCTCGAGTGGGCGTTCGGCAAGTGGCGCGAGCGCCGGTGAAGGTCATGCACGTTCACCGGGTCGGCGGGATCGGCGGTTCGGAGCGCCATCTCCTGACGCTGCTGCCCGCACTCGCCGAGCGCGGCGTCGACGTCAGCTTCCTAGGGCTCGACGACTCGTCGCGGGCGCCGGATCCGTTCTACGACGCGCTCGAAGTCCCGTACCAACGGCTTCCCGCTCCGCGGGATCTCGACGTGCGGCTCGCGCTCGCAGTTCGTCGCGCGATCCGGCAGGCGGATGTCGTGCACACCCACCTCGTGCACGCCGATGTGTACGGCGCGCTCGGGGCCCGACGGCTCGTCTCGACGAAGCACAACGACGACCCGTTTCGCGCCGGGGCGTTCCGTTATGTCGAGCGCGCGCTCGCCCGGCGGGCCGCGAAGATCATTGCGATCACGAGCGCGCTGGCGCTCTTCCAGGTCGAACGCGTCGGCCTTCCCGCCGAGAAGGTCGAGGTCGTTCACTACGGCCTCGACGACCTACCTGCGCCGTGGGGGACGAACGAGCCGGACCCGGTGGAGACCGATGCGCAAGTGCTTCTCGCGATCTCTCGCCTCGAGCCGCAGAAGGGCCTCGACGTCGCGGTGCGAGCGTTGCCGCGCGTCCGCGCGAGTCATCCCAGGGCCGAGCTGGTCGTGCTGGGCGAAGGGCCGCAGCGCGCCGAGCTGTCGGCACTTGCGCGGGAGCTCGAGGTGCCGGTGCACCTGCTCGGCCGCGTGCCCGACGTCGCGACCTGGCTTCGCCGGGCAGAGCTCCTCCTCCATCCGGCACGCTGGGAGGGATTCGGTCTCGCACTCCTCGAGGCGATGCTCGCCTCGAAGCCCATCGTCGCGACGAATGTCAGCTCGATCCCGGAAATCGTGTCTGACAGCAAGACGGGATTGCTCGTCGGCCCCGACGATCCGGAGGCACTTGCCGTAGCGGTGAACCGCGTGCTCGAAGCGCCGGGCGAGTACGGAGAGCGAGGGCTCGCACGCGCCAGAACGGAGTTCAGCGTCGAGAGGATGACGAACCGGACCCTCGGTATCTACGAGACAGCTCTAGGCGGGACAGGTCTCGGGGTCTGACCCAACTACAGGTCACGAGGAGACGGGCCCCGGAAGACGTCTCCCGCGGATTGTCAAGTCGTACATTCGGACGGGCTCCAGCAAGCCACGTTCCAGGGACTGTCCCTGGAACGTGTCAGGTTCGGGCAGCCAGTGCGCCTTCGTAAAGGAGCTCCGTCCGGTCGGTACACCGGGCCTGCAGGAAATGCTCAAGCGCCCGCCGCCGGCCCGCTTCCCCCATCTCTCGCGCTCGAGGGAGGTCGCCTGCAAGCCGGACGATCGCGCTGACGAGCGGATCCGCTTCGCCGGGCGGGACGAGGAGACCCGTGACGCCGTCCTGAACGAGCTCACCCAGTCCACCGATCTCGCCGGCGATCACCGGCCGCGCTCGCTCCATCGCCTCGAGGGCGACCATGCCGAATCCCTCACCCATGGACGGCACGACCACGACCGCGGCTTCCGCAATCGCCTTCTGCACCGGCGCGACATAGCCGAGGAAGTGAACGGCATCCTCGATCCCGAGCTCCTTCGCGAGCGCCCGAAGCGCCGGCTCCAGCGGACCGCGGCCGGCGATTTGCAGCTCGAGCCGCGGAATCCGGCGCCGCGCCTCCGCGAACGCGCGTAGCAACACGATGTGACCCTTGATGGGAATCAGGCGCCCGACACACAAAAGCCGCGGCACACTCCCCTCGTAAGGCTGCGGCTCGCCGTCGGGCTCGATGCCGTAGTGGACGATCTCGAAGCTCGCGCCGTCGAACCCTTCGACCTCCTCCAAATACCGCGCCAGCCCACGGGAGATCGCGATGTGCGTGTGCGCAAAGGTCGCGATCGCCCGGTCGCCGAGCGCAAAGCCCGGATTCTCGCGGAACTCGTTGAAGCCGTG